>Ga0160502_100489_pt1 | contig 24749 bp, 21 predicted proteins | sample DIDnMG_14_FD_108237 | JGI IMG/M metagenome (GOLD analysis project Ga0160502, IMG submission 108237) | Enriched soil microbial communities from UW Madison campus, WI, USA - DID2933_E24_Xylan MG | ecosystem: Environmental > Terrestrial > Soil > Unclassified | place: USA: Madison, Wisconsin... | reverse complement strand
CGGTATTAGCGGTAAAACTTTTGGTGAAGTTTGTTTTAATACTGGAATGACCGGATATCAGGAGATTTTTACAGATCCTTCTTATTTTGGGCAAATTATGGTTACTACTAATCCGCACATCGGGAATTATGGTATAAATGATTTAGAAGTTGAATCAGACAGCGTGAAAATTGCTGGTTTAGTTTGTAAAAATTTTAGCTTTAACTATTCTAGAGAAGGTGCTTCAGGTAGCTTAGAAGATTATTTTGCAAAACAAAATTTAATCTGTATCTCTGATGTAGATACTAGAGCTCTGGTTAGTTATATTCGTGATAATGGTGCAATGAACGCTGTTATCTGTACAGATGGAACTTCAATTGAAGACTTGAAAAAAGAATTGGCAAATGTGCCAAATATGGAAGGTCTTGAGTTAGCGTCAAAAGTGTCTACAAAAGAACCTTATTTTATTGGAGATGAAAATGCGACATTCAAAATTTCGGCACTGGATCTTGGAATTAAAAAGAATATCTTGAGAAACTTTGCAAAAAGAGATTGTTATATTAAGGTTTTTCCATATGATACAAGTTACGAAGAGTTAAGTGCATTTAATCCAGATGGATATTTCTTATCTAATGGGCCTGGTGATCCAGATCCGCTTCATGGAGTAATAGAGGTTGCTAAGAGTATTATTGCAGATGATAAACCTTTGTTTGGAATATGTTTAGGCCATCAGATTATTGCATTAGCAAATGGAGTTCAGACTTATAAAATGTTTGGAGGACACAGAGGGATTAATCATCCAGTGAAAAATCTTCTTACAGGTAAAGGAGAGATTACTTCTCAAAATCATGGATTCGCTGTAAAAAGAGAAGCTTTAGAAGGTCATCCAGAATTAGAGCTGACTCATATACATTTAAATGATGATACAGTTGCGGGGATGCGAATGAAGAATAAGAATTGTTTTTCTGTTCAATATCACCCAGAAGCTAGTCCAGGACCACACGATTCGTCATATTTGTTTGATCAATTTGTTGAGAACATTAAAACTAGTAAGGTCTAAAACGATGTAGTTAATAAATAAAGGTGTTTAATGACTAAAATGCGTTTATAGTATTAAATATTTTTATAATTTCGAAAAAAAAATATAATTTATTAATAAAAAACAAAAATAATGAGTATTATAATTAAAGTTCACGCAAGACAAATTCTTGATTCTAGAGGTAATCCTACTATTGAAGTTGATGTAGTAACTGAAAATGGAGTTTTAGGTAGAGCTGCTGTTCCATCTGGAGCATCAACTGGAGAGCACGAAGCTGTTGAATTACGTGATGGAGGTAAGGCTTACCTAGGTAAAGGTGTTTTGAATGCAGTGAACAATGTAAATACTGTTATTGCTGAAGAATTAGTTGGAACTTCTGTTTTCGAGCAAAACACAATTGACCAATTAATGATTGATTTAGATGGAACTCCAAACAAATCTAAATTAGGAGCTAATGCTATTTTAGGTGTTTCTTTAGCTGCTGCAAAAGCTGCTGCTAACGAACTTGGTTTGCCATTATACAGATATGTAGGTGGTGTTTCTGCTAATACATTACCAGTTCCGATGATGAACATCATCAATGGAGGTTCTCACTCTGATGCACCTATCGCATTCCAAGAGTTTATGATTTTCCCAGTAAAAGCAACTTCTTTTACACATGCAATGCAAATGGGAACTGAAATTTTCCACAACTTGAAAAAAGTATTACACGATAGAGGTTTAAGTACTGCTGTAGGTGATGAAGGAGGTTTTGCTCCAAACTTGGCTGGCGGAACTGAAGATGCTTTAGATACTATTAAATTAGCAGTTGAAAAAGCAGGATATTCTTTCGGAGACGAAATTATGATTGCTCTTGACTGTGCAGCTTCTGAATTTTACGTAAACGGAAAATATGATTATACTAAATTTGAAGGTGAAACTGGAAAAATCAGAACTTCTGAAGAGCAAGCTGATTATTTAGCTGAACTTGCTGCTAAATATCCAATTATTTCTATCGAAGACGGTATGTACGAAGATGACTGGGATGGATGGAAATATTTAACTGAAAAAATTGGAAATAAAGTACAATTAGTTGGTGATGATTTATTTGTAACTAATGTTGCTCGTTTGTCAACTGGTATTGAAAAAGGAATTGCTAACTCAATCTTAGTAAAAGTTAACCAAATTGGTACTTTAACTGAAACTATTGCGGCTGTAAACATGGCAAAAAATGCTGGTTATACATCTGTAATGTCTCACCGTTCTGGAGAAACTGAAGATAATACAATTGCAGATTTAGCTGTTGCTTTAAACTGTGGTCAAATTAAAACTGGTTCTGCTTCTCGTTCAGATCGTATGGCTAAATACAACCAATTATTGAGAATTGAAGAAGAATTAGGAAATACAGCTTATTTTCCTGGTTTAAATGCTTTTAAAATCAAATAATTGAACAAATTATATATTGGAAAAAACCATCTGTTTTTGCAGATGGTTTTTTTTTGGACTTTTAACAAATTCATAGCAGTATTCTTTTTTTAATTAGTCTTAAATTCATTAGATTTGATAAATTATTATTTAAAGAATTATTTCCAGTATATTATGTCAAAAATAGCTACATTAGAAATAGATGGTAAAAAGATTGAGCTTCCAGTAATCACAGGGAGCGAAAACGAATCAGCTATCGATATTAACAAATTACGTGATTTAACAGGTGTTATTACAATTGATCCAGGTTACAAAAACTCAGGATCTTGTACAAGTGAAATCACTTTCCTAGATGGAGAAGAGGGAATTTTACGTTACAGAGGATATTCAATCGAAGATTTAGCTGAAAAAGCTAGTTTCTTAGAAGTTTCATATCTTTTGATTTTTGGAGAATTGCCAACTGCTGCACAATTAGAAGAATTCGAAAATGGTATTAAAAAACATTCTTTGGTAAACGAAGAAATGAAAAATATCATTGATGGTTTTCCAAAAACGGCACACCCTATGGGAGTTTTGTCTGCTTTAACAAGTGCTTTAACAGCATTTAACCCTAAAGCAGTGAATGTTGATAATGAAAAAGAAATGTACGAGGCTATTTGTAAAACAATGGCAAAATTTCTTGTAATTGCTACATGGACTTATAGAAAATCTATGGGGTATCCTTTAAACTACTATGATAACACTAAAGGTTACGTAGAAAGTTTTATGCAATTAATGTTTAAATTGCCAACAGGACCTTATGCTGCAAATCCAGTAATTGTAAATGCTTTGGATAAATTATTTATTCTTCACGCAGATCACGAACAAAACTGTTCTACTTCTACAGTTAGAATGGTAGGTTCTTCTCATGCTGGTTTATTTGCTTCAGTTTCTGCAGGAGTTTCTGCTTTATGGGGACCTCTTCACGGTGGTGCAAACCAAGCTGTTTTAGAAATGCTTGAAGAAATTAATAAAGACGGTGGAGATACAGATAAATTCTTAGCGAAAGCAAAAGATAAAAATGACCCATTCCGTTTAATGGGATTCGGACACAGAGTTTACAAAAACTTTGATCCAAGAGCTAAAATCATTAAAAAAGCAGCAACAGAAGTATTAGAAACTTTAGGTGTTGAAGATCCAATTTTAGAGATTGCAAGAAAATTAGAAAAAGCAGCTCTTGAAGATGAATACTTCAAATCAAGAAATTTATATCCAAACGTTGATTTCTATTCTGGAATTATCTACAGAGCATTAGGAATCCCGACAGATATGTTTACTGTTATGTTTGCAATTGGAAGACTTCCAGGTTGGATTGCGCAATGGAAAGAAATGCGTGAAAACAAAGAACCAATTGGAAGACCAAGACAAATTTATACAGGACATCCTTTACGAGAGTTTAAGTCTAATAAATAAAAAAACGAAAGCTTCACTTACATGTGAAGCTTTTTTTATCTTTGCTCAAAATATAATAAAGTTATGTTGCAATTAAATGTAAAGAACGAAACGTCTCGGCTTCGTGCTGTAGTTCTGGGTTCTGCTGTTCATAATGGGCCGACTCCAACACTTGAGGAAGCTTATGATCCTAAGTCATTGGAACATATTAAAGCAGGAACTTATCCTGTAGAAAAAGATATGGTTGCTGAAATGGATGCTTTTAATGCTGTTTTTAAAAAGTACGATGTAACCGTTTATCGCCCAGAAATGATTGAAAATTACAATCAGATTTTTGCTAGAGATATAGGATTTGTAATTGATGATGTTTTTGTTAAATCTAATATTCTGCCAGATAGAGAGCGTGAATTAGATGCAATTCAATATGTAATTGATCAGATTGACCCAATAAAAGTAGTTCGTCCTCCAGAAGAAGTTCATATAGAAGGAGGAGATGTTATGCTCTGGAACGATCATATTTTCATCGGAACTTATAAAGGAAGCGATTATAAAGATTATATTACTGCAAGAACAAATATGCATGGTGTAAATTATATTAAATCGCTGTTTCCAAATAAGATTGTAAAAGAATTTGATTTAGTGAAATCTAAATTAGAAGCGAGAGATAATGCACTTCATTTAGATTGTTGTTTTCAGCCTGTTGGAAAAGACAAAGGAATTATCTATAAAAGAGGTTTCCGCGAAGAAGCAGATTATCTTTATTTGGTAAAACTTTTTGGAAAAGAAAATCTATTTCATATTGAAAGAAATGAAATGTACAATATGTTTTCAAACGTGTTTTCAATCGATGAAAATGTTGTAGTTTCTGAAAAGAATTTTACAAGATTAAACAATTGGCTTCGTGAAAAAGGTTTTACAGTTGAAGAGATTCCATACGCTGAAATCGCAAAACAAGAAGGTTTGTTGAGATGTTCGACATTGCCTTTAATTAGAGATTAAATAATTGTTTCAAGTTTTTCCAGAACGTGAAACCTGAAACTTGAAACAAAAAAAATATAAAAAATGAAACAAACTACTAATGCTATCGTAATGATTCGTCCAGTTGCATTCAGAATGAATGAACAGACGGCAGTGAATAATTATTATCAAAAAGTATTAGACGGACTTTTACCAAGTACGGTTAATGCTAAAGCGCAACAGGAATTCGATACTTTTGTTGAAAAACTTAGAGCTGTAGGTGTTGATGTTACTGTAGTTGATGATAATTTGGAAACGGATACTCCAGATAGTATTTTTCCAAATAACTGGGTTTCGTTTCATGAAAATGGTGATGTAGTACTGTATCCAATGTTTGCAGAAAACCGTCGCCAAGAACGTCGCGAAGATATTTTGGATACTTTGGAAGAAAAAGGATTCGAAATTACGAATATAATGGACTACACATCTGCAGAAGAAGATGGGATTTTCTTAGAAGGAACAGGAAGTTTATTGTTAGATAGAGCTAATGGAAAAGCATATTGCGCTTTATCACCAAGAGCAGACGAAGAATTGTTTATAGAATTCTGTGAAGATTTTGATTATGCTCCAGTTATTTTCGAAGCTTTTCAAACAGTTGATGGAGAACGAAAACTAATTTATCATACTAATGTGATGATGTGTTTAGGTGAAACTTTTGCTGTTATTTGCGCAGATTCTATCGACGACAAAAAAGAACGCAAAATGGTTTTAGATAATCTTAAACAAGATCAAAAAGAGGTTATTCTAATTACGGAAGCTCAAGTAAATAATTTTGCCGGAAATATGCTAGAAGTTAGAGGAAATGATGATAAACGATATATTGTTATGAGTGCATCGGCTCATCAAAGTTTAACCCCGAAACAAATTGCTCAATTAGAAAATCATGCTGAAATTTTAAGTTCAAGTTTAGATACAATTGAAGCTTGTGGCGGTGGAAGTGCAAGATGTATGATGGCTGAAGTTTTCTTGCCAAGAAGTTAAAATGAAAGATCTAATAAAAAAGAAAGGGATAAAATCACGTTACGATTTTATCCCTTTCTTTTTTATTATTGGTTGAACTAAAAATTTCCTTTAATAATATTTACAATTGCACTAACAATATATTGAATTCCAATTGAGATAACTATAAAACCAACAATCCTAGAGATTGCAACAATTCCTGAAGCACCTAATATTCTGGCTAAATAATGAGCGCTTTTTAGAATGGCAAAAATAGCTACTGCAATTGCAAGAATCGCTAATGAAGAAATTATGATTTCGTTTAATTCATGATGTTCTTGATAAAAAGCAATTAAAAGAGACATTGAACCGGGACCAGCAAGCATCGGAATTGCTAAAGGGGTTAATGCAATGTCATTTCTGTGTTGTGCTTCATTTTCAATTTTTTTATTGATTCCTCGCTTTTTATTGAATTTTCCCGAGAGTAAAGAGAAACCAGAATTCACAATTACTATTCCGCCGGCAATTCTTAAAGCATCGATGCTAATTCCGAAAAAGGTTAGCACATATTGACCAATGAAATAAGAAACTAATAATATTATAAAAACGTTAATTGCTGTCCAAAGAGAAATTCGAGATCTTTCTTTTTGAGAGTCGTGTTGTGTTAATCCAACAAAAATTGGCACAGTTCCGATTGGATTTAGTACCGAGAATAAAGCGGCAAATAAGTAAATGAATAATTCCATAGAATATTGGTTAGTGAAGTAAAAGTAGTTATTTTTTGATGTTTTGTATGAAATTATGTTAGAATAATATTTTTTAATTGCTATTGATTCTGAATCAAAGACATAAAATTAAATGGTTCTTTTTAATTACTTTTGCAGTCTAAATTAAAACGATGAAAAGTAAAAAAACACTAGTTATAGGTGCATCAACAAATTCAGACCGTTATTCATACAGAGCTGTAAATATGCTGGTAGGAAAAGGACATTCTGTTTTAGCAATTGGACAAAAAGCAGGAGAAGTTGCAGGTGTGAAAATTCAAACTAAGGCCATACCAGTTAAAAATATTGACACAATTACATTGTATCTAAATCCTGTTCGTCAAAGAGATTATTACAATTATATTATTGAAGCACATCCTAAACGTGTAATTTTTAATCCTGGAACTGAAAATCCAGAATTGTATCAATTATTGGAGTTAAATGATATTCAGGTTGAAGTAGCTTGTACATTAGTTTTGTTAGCAACAAATCAATATTAAGCACTTAAAAAAAATGAGAATAGACTTCGGAAATCAGTATTGAAAAAGATGTTTTTTCTGGATAAAATTCCAGTATTTATAAGTATTGAATTTAATTGCTGTAATGCGAGCTAAACCATTAAAAGTATTACTTTTGTCGTCATGGAATTTTCATCAAAATTAATCGAAAAAGCTGTAAACGAAATGTCACAATTACCTGGTATTGGTAAGCGTACGGCACTTCGATTAGTTCTTCATCTGCTAAAGCAGCCTAAAGAACAAACTTCTTTTTTATCTCAGGCATTATTAAATATGCGTGAGGATATTAAATTTTGCGAAAGTTGCCATAATATTTCTGATACTAAAATCTGCGAAATTTGTGCAAATCATATCAGAAATCATGAGACGATATGCGTTGTAGAAGATATTCGAGATGTCATGGCGATTGAAAATACAGGTCAGTACAAAGGAATTTATCATGTACTTGGAGGAAAGATTTCACCTATTGAAGGAGTTGGCCCCAATCAATTGAATATTTCAAGTTTAGTTGAGAAGGTAAAATCTGGAAAAGTGGCTGAGATTATTTTTGCTTTAAGTTCGACGATGGAAGGAGATACAACAAATTTTTATATCTATAAACAAATTGGAGATTCAGAAATTATAATTTCTACAATTGCTAGAGGAATCTCTGTAGGTGATGAACTAGAATATGCAGACGAAGTAACATTAGGACGAAGTATTTTGCATAGAGTTCCTTTTGAAAAAACATTTAAAAATAATTAAACTAAACCCCAAATGACAAGTAGGTTTTTCGATAGATTAAAGGAAAAGCTATATTTGCGATAAAATTGAACCAATGACAAAAAAAAGCTTTTTTCTATTTTTCTTAATGTCAATATTATTTACATCGTGTATTCCAATTAAAGATTTGGTTTATCTTCAAGACAAAAATAATTCGGATGAGAAGACAACTATTGCCGCTGTGGAATCAAAACCATATCGATTACAAGTAAATGATATTTTAAAAGTTAATATAAAAGCAATTGATTCAAAGTTAGTTTCTATTTTTAATACAACAGAAGATGGTGGTGGTCAAGCAAGTAAAACAGAATCTGCGTTGTATTTTGATGGATTTACAGTTGATGACCATGGTAATATTAGAATGCCTATTTTAGGTGAGATTAATGTAATTGGATACACTCTTGAAGAGGTTCGGTTAAAAATTGAAAAGAAATTGCTTGAAGAATATTTTAAAAGTGAAGCAAATATTTTTGTAACGGTAAAATTAGCAGGTTTTAGGTATACAATCAATGGAGAAGTAGGAAGTACAGGAACAAAAACATTATTTAAAGATAATGTTACAATTTTGGAAGCTGTCGCAAATGCTGGAGATATTACCACTGTAGGTAACAGGAAAGAAGTCACTGTAATTCGTCAAAGCCCAACAGGAGTTCAGATGCATAATGTTGATCTTACAGATGTAAATGTCATGAAATCACCATATTATTATTTACAGCCGAACGATTATATCTATGTCAAACCATTGAAACAAAAAACGTGGGGAACTGGGCAGACAGGATTACAATCGTTAACAACAATTATAACCTTATTGTCTTTGGCAACAACAGTTTACCTTATTATTAAATAAAAAGATTTTTAAAATGTTAGATATCAAAGACTTTTCCATTTTTGAAAATCATTCTAATTTTGATTTTAAAGGTTTTTTGTTGAAAATTGCTAGTTACTGGAAATGGTTTCTGGTTAGCTTAATTATTAGTTTCACAATAGCTTATCAAGTGAATATTCGTAAAGAAAAAATTTACGAAATGCAAACAATGATTTCTATTAAAGAAGAAAGTAATCCGTTTTTTACTTCTAATACAAGTTTAGTTTTTAACTGGGGTGGAATTTCGGATCAAGTAAACGGAATTTCTACAATTTTACAATCAAGATCCCATAATGAATTAGTAGTAGATAAACTTCAATTTTATATTGATTATTTAGAGCAAGGAAAATATAATTACGTCGATTCTTATGGTGTTGTTCCGTTTTATGTTGAAATTGATAAAAAAAAGGGGCAACTTGTTAACTCCTTAATAAGTATAAAATTTCTGAGCGAAAATGAATACCAAATAAAAATTCCGTTTGAAAGTAGTTCGGTTTCATTAATCACGTATAGCAACAATACATACAGTAATACTTCTGTACAGCCTGTTAGTTTTGTAAAAAAATATAAAGTTGGAGAAAGGGTTAATCTTCCTTTCTTAAACTGGGAACTTCAAATAACAGATAATCCTGGTTTTTATAAAGGGAAAGAATATTTTGTTAAGTTTAATGATTTTGATGGAACAGTATCTCGTTATAAAGGACTAAACGTAGAGGGTAGTAAAAATGGAGGCTCAATTCTAACTTTATCTTTGCAGGGAACAAATAAGGCAAGAATGGTGGATTATTTAAATTCTACTGTAAAAATGCTTATTAAAATACAACTTGATGGTAAAAACCAATTTGCGACAAATACCATTAGGTTCATAGATAGTACACTTGTGGCGATGGAATCGCAGCTAAAACAAACAGGAAATGAATTAAAATCTTTTCAAAAAGATAAAAATATTTTTGAAATAGAAGATGGGGGAACTAGGGTTTCGGATAAAATAATGAATTTTGACGTTGAGAAAGATCAAGTCACAAGAAAAATTGCCTATTATAATTCATTAAAATCATATCTAAATAGTAGCGACGATTATTCTCGATTACCAGCGCCTTCAGTTGCAGGGATTGAAGATCCAAACATTGTTGCGAATGTTTCAAAACTGATAGCTCTTTCTGCTCAAAGATCTGAGATGGCTTATGCTGTAAAAAGCGAAAAAATATTTAAAGATTTTGATAATCAAATGGCAGCAGTAAAAAATGTTCTTCAAGAGAATATTGCTACTGCAAAAGCATCTTTACTCTATGATTTGTCTTTGGTAAATGCAAAGATTGGGCAAGCTGAAAGTACAGTGAAAAGACTTCCTTTAGAACAGCAAGAATTATTGAAAATCAAGAGGAAATATGACTTGAACGATAATATTTATACAGAGTTTCTTCAAAAAAGGAATGAGGCAGAAATTGTAAAAGCGTCTAATTTATCGGATATTCATTTTATAGATCCAGCAAAAGACATAGGAGGCGGGCTTATTGGACCTAAAACTTCAGTGAATTATGTATTGGCTCTGTTTTCAGGAATTTTAATTCCGTTGTTATTTGTTTTTGCAATTTTTTTCATCAATGATTCCATTCAGAATACAGAAGACATAAATAAATTAACTCAAATACCATTACTTGGTGTTATTGGTATAAATAAGGATTCTATAAATTTAGCTGTTTTTGATAAACCCAAATCTGCTCTTTCTGAGGCTTTCAGAGGGATAAGGTCTTCACTTCAGTTTTTATATAAAAGGCAGCAAGTTAATGGAGCAAAAACTTTAATGATTACCTCTTCAATTAGTGGTGAAGGAAAAACATTTTGCTCGATAAATATAGCAACAGTTTTTGCCTTAAGTGAAAAGAAAACGGTAATTGTTGGTTTAGATTTAAGAAAACCTAGATTAGCAGATGAGTTTAAATTAACCACACCACTTGGAGTTGTTAATTATCTAATTAAACAAAATAGTTTAGAAGAAATTACTAATTCAACTCTTATTCCAAATCTAGATGTAATACTTTCAGGGCCAATTCCTCCTAATCCTTCAGAGCTTATTTTAAGTGATGCTATGAAAGAATTAATTGATGAATTAAAATTGAAATATGATTATATAATTCTTGATACACCACCAGTTGGTTTAGTCGCAGATTCGTTAGAATTAGTGCAGTTTGCAGATGTTATCTTGTATATTGTTAGACAAAATTATACGAAGAAAGACATGATAACGTTGTTAAACACAAGGCTTAAACGTGGTGAATTAAGTAATGTTAGTATTGTGTTGAATGGCTATGAGAATAAAGCAAAATACGGAGCGGTTTATGGCTACGGATATGGTTATGGAGCTTACTCAAGTGGTTATCATGAAGAGGAACCAAAAATAGGATTTTGGAAAACACTTTTAAATCGATTTAGAAAAAGCTAAATTTTGATAAATGGAAAATAAAACGAAAAATACAATTTTAATTACGGGAGGAGCTGGATTTATCGGTTCAAACTTGACGGAGTATTTTTTAGGTTTAGGATATAAAGTAGTTTGTTTAGATAACTTCTCGACAGGGCATCGTCATAATTTAAAAGATTTTTTAAATAATCTTGATTTTAAATTAATTGAAGGAGATATTCGAAATTTAAACGATTGTAATTTGGCAGTTGAGGGTGCAGACTATGTTTTGCATCAAGCAGCTTTGGGGTCTGTTCCTCGATCAATAAAAGATCCAATTACTACAAACGATGTGAATGTTTCTGGGTTTTTAAATATGCTGACTGCAGCACGCGATGCAAAAGTAAAGAGATTTGTTTATGCTGCAAGTTCTTCAACTTATGGAGATTCGCAAGGATTACCAAAAGTAGAAGATGTTATTGGAAAACCATTATCGCCATATGCAATTACTAAATATGTAAATGAATTGTATGCTGAAATTTTTAGTAAAACATACGGATTGGAAACAATAGGTCTTCGTTATTTTAATGTTTTTGGAAGAAAACAAGATCCTAATGGAGCTTACGCCGCTGTTATTCCAAAGTTTGTAAAGCAATTTATGAATCACGAAAGCCCAGTAATTAATGGAGATGGAAATTATTCTCGTGACTTTACATATATCGACAATGTTATTCAGATGAATGAACTGGCTATGACTTCTCAGAACCCAGAAGCAATTAATTCTGTTTATAATACTGCTTATGGTGATAGAAATACACTAAATGATTTGATAAAGTATTTAAAAGAATATTTGTCTGAGTTTGATCCAAAAATAAAAGACGTTTCAGTTATTTATGGAGAAAATAGAGCAGGCGATATTCCTCATTCGCTGGCAAGTATTGAGAAGGCAAAAAACATGTTAGGATATAATCCAAAATATTCTTTACAAGAGGGATTGAAAGAAGCAGTTGGATGGTATTGGAATAATTTAAAATAAATAGATCAAGATAAAATAGATCAAATGAAAATTACAAAAATTTGCTGCATTGGTGCAGGATATGTTGGTGGACCAACTATGGCGGTTATTGCTCAAAAATGTCCACATATTCAGGTTACAGTTGTTGATTTAAATGAACAAAGAATAGCGGATTGGAATGATCCGAATCCTGAAAACATTCCGATTTATGAACCAGGTCTTTCTGAAATTGTAGCAGAAGCAAGAGGTAGAAATTTATTTTTTTCTACAGATGTTGATAAGGCAATAGATGAAGCTCAAATGATATTTATTTCAGTAAACACTCCTACTAAAACTTACGGTAAGGGTAAAGGAATGGCGGCTGACTTAAAATATATTGAACTATGTGCAAGACAAATAGCAAGAGTAGCAAAACAAAATAAAATTGTAGTTGAAAAATCAACTCTACCAGTTCGTACTGCAGAGGCAATTAAGAGCATATTGGATAACACTGGAAACGGTGTTCAATTTCAAATTCTATCTAATCCAGAGTTTTTGGCAGAGGGAACTGCGGTTATTGATTTGTTAAATCCAGATCGTATATTGATTGGTGGTGACACAACTGAAGAAGGCGAGGAAGCAATTAATGCATTGGTTGATGTTTATTCAAATTGGGTAAATAAAGACAGAATTTTGACAACAAATGTTTGGTCTTCAGAATTGTCTAAACTTACAGCAAATGCATTTTTAGCACAACGTATATCTTCAATAAATGCAATGTCAGAACTTTGTGAAAAAACTGGTGCAGATGTAAATGAAGTTGCGAGAGCTATTGGTATGGACAGCAGAATAGGTCCAAAATTTTTAAAAGCTTCTGTAGGATTTGGCGGTTCTTGTTTTCAAAAAGACATTCTAAATTTAGTTTATATTGCAAAATCATACGGATTAAATGAAGTTGCAGATTATTGGGAACAAGTAATTATTATGAACGATCATCAAAAAAGGAGGTTTTCAAATAAAATTGTTCAAACATTATATAATACAGTAGCTGATAAGAAAATTACATTTTTGGGTTGGGCTTTCAAAAAAGATACAAACGACACAAGAGAATCTGCTGCAATTTATGTTGCTGATGACTTAATAAATGAACAGGCTAAAATCTCAGTCTTTGATCCGAAAGTTTCTAAAAATAAAATGTTGAACGACTTAGATTATTTGGAAACAAGAATAAGCCAGGAAAATATTGATGCTCTGAGTGTGTTTGAAAATGCTTATGAAGCTTGTAAAGGAGCACATGCTATTGCGATCTTAACGGAGTGGGATGAATTTACAACTTATGATTGGAAAAAGATTTACGATTCAATGCATAAACCAGCTTTTGTTTTTGATGGAAGAAATATTTTGAATGCTAAACAATTAGAATCAATTGGTTTCGTTTATAATGGTATTGGCTCATAAATTGGTTTTGTAGTTTGTAAGAGATATGAAGTGATACAAATTTTGCTTCATTCATAAAGAAAAAAAAATGAATTGGTACGTAGTTTATACAAAACCTAAATGGGAAAAGAAAGTTGCGGATAAGCTTAATCAGCTGGGAATCGAATGCTATTGTCCTTTAATTACTCAGGTTAAACAATGGTCGGATCGAAAAAAGAAAGTTGAGATGCCTCTTTTTAATTCTTATGTTTTTGTGCAATTACCCGATTCAGAGCGGAATTTAGTATTTCAAGTTGCTGGTGTTGTTAGATATTTGTTTTGGCTTGGAAAACCAGCAATTGTAAAGGATCAAGAAATTGAAATTATAAAAAAAAGTCTAAAAGCAACAAATATTAGCGATATATCAGTTTCGACGTTTCAAGTTGGTGATAAAATCAAATTAGAGTCGGGAGCATTCAGTAATCAAAATGCAATTGTACAAGAGGTGTCTAATAATTATTATGTCCTAGTCTTAGAAGCATTAGGATGTGTATTGAAGATAAAATATAAATGATTTTAAAAATCAGATGATAACAGAAGAAAAAGTCCTTTTGGGATTTTTTTCTTCTGTTTTTTTTATTATGTATTTATTTACAGTCTGATTAATAGATTGTTGTAAATATTTGTTTTTGCATTGTAAGTTGTTTTGCTAGTATTACGTAAAACCGTATTGAATAACTAGACTTATTATGCTATATTTGCCGAAAATGATTAATTTAGGTATCTGAGTCAGAATTTTGTGACTGAGAACGGCGAAGCCATGAGTTTAAGTGACTAGAATAAATTAAAAAAATATGAAGTTGGAAAATAATGTAAGAATTGCAGTTATAGGCTTAGGTTATGTAGGATTGCCTCTAGCGCGATTATTTGCTACCAAATATTCAGTTATTGGCTTTGATATAAACGAATCAAGAGTTAGTTCCTTACAATCTGGAACCGATAGCACTTTAGAAGTCGAGGACGATGTTTTACAGAATGTTTTAGTAAAAAGCTTAAATGAAGAAAAAGGCTTGTACTGTACTACGTCAATAAATGATATTGAAGAATGTAATTATTATATAGTTACTGTTCCTACTCCTGTAGACAAAAATAATAGGCCAGATTTGACTCCTTTGTATAAATCGAGTGAAACGGTTGGGAAAGTTTTGAAAAAAGGAGATATTGTTATTTATGAATCGACTGTTTATCCAGGAGTAACAGAAGAGCAATGTGTACCCGTTTTAGAAAAAGTTTCGGGTTTAAAATTTAACGAAGACTTTTTCGCAGGATATTCTCCTGAAAGAATCAATCCTGGGGATAAAGAACATACAGTTGAAAAAATTTTAAAAGTTACTTCAGGTTCAACTCCAGAAATAGGTTTAAAAGTTGATGCTCTATACAAATCTGTAATTACAGCAGGAACACATCTTGCGCCTACCATAAAAGTTGCAGAAGCTGCGAAAGTTATTGAAAATTCTCAGCGAGATATTAATATTGCTTTTGTTAATGAATTGGCCAAAATATTTAATTTAATGAATATTGATACCCAAGAAGTATTAACGGCAGCAGCTACTAAATGGAATTTTTTACCTTTTAAGCCAGGTCTGGTCGGAGGGCATTGTATAGGAGTTGATCCTTATTATTTGGCACAAAGAGCACAAGAATTTGGATATCATCCTGAAATAATTTTAGCAGGAAGACGTTTAAACGATAGCATGGGAGAATATGTCGCTTCACAGATCGTGAAGCTGATGATAAAAAAAGGAATTTCAGTTAATGGTGCAAATCTGTTAATGTTTGGAATTACTTTCAAAGAAAATTGCCCAGATGTCCGCAATACTAAAATTGTTGATGTAATAAAAGCTTTAAAAGATTACGGAATAGCAGTTACTGTTTTTGATCCACTTGCTAATATTGAGGAAGTAGAGAGAGAATACAAACTAGAAACTGTAAATATTTTGCCTAAAGAAAAATTTGATGCGTTGGTATTAGGAGTAGCGCACTCAGAATTTCTTGAAATTGATTTTTCAAATTTGCAAAAAGATAAAAGTTTAATTTATGATGTAAAAGGAGTTTTAGGATCTTTAGCTGATAATAGGCTTTAAGCTTTAGAATTTCTTTTTTTATTTAAAAACATATGAGTTCAAATAAATCCGTTACACATGTAATTCTTACTGGAGGAGTTGGAAGTAGACTATGGCCACTTTCGCGCAAAAGTCGACCAAAACAATACCTTGAAATATTTGATGGAAAATCTTTATTTGAAATGACAGTTGAAAGAAATAGTCATCTAGCAAATAAAGTGATGGTTGTTGGAAATGTTGATAATTTTCAATTAAGTGGCAAAGTAATGGATAAAACAAATACTTCATATATAAATATTGTTGAGGCTACTCCAAGAAATACTGCTGCTGCAATTGCATTTGCCGCGTTTGCTTCTGATCAGGATGATATATTAATAGTTACACCATCTGATCATATTATTGATAAGGCAGGTAATTACAATGAAGCAATCAATGAGGCTGTAATTAAAGCGCAAGAAGGTTTTATAGTGACATTTGGAATTATTCCTACTAAGCCAGAAACAGGGTATGGATATATAGAATCAAAAGGAGATAAAGTAATCTCATTTCGTGAAAAACCAAATGAAACCACTGCTAAGGATTTTATTGCAAGAGGAAATTTTTTATGGAATAGCGGAATGTTTTGTTTTAAGGCAGGAGTACTTCTAAACGAATTAAAACAATTTCAGCCAGATGTTTATGATAAATCTAAATTAGTCTGGGAATCAAATAAAGGAGGTTTCCTAGATTTAAATTTGTCTTTAGAAATACCATCAATAAGCATCGATTATGCCGTAATGGAACGTAGCAAAAAAATAAAAGTTGTTCCAGCTTCATTTTCTTGGTCAGATTTAGGATCGTTTGAATCAGTATATGATTATTTAACTTCAAAAGGGCATCCTAAAGATGAGAATGGAAATATGGTTATTGGATGTGAAAAACAAACGTTCTTTTTGGGATTGAAAAATACTATTTTTGTACACACTGATACAGCTAATTTAATTTTGCAAAAAGAGAATTCGCAGGATGTGAAAGATATATATAGTGAGTTAGAAAGACAGAACTCAAAATTATTAAATTAAATAAATTAATAAATTTAAGATGAAAAAAATTCTTATAACTGGTGGCGCAGGATTTATAGGCTCACATGTAGTTAGACGTTTTGTAAATAAATATCCAGAATATCAAATTTATAATTTGGATGCTTTGACATACGCTGGAAATTTGGAAAATATTAAAGATATTGAAAATCAGCCTAATTATAATTTTATTAAAGGTGATATTGTAGATGAAGCTTTTATAAACGAACTATTTTCTCTTCATAATTTTGATGGAGTTTTACATTTGGCTGCAGAATCTCATGTAGATCGCTCAATCGAAGACCCCTTAGCCTTTGTAAAGACAAATGTAATTGGAACAATGAATTTGTTAAATGCGGCGAAAAATCAGTGGAAAAATGACTTCGAAAATAAAAGATTCTATCATATCAGTACTGATGAAGTATATGGTACTTTAGGGGAGGAAGGATTATTTACAGAAACAACGTCTTACGATCCCAACTCACCTTACTCTGCTTCAAAAGCGAGTTCCGATCATTTTGTAAGGGCTTATGGTGAAACCTACGGATTGCCTTATGTTTTAACTAACTGCTCAAATAATTATGGATCTTATCATTTTCCAGAAAAGCTAATTCCTTTATTTATAAATAATATTATAAATAATAAACCTTTGCCTGTTTATGGCGATGGAAATTACACAAGAGACTGGTTGTTTGTTGAAGACCATGCTGCAGCAATAGACTTAGTTTTTCATGAAGGAAAAAATCATGAAACTTACAATATTGGAGGTTTCAATGAATGGAAAAATATAGATTTGGTAAAATTATTATGCCAAATTATGGATAAAAAATTAGGTAGAGCAGTGGGCACTTCTAAAGAATTGATTACTTATGTAAAAGACAGGCCTGGTCATGATTTGAGATATGCAATCGATGCTTCAAAAATAAATAAAGAACTGGGATGGAAACCATCTGTAACTTTTGAAGAAGGTCTAGAAAAAACAATTAATTGGTATCTAAATAATGAAGATTGGTTGCAAAATGTTACATCTGGAGCTTATAAAGATTACTATAAAAAACAATACTCTTAAAAGATTATTCTTATTAAACTTATTTTTTAAGATTAAATAATATCAACATGAAAAAAATAATATACGTTCTTATTCTGTTTTTTACTTTTCTATTTTCTTATAATGCTAAGGCACAAGATATTTTAAAAAATAAAGACTTAAGCACAATTAAAGTTGATTATTTATCTGATGATGACATTTCTAAAATTAGTGCACAACTTAAAAACAATAATACAACAATTGAACAAGTTGAACCAATGGCACTATCAAAAGGGATGAGTCAAACAGAATTTGACAAATTAAAGATAAGACTTAATGAGTATTCAGCAAAAGTAAATAAAGGGGGGGATGATAAGCCCAAAAAAAATGATGATAAATTTGAATTTGGAAGAAAACAAGATAAAATTAAAAATGATAAAGTTAAAGATTCTACAAATGTCTTAATTTTTGGTTCAGAATTGTTTGATAACCCAACTTTAAACTTTGAACCAGATTTAAAGATGGCTACTCCGGTGAATTATGTTTTAGGGCCAGGGGATGAATTACAAATTAGTGTTTATGGTGTTCAAGAGTATAATGCATCAATTCCCGTCTCTGTTGAGGGTAATGTCTCTATACAGTATGTAGGACAGATTTCAGTATCTGGAATGTCTATTGAAGCTGCTACTCAAAAAATAAAAGCAGCGATTGCAAAAGTATATAGCACTGTCCGTTCTGGACAATCTCAGGTAAGCATTAGTTTAAGCCAAATAAGAACAATAAAAATAACAATTGTCGGAGGTAAACAGCCAGGGAATTATTCCATTTCTTCTCTAGCTACTGTTTATAATGCTTTACATCTAGCTGGTGGTCCTGGAAAGAATGGAAGTTATAGAAATATTGAATTAATTAGAAATAATAAAGTATGCAAGAATATTGATATATATAGATTTTTAGTTAAGGGAGATCAATCTGATAATGTCAATTTAAAAGAAAATGATGTAATCAGGATCCCAGCTTATAGTCAACGTGTTACTGTAGAAGGAGAAGTTAAGCGTCCTGGTATTTTTGAAATGAAGAAAGGAGAAACCTTTTCAGACTTGCTGAATTTTGCTTCAGGTTTTAATGAATTTGCTTATACAGCTTCGGTAAATGTATTACAGAAAACAGGAAAGGAATTTAAAGTTCATGATATAAATGAAGGTGAGTACAATTCGTATCTTCCTCAATCTGGGGATGTTTTTAGAATTACAAAAATCTTGAATCGTTTTGAAAATAGGATTAAAATAGAAGGTGCTGTTTTTAGACCTGATTATTACTCTTTTACTGAGGGAATGCGTGTGTCAGATCTTATTACAAGAGCTGAAGGTCTAAAAGAAGACGCATATAGTAAAAGAGCACGAATAATTCGTTTAAAAACGGATTTAACTACAGAAATTATGAATGTAGATTTAGATGCTGCATTGTCTGGTGATTTAAATGCTGATATTGAATTGAAAAGAGAAGATATAGTTACTGTTTATTCTATTCTAGATTTTAGAGAAGAATATAAAGTTACTATTGATGGAGAAGTAAAAAATCCTGGAGAATATGAGTATTTAGAGAATTTAACTCTAAACGATTTAATTGTACAAGTTGGTGGTTTGACTGGATCAGCTTCTAAAAGAGTTGAAATTGCTAGAATGATAAAATCTGATTTTATAGATGATTCAGATCCAAAACGTATTGAATTAGTTCAATTTGAAATTACTGCAGATAATAATGAACAAGCCAAGAATTTTATTTTAAAACCTTTTGATGTAGTTAATATCCGAAGAATAGCTGTTTATGAAAAACCACAAATGGTAGTTATAAAAGGTGCAGTTGCCTATCCAGGAAAATATGTTTTAGCAAATAAAAAAGAAACTGTTTATAATGTTGTAATGAGGGCTGGTGGATTGACATCTGTGGCTAATTTAGAAGGGATGAAAATTCTTAGACCCATTAAGGAAGATCAAATTGAAAAATTAAAGAGTGTAGATTTGAATTTGAAAACAGATACGCTAAATAATAAATTAATAGATAAACTTGAAAATGAATTAAAATTTTCGACAATTCCAATTAACTGGGAGAAAATAGTAAAGAATAAAAATCATTATTCCAATGTAACACTATTTCCTGGTGATGAAATTGAAGTAGCTGTTTATAATGAAGGTGTAAAAGTAACAGGAAATGTATTGTTAACGTCTGAAATTCCGTATAGAAGTGGAAAAGGATTTAAATACTATATTAATTCGGTTGGAGGAATTGACAGTAAGGGATGGAAGAAGAAAGCTTATATTATTTATCCTAACGGAAAAGCAGATGTTACCAAATCATTTTTATTTTTTAGATTTTATCCAAGTGTAGAACCAGATTCACAGATAGTTGTTCCAGAAAAACCTGAAACTAAAAAGATGAGCACAGGCGAATGGGTAAGTATTGGAAGTGTATTAACTAGTTTAGCATTATTAATTGTAACAGCTTTTAAATAGTTTATTTTGATGGATAATAGTACTATTGGAAATGACGAAATTTCGTTAAAAGAATTAATATTAAAAGGAAAAGATTGGGTTTCTTATTTGCTTTTGCAATGGAAAATTATTTTGCTATTCGGAATTATTGGATCGATTTTAGGATTGACCTATTCAATTGTTAAAAAACCAGTTTACACCGCTACATTATCTTTTGCACTAGAGGCAGAACAAGGTGGGGGTTTAGGTGGAGCACTGGGATTAGTAGGTTCTTTAGGCTTAGATCTAGGAGGTAGCCCAGGAGGAGTTTTTACAGGATCTAATTTGACAGAACTCTTTAAGTCAAGACTAATGGTTGAACAGGCTCTTTTAACACCAGTGATGATAAATGGGAAAGAGATTTCCTTGGCAGAAATGTATATTCAAAATAATGAATGGCGAGAAAACTGGAAAGAAAATGCAAAATTAAAAGACATACAATTTTTACCTAATAGTGAACGCAAAGGATTTACAAGAGTGCATGATAGTATTTTAGGCTCAATTTATAAAAATTTATCTGAGGGTGCGCTTGAGGTTGGGCAAAAAGATAAAAAAGTTTCTGTGATAACAATAGACGTTTCATCGAAAAATGAATTGTTTGCTAAAAATTTTTGCGAGGCACTTGCTAGACAAGTAGGTAAATTTTACGTTGATACTAAAAGCAAAAAAGCTCGACTAAATATGTACATATTGGAGCATCAGACGGATTCTATTAGGGGAGAACTTAATAGTGCTATTACTGGTGTTGCTATAGCAACAGATAATACTTTTAATCTTAATCCGGCTTTAAATGTTCGCAGGGCACCTTCTGCTCGAAGACAGGTCGATGTACAGGCTAATACTGCAATACTGACAGAACTTGTAAAGCAAACAGAAATGGCAAAGGTAACTTTGAGAAGAGAAACGCCATTAATCCAAGTAATTGATAGGCCAATTTTACCACTGACAAAAGTGCAATTTGGTAAGATAAAAGGTGTAATTTTAGGTGGTTTTTTAGCTGGTTTTTTAACTGTATTGTTCTTGATTTTTAAAAGAATTTTACGCAGTTTATAATTAAGTTTTGTTAAAATGATAAAAGAAGATATTAAACTCGGTATTGTAATACAGGCAAGAACAGGTTCAAGTAGACTTCCGAATAAAATTCTAATGAGCTTTTATGAAAATAAAAGTATATTAGATATTTTGATTGAAAAGTTGAAATCACAGTTTACTAATTATCCAATTATTCTTGCTACTTCAATAAGTAGCAATGATAATGTTCTACTTAAGAATGCTTTAAAATATGACATTCAATTTTATCAAGGTAGCGAGAGTAATGTTTTGAGCCGGTTTATAGAAGTAGGTTTGAATAACAAACTTACACATTTAGTTCGTATTTGTTCAGATAATCCATTTCTAAATATGGATTCGATTACTAATTTAATTAAAAAACTTGATGATCCAAAAATTGATTATTTAAGTTATTGTAATTTTTTAGGAACTCCCGTTATAAAAACACACATAGGATTATTTGCTGAAGTTGTCTCATTAAAGGCATTATTAAAAGCGTCCAATCTTCAAAATGAGTCAATTTATCAAGAACATGTGACAAATTTTATTTATGGGAATCCGCAAATTTTCAAAGTTAAATTGATAAATAGCCCCTCCAAAGTTAATTCTAGAGAGGATCTACGATTAACATTAGATGATAAAGAAGATTTTGATAACTTGGCTACTCTTTATAAGGATACAAATGGAAATCAAAACGATATTAGTTTCTTAGTTGATTTTATAGATTCTAATGAAAAATTTAAAATAAAAATGATTAATAACATACAAAAATATTCGAAATGACATACATTATTGGAGAAATTGGTCAAAATCACAATGGATCAGTTGACATAGCAAAATTAATTATTGATGTAGTATCACGACCAGTTGTAGACAAACTTTTTGGTAAAAAACTTAAAGGTATGGATGCTGTTAAGCTTACAAAACGTGATTTAAGTCAAGAACTTTCTGCTTCTCAGATGGCAAAGCCTTATGACACACCACATTCCTTTGGTAAGACCTATGGAGAGCATAGAGAATTTTTAGAATTGGATGACCAAGAGCATTTGGAAATTTATAATTATGCAAAAAGTTATGGACTAGATTTCGTAGAAACACTTTGCGCTGTTGGTTGTTTAAGTTTGTTAAAATTATTTACGCCAGATAAATTAAAAGTTGCTTCAAGAGATTTAACAAACTTGCCACTATTGAATGCAATGGCAGAAACAAAAATCCCAATAATCTTATCTACAGGAATGGGTGGTGTAAAAGAGATAGATAATGCTTTAGAGGTAATAACAAAGCATCATAGTAATATTGGAATTCTTCATTGTGTATCGGAATATCCAACAAGATATGAAAATGTGAATTTAAACACGATAAAGTATCTTCAAAATAATTATTCGGATTTTGTTATTGGATATTCGGACCATACAATTGGTATTGCAACACCAATAGCGGCAGTTGCAATGGGGTCTAAAATAATTGAAAAGCATATTACATTAGATCGATTAATGAAAGGAACGGACCAAGCTGGTTCTCTTGCAGTTGAAGGAATCGAGAGAATGGTGAGAGATATTAGAAATCTGGAGCTTTCTATGGGAGTTGAAGACATATTTATTGCAGATTCAGTACAATCAGCAAGAGTTAAGTTGGAAAGATCTATTGCAACTCTTAAGGATTTGAAAAAAGGGCATATTATTTCTGAATCTGATTTGCACTTATTGAGTCCAGGTGACGGTTTAAAATGGGATGAGAGAAATCAACTTATTGGGCAAGTTCTAAGTCAAGATGTATTAGCGAATGAAATAATCTATTCTGATTTTATAAAATAAAACTATGACTCTCCCGAAACTTATTCTTACTGATATTGATGGTGTTTGGACTGATGGCGGTATGTATTATGATAATACAGGAAATGAATATAAAAAATTCAATACATCAGATAGTGCAGGAGTTCTTTTCTGTAAATTACTCACAATACCAGTAGGAATTATTACGGGGGAAAAAAATAACATTGTTCAAAATAGAGCAAACAAATTAGGTATTGAGATTTTATTTATGGGCATTAAGAATAAACTTCAAACAGTTGAAGATTTATGCGTAAAGTATGATATATCTTTGTCAGAGGTAGCCTATATTGGAGATGATATAAATGATATTTTAGTTTTAAAAAAAGTAGGCATCAGCGCTTGTCCTGCGAATGCCCCCAGTTATGTTAAAAAACATTGTAATATGGTCTTAAATAAAGAAGGGGGATCAGGTGTATTTAGGGAGTTCATTGAAAAAATTTTAGGAGAAGAACAATTGGAAAAAGCACTGAACTTTTATTTTCGTTCTTTAGAAGAATTCAAGCAGTAATATTATTGTCTAATTAATAAATATTCTTAATGTCTATGATCAGAAAAATACTTTTGTTTTCAATAATAATTTTTACAATATCTTGCTCGCCACAAGAAGTCGAATCAAATAATAAGGGCATTAAATTACATTCACTAGTATCTTATGATGATAATACTTCTTATAATTTTACTGACTTAACTTATTTTAAAAAGAGGTGGTTTTTAATATTCAGAGAATCCGATAGCCATGCTTTTGGTAAAGATGGTACTATAAATTTATATACAAGATTAGATAATGAAGTTTGGACATTAATTAAAACTTTTAAAGTTGATGGAATAGATCTTAGAGATCCTAAGTTCTCTATTGATGGAGACAAGTTAATGTTATACATTCATGGATCAAAATATTCGAATAAAGATTTAATTGGTTTTTCAGATTATAGGTCCACTTACATAGATGGCGAGAATTGGGAAGATTTGAAGGATGTAAAACTATTTAATGCTATACCAATAACATCTAAAGTTCAAGGAAATGAAGGATGGCCATGGCGAGTTACTTGGTATAAAGAAAAAGCATATACATTTGGATACAGTTCTTGGGGATTTGATTTATATACTAGTACAGACGGTTTATCATTTAATTGCTTAAATGTTATACCAAAAACATTTCCTTTTAGAGGTGAGTCAACAATACGGGTGGATAATAAGGGTGATTTTTATGCTATAATAAGAAGTACTGATCTCATGTTGGCGAAAAGTACGGATGATAATAAATCATGGCAAGTTTTTGATAAAATACCAGTTTTATCTTTGGGAGGGCCTAATTTTATTTTTTATAAAAATAAAATGCTTATTTCAGGACGTGATTCTGAAGCCATGAAAGTTGTTCTTTACAGTTATGATTTAGATAAAAAGAGCTATCAAAAATTGTATGTTTTACCTAGTGGAGGAGATTGTGGTTATGCAGGAATGATAATAAAAGATGATGAATTGTGGATAAGTTATTATTCTTCACATGCAAGATATAAGGGGAGACATTCTGATGTCTATGTTGAGAATATTAAATTAAATGCACTTGGTCTGTAATGATCTTTTTTTTCAACATTTAAT
>Ga0160502_100488_pt1 | contig 24860 bp, 25 predicted proteins | sample DIDnMG_14_FD_108237 | JGI IMG/M metagenome (GOLD analysis project Ga0160502, IMG submission 108237) | Enriched soil microbial communities from UW Madison campus, WI, USA - DID2933_E24_Xylan MG | ecosystem: Environmental > Terrestrial > Soil > Unclassified | place: USA: Madison, Wisconsin... | reverse complement strand
ATAAAACCAAGCAGAAGCTATTTGCTAATAAAAGTCCGTCGTAATAATAACTTTCTTTTAAATCATTAATTAGTTTTTTAGTTAAAAAATAAAAAGCTCCTGCAAAAATCATTGCTGTAAACGGCAAAATAGCTTTTCCAATATCGCCAAACTCAAACATTCCGAAAAACAAAAAAGCAGTTACAGCCAAACAAAACACCAACATTGAAAGTACATGCAAATACCTTAAAAACATATACAACGCGGCAATTGAAACAAAAAGTGCAACGATTATTTCGTAACCATCTGTTGTAATTCCCAAAGCACAGCCAACATTTAAAATCGTTCCTAACATAAACGCATCATCTAAACCATGTGAATGAAAATGCTGTCTTCCCAATAATTCAGATCCTCCAAAACCAATAGCCGCAAAAATGTAAAAACAAATTTGGAAATAAATATTCTCAGAATTTATACCAAACAAAGAAACCATTCCGCAAATAGAACCATACAGCATACTTCCCAATAAAAAAAAACCAATTCTAACTAAAATATTATTTTGACTCTTTAAAACTGGCAATTCTTTTTCTATAAACTTCTTTTGGTCTTTACTAATAAAACCTCCTTTGAATAAAGCATCTGCTTCATCTACTAAAGCTTCATTTTGCAATACTTGTTTATCGTATACTATCATTCTGTTATTTCTTTATGGAAGTTTTTAATTAGCTTAATAAATATTACAATTGAACCAACAAAATAAGCTGGAAGTAAGAAAACAAACAATTCCCAAATACCAGAAAAATCAACATCTTCAAAAATTCTAAACAAAAATATGTTTCCGCCGATATAGGCATAAACAATCATAAATACATACAAAGACATTGCTTTATAATCATAACTCGCTTTATAAAAATAATAAGTCGAACCAGCTAAAACAAGTGCAAATATTAACCATGTAATTGTATCAAAATTCGTTAAGTTAGCAATTGCAGCAATACTGATAATATGCAAAGCAAAAGTTAGAAAAACCAAACCAAAGTCTGTTTTAAGAGAAATTCGACGGCTGTAAATTGTCCATAAAATCAACAACACACCAAGCATTACTGCTGAATAACTCAAATTTTGACTGGCATAAAAATCATTATTACTTAGCAAATCTTGTGGTGTTACTGAAAGACCAACATAAGCTGCTAAACCAGTAATAGCGATTGTCAAGACACTTCTGTTATCAAAATAATAAGCACAGAAGAAGCTTACTATTGTTGGGACTAAAGTTGCCAATCCGTAATGTTCTCCAAAAGGTTTATATTGAAATTGAAGATATCCAATAAAAATACAAGTCAATATGTTACCCGCTAAAACAAGATATTCTAAAACAGGATGCTCAAAAGTGGTTTCTTCTTTTTGAAATCCCTTGGAATGTTTGAAACAGTAGAAAAAGCAAACTACAATAACAATTAAAAGTACCGCAAGAATCGCAATATGACCTATTGAATCTATGTTTTCATAAATCAAAATTCCTATTCCTGAAGTAAATAGCAGTACTGATAAATACAGAAAAAGCTTTAATTCTGCGTTTAACGAAAATATACCTAAATTTCGGTAAGCTTTAATTTCTTCAAACTGATTTTCTGTGATTAATCCTTTCTCAAAAAGATCGAGAGTTGACTTTTCTTTAAATTTTTCCATCGGTACAATTTAAACTGAGGTATCAAATATATATAATTAGCATGAATTTTCTTCTTTAGGTTCAAAAAACCTTTTATTATCTGGAAGCACAAAGTATTATTACTCTTGTAATCAAAATCTTAAAACATAAAATATTTGACAATTTAATTCAAAATTATTTTTATTCTTTTAAATTTGTGCAATCGATTACATCAAACATAAAACCACAAAAAAACCACGCTTAAAATGAAAACAAAACTTATTTTATTGGCATTGCTTCTGCCTTGCTCCTTTCTCTTTGCTCAAAACTATTATATGAGTGCTCCAGAAGGATTTGGAGCTTCTGCAACTGGAGGCGGAAGTGCTACTCCTGTAACAGTGTCTACTTTAACCGATTTAACAGCTAAATTAAAATTAACTACTCCACAAGTTATTTTAGTTTCAGGAACCATCAATTGCACCTATACAAGTCTTCAAGTAAATGACAAAACCATAATTGGTCTTCCAGGCGCTCGTTTAGTCAATTTGGATCAAACCGCCACAGGTTCAGGAATTTTAAGTTTAAAACCAGGATCTAACAATATCATTATTAGAAATTTAATTTTTGAAGGACCTGGCGCGTACGATGTTGACGGACGTGATAATCTGACTTCTGAAGCTACTAATCTTTGGGTTGACCATTGCGAATTTCAAGACGGAATGGATGGTAATTTTGATAATAAAGGTGCTGCAGATAACGTAACTGTTTCTTGGTGCAAATTTACCTATTTGAAAGCTCCAAAAGCTGGAGGTTCTGGCGGAACTGATGATCACCGTTTTTCTGACTTGGTAGGCTCTTCTAAAACAGATGCTCCTTCAGACGGACATTATAGCATTACTTTTAAAAATTGTTATTGGGCTGAAGGCTGCAGAGAGAGAATGCCAAGAGCTAGAAATGCGGAACTTCATATTTTAAATTGCTATTACAACACTTCTGTTTCGAGCTCATTAGCCATTGGTTTAGGAGGCGGAAGCAACAATACAACTTGTTATGTTGAAGGAACTGATTTTGCTAAAATTGGAACTGCTTTTAAAAGTTATGTAAGCACTGACGGCGGTACAATTGGAATTAGTTTTACCAATTGTCTAAATGCTCCGGCAAATTCAGGAACTACTGTAACAAAGCCTTCTTATAATTACACTGTTTTATCAACTTCAAATGTTGCAGGATATATTTCGAACGCGACTTGCGGTGCTGGAGCAACGCTACAAGTTAATGAACAAGGCGCTATGTCTACAAGCTGTAACAATTTAGGATTAAACGATAATGTCAATAACTTGGATTTGAAATATTATCCTTCAGTTATCAATCGTCTTTTAAATATTGATTTTTCAAGTTCTGATAATGGTTTAGCTGAAGTTAATTTATTTGCATCAAATGGATCAAAAGTATATTCTCAAACAAAAAATATTTCTCCAGATGAAAAACTTGAACTAAATGTTGGGAATCTTTCTAAAGGAATTTATATCTGCAAAGTTCAAATCGAAAATCGAAGCAAAACTTTTAAACTGGTAAAAAACTAAAAATTACTCCATAAAAAAAGGTCATTGAAACAAATCAATGACCTTTTTTACTTTTTTACTGCTTACTTTTCACATCTAACAAGATATTAAAAAGCTACTTTCATTTTATCTTTAATCGCATCTAAACATAAATTATTGATACTGCCTTCGTGCGTATGTTTTGTTTCTTTTGGAGATTTGTATGTTCCCGCTTCTAATTGTTCGGCAACAGCTTTATAAGCATCTCTAAACGGCATTCCTGCTACAACCATTTCATTTAAAGTATCAACCGTAAATAAATAATCGTATTTTTTATCTTCTAAAATATGATCTTTAACTGTAATATCTTTAATTGAGAAAATCGCAATATCTAAACAAGCTTTTAAGTTTTGAATCGCTGGAAACAAACCTTCTTTCAAAAGCTGTAAATCTCTGTGATAACCGCTTGGAAGATTATTCGTAATTAAAGTGATTTCGTAAGGAAGCGCTTGAATCTTGTTGCATTTTCCTCTGATTAATTCAAAAACATCTGGATTCTTTTTATGAGGCATAATGCTGGAACCCGTTGTAAGATGCGCTGGAAGACCAATAAAATCAAAATTCTGGCTCATATACAAACAAACATCCATGGCAAATTTTGATAATGTTCCTGCAACGCTTGTCATCGCAAAAGCAACTGTTTTTTCAGCTTTTCCACGGCTCATTTGTGCTGCAACAGCATTGTATTTTAAAGTTTCAAAACCTAGTTCTTTTGTTGTAAATGTTCTATTGATTGGAAACGAACTTCCATAACCTGCCGCAGAACCCAACGGATTCTGATCTACAATTTTAGAAGCGGCATTCAACATTGTAATATCATCGATCAAACTTTCTGCGTAAGCCGAAAACCACATTCCGAATGACGATGGCATTGCAATTTGTAAATGCGTATAACCTGGTAATAAAACGTTTTGATGTTTCTCTGCCGATTCCATCAACAAATCAAACAATGTTTTTACCTGCTCTTTTATAGCTTTTAATTCGTCTTTTAAATATAAATGAACATCAACTAAAACCTGATCGTTACGAGAACGTGCAGTGTGGATTTTCTTTCCTGCATCGCCTAGTTTTACTGTTAGAAGATATTCGATTTTAGAGTGAACATCTTCAAAACTGTCTTCGATTTCGAAATTTCCAACTACGATATCAGCGATGATTTCGTTTAAAGCATCAACTAACGAAGTTGTTTCTTCTTCAGTTAACAAACCAATCTGCCCCAACATTTTCGCATGTGCGATTGAACCTAAAGCATCATATTTTGCTAAAACCAAATCCAGTTCACGGTCGTTTCCAACGGTGAATTGTTCGATTTGTTTATCTGTTGGTATTCCTTTTTCCCAAAGTTTCATAACTTAGATTTTTTAGACTTCTTAGATTTTAGACTTCTTAGACTGTTTTCTAATTTAGTTCTAATGTCATTGTTTATACTGATGGTGTTTCTAGCCCCGATAGCAGTGGAAATCCTTTTTCTGGCTTCTTTAGCCAGGAAAAGATTGAAACGGATAGCGGGATTAGCTCCTAAAAAAATATTATAATTTAAAGAAATCAGTTAGTATTTTAATATACAGGTCAACTCCTTCTTCAATTTCATTTATAAAAATAAATTCGTCAGCTGAATGCGAACGCAACGTTTCTCCTGGTCCTAATTTTAAAGACTGACAGCTTAAAACCGATTGATCTGAAAGTGTTGGCGAACCATAAGTTGTTCTTCCTAATGCAATTCCTGCCTGAACTAAGCCGTGCGCAACTGGAATAGACGATGCATTTAAATGCATAGATCTTGGTGTTACTTCAGCGTTTACGTTTGCTTTTACAACTTCTAAAATTTCAGCATTTGTATAACGATCTGTTACACGAATATCAACAACCAAATCACATTCTGACGGCACGACATTGTGTTGTTTTCCTGCATTGATCTGTGTAACGGTCATTTTTACAGGACCTAAAACGTCTGAGATTTTGTCGAATTTATAGTTTTTAAACCATTCCATTACCGGAATTGATTTGTATAAAGCATTATCGTCGTTTTGATGTGCGGCGTGGCTTGCGGTTCCTTTTACTTTTACGTCTAAAACTAATAAACCTTTTTCCGCAACTGCTAATTGCATTAAAGTCGGTTCTCCAACAATAGCGCAATCTAATTCTGGTAAACTTTTTAAAACACTATTTAAACCATTTTTCCCACTGCTTTCTTCTTCGGCGGAAGCCACAATTACAATATTATGTGACAGATTTTGGTTTTCGTAGAAATGTACAAATGTTGCTAATAACGAAACTAAGCATCCGCCTGCGTCATTACTTCCCAAACCAAATAGTTTTCCGTCTTTTTCTATTGCCTTAAACGGATCGTTTGTATATGCCTGATTGGGACGTACCGTATCGTGATGTGAGTTAAGTAAAAGTGTTGGTTTATTTTCGTCGAAATATTTATTGAAAGCCCACACATTGTTGTTTTCTCTCTTGAAAGGAATTTCATTCTGATTGAACCAATTTTCTATTAAAAGTGCCGTCTGGTCTTCTTCACTGGAAAATGAAGGGGTTTCGATTAAGCTTTTTAATAAACTAATTGCTTCCTGGGTAAGCGTATCTATACTTTTCATAAGTTTGGTTTCTTTGCCACGAAGGCGCGAAGTCACAAAGTTTTTTAATTTAAATCTGTGACATTTTTGATTGGCGCAAATTTCTAAAATTAAATTCTAAAAGCACTGCCCAGCTCCGTTTTTTTGCCACTAAATGCATGAATTTTCACAAATTATTTTTTTGACACAGAATTAAAATCAAAATAAACTTTTTCATGTACGTCTAAAATTATTTTCTCTTCTAACAGAAAAAATTAGAGTCAATTCGTGGCAACATCTTTTATAATGTAATCGTTGTATGCGGAACATCTGAATTTTGGAGCATTTTATGATGTCCAATTTTGATTTTCTGTACACCTCTTGATAAACTATTGAAACAGTTATCTAATTTCGGAATCATGCCTGAATGGATTACTTTTTCTTCTTTTAGTTTATTATATAATGCTTCGTTGATTTCAGTAATTACAGAGGAATCATCTTCTGAATCCATTAAAACGCCTTGTTTTTCAAAACAATAAGTCAGAGTAACATCAAAAACTTCAGACAATGCGATTGACAATTCACTTGCAATAGTATCTGCATTTGTGTTTAATAATTGACCGTTCTTGTCGTGTGTAATCGCACAGAAAACAGGAACAACTCCAGCTTCTAATAAAGTTGCCAGTAATTTGGTGTTGACTTGTTTTACATCGCCTACAAATCCGTAATCGATTGTTGGGTGATTTCTTTTTGTGGACTGAATTAAATTGCCGTCTGCTCCAGAAAAACCAATCGCGTTATTGTCTTTTGCCTGTAACTGCGCTACAATATGTTTGTTGATTTGTCCAGCGTAAATCATCACCACAACATCAAGCATTGGAGCATCTGTAATTCGGCGTCCATCAATCATTTGCGGAACCAAACCAATACTCTGTGCCATTTTTGTAGCCGATTTTCCACCGCCATGAACTAAAACTTTATAGCCTTCAATTTTAGAAAAATCGGTTAAGAATTGTTCTAATTCTGCTGGATTGTCGATGATGTTTCCACCTATTTTTATTACGGTAACTTTATTCATAAGATTCTAAGGTTCTGAGATTCTAAGATACTAAGTTTTTTTGTGCGCAAAGTTTCTTAGCATCTTAGTAGCTTAGAATCTTAGCAACTCTAAAAAAATTACAATTTCTTCAAAATCTTCTGTAAAACTAATTGTGCTGAATACGTTCTGTTATTCGCTTGTTCGATTACGATTGAATTTTCTCCGTCTAAAACTTCATCGCTTACAATTACGTTACGACGAACTGGAAGACAGTGCATGAATTTTCCGTTGTTGGTTAAAGCCATTTTTTCGGCCGTAACTGTCCAATTTGGATCGCTATTGGTTACTTTTCCGTAATCGTTGAAGTTGCTCCAGTTTTTTACGTAAACGAAATCGGCATTTTCAAAAGCTTTGTTTTGATCGTATTCAATTGTGCAATCTTTTGTGATTTCTGGACTTAACTCATAACCTTCTGGGTGCGTGATTACAAAATCCATATCTTTTTGCATCTGCATCATTTCTACAAATGAATTTGCAACTGCCTGAGGTAACGCTTTTGGATGTGGCGCCCAAGAAAGTACTACTTTTGGTTTGTGTTTTGTTTTGAATTCTTCCATTGTAATGGCGTCTGCAAGCGATTGTAATGGGTGACGAACAGCACTTTCCATGTTTACGATTGGCACTGTAGCATATTTCAAAAATCCTGATATTACAGTTTCTTGATAATCTTTTTCTTTGTCAACCAAACCTGCAAAAGCACGAATAGCGATAATATCACAATATTGAGAAACTACTTCTGCAGCTTCTTTAATGTGTTCTGAAGCACCAGAGTTCATTACAGCTCCATCTTTAAACTCTAATGTCCATCCTTCGTTGGTAAAATTCATTACCATAACGTTCATTCCTAAGTTCATTGCCGCTTTTTGAGTACTCAAACGCGTTCTTAAACTCGGATTGAAGAATAACATTCCAAGAGTTTTATTTTTTCCTAAACTTTGATTTTTAAGCGGATTCTTTTTGATTTTAATCGCTTGTTTTACCCATTTTGATAATGAGTTAATTTCTTTTATTGAGATGTAGTTCATTGTTTTTTTGTTTAATCGGTTAATCGTTGATTGTTTAATCGTTTTACTGCTTAAACAAATCTAACTTTTATCCATTTTTGTTTTTTTATGTTCTTTTTCTAATCGATTAACCGAATTAACGATTAAACAATTAAACCTTTTTACACAATCCTAGTAAAAGGAATTTCGTCTTTTAATGCCTTTAAAATAAAATTATCATTTAATCCATTTACGATCCAGGTTTCAATGTTAGCTGCTTTTGAAATTCCAGCGGCTTCTATTTTGGACTGCATACCTCCTGTTCCGTGTGATGATTTTGAATCTCCAATTTCTTTTTCCAGTGATTTTAAATCACTTACCAACTTAATCGTTTCCGGAACTTCATTATGAATTGATTCTTTCGTGTAAATTCCGTTTGTATTGGTTGCAATTATCAGAATATCAACATTTAAAAGAACTGCTGTTAAAGCCGCTAATTTATCATTATCTCCAAACCTAATCTCATCTGTGGCAACGGTATCATTTTCATTGATAATCGGGATATAATTGTTTTTAACTAATACATTAATCGTATTTACAATGTTCTTTTTGGTCTGCTCTTTTTCAAAATCAGAGTAAGAAAGTAAACACTGTGACGTATTTAATCCTAAATCCTTAAAATTTTCATTGTAAATCCGCATTAAATGAGGCTGTCCGATTGAAGCTAAAGCCTGTTTCACAAAAACATCTTTATCCTGATTATCCAGTTTTACAAATTGCTTTGCTGCTGCTATTGCCCCAGAACTTACTATGATAAATTCATATTCGTCGTTTAAAGCTGCAATCTGTATTCCAAGATCTTCAATCTTTCCCCGCGAAATATGATTGGTTTCTTTGGTTAAAGTATTACTTCCTATTTTTAATAAAATCCGTTTTTTTGCCATGTCTTTTGTTTTTGCCACGAAGGCGCTAAGGCACTAAGTTATTTTAACGCAAAGGGCGCAAGGTTTTTTGTATTCTTTGTGTTTACGAACGCTAAGTTCGCAAAGCTTTATCTATAGTTAAATTCCAATTTTTATCCCGAAGCCTCGGGACCAAATTCCAATAAATCTGAAATTAAAAATCGTTAATCATCAATCTAAAATCTAATCCCGAGGCTTCGGGACTAAAATCTACAATTATCGTATTTGTCCTTCTCCGTACACGTACCATTTATTCGTTACGAGATGTTGAAGGCCTATTGGACCACGTTGATGCAATTTATCTGTGCTTATCGCTAATTCTCCACCAAGTCCAAATTGTCCGCCGTCTGTAAAACGAGTTGATGCATTTTGGTAAACTGCAGCAGCATCAATTGCTTCCATAAACTGCTGTGCAACTTCATTATCTCTCGTAATAATTGCTGCAGAATGTCCTCCGCAATACTTATTAATCATATCAATAGCATGTTCCTGAGAATCGATGGTTCCGATTACGATTTTATAATCTAGAAATTCTTCGTACCAAATATCTTCGTTTTGAAGTGTTCTAGTATTTTCGAAATTTGCTAGAGATTTATCTACAATAACTTCCACTTTTGCTTCTATTAAAGCCTCAATCAGCATTGCTGTGAAACCTTCAAAATTAGGCAGTTTAGAATCTATTAAAACTTTATCTAAAGCATTACAAGCTGAAATTTTAGCAGTTTTAGCGTTTAAAATTACTTTTAAAGCCAAATCAGTATCTGCTTTTTCATGAACGTAAACAAAATTATTCCCGCGTCCGCTTACGATAACTGGACACGTTGCGTGCGCTTTGACAAACTCAATTAGTTTTTCTCCGCCTCTTGGAACTATTAAATCAACTTTTTGAGTTGGTTTTTCTAAAAATGCCTGAGTTTCTGTTCTGTTGTAATTTAAATATTCAACCCAATCTTTTGAAACTCCGTTTTCTTCTAAAGCTTTATGCCAAAGACTTACAATCTTTAAATTTGATTTTAAAGATTCTTTTCCTCCTTTCAATAAAATCTTATTTCCAGATTTAAAAGCAATTCCGCCCGCTTCGATTGTAACATCCGGACGAGATTCGTAAATAATTAAAATTGTTCCAAAAGCAGCGGTTTTATTTATGACTTTAATTCCATTATCATGTGTAAAATGAAAACGCTCAACGCCAACTGGATCTTCTTGAGATGCTAATTGGTTTAATGATAAAATCATTTCGTCAACTTTTTTATCATCTACTTTTAAGCGTTCTTCCATCGCTAAATCTGAGCCGTCGTAATCAGCAAGATCTTCTTGATTGGTCAAGATAATCTGATTCCGTTCCTGCTCGACCAGCTTTGCCATAGTCCGCAAAACCGCATTACGTTTTTCAATTGATAATGGATTCATAATTTCTAGTTGGTTGGTTGTTTTTTGGTTGTTTCTTTTTATCGAAACTTATTAATACCTAACAGGTTGGAAACCTGTTAGGATAATTGTGTGTTTAGTTTTTTAATTCTTCTAAACTTTCTTTTAAAGCTTTTACAAATGTATCGATATCCGCTTTTTTCACAGTCAATGGTGGCAAAATTCTTAATAGATTTTTATTGTTGGCGCTTCCTGTAAAAATGTGTTTTTCGATGATTAATTTCTTTCTTAAAGCAGCTACATCAAAATCAAACTCTACTCCAAGCATTAATCCTTTTCCTTTTACTTGTTTGATGCCTTCAACTTCTTTGATTTTCTCTAAGAAATATTCGTAAACTTCATTTACATTTTTCTGTAAATCCAGTTTTTCAATTACATCTAAAACGGCAATTCCTGCTGCACAAGATAAATGGCTTCCGCCGAAAGTTGTACCTAATAATCCGAAACTTGCTTCGAATTTTGGAGAAATCAAAATCGCTCCAACTGGAAAACCATTCCCCATTCCTTTTGCAACTGAAATAATATCAGCATTGATTCCGTGATGTTGAAACGCGAAAAATTTTCCGCTTCTTCCGTATCCTGACTGTACTTCATCTAAGATCAAAACAACATCGTATTTTTTACATGCTTTTTCTAAAGCCTGAAAAAATTCAGTTGTTCCTTGGTCTAAACCTCCAACTCCCTGAATTCCTTCAATAATTACTGCTGTAACATCACCTTTAGCCAATTCAGCTTCAACTAATTCGATTTGGTTTAGAGGTAAAAAAGTAACAACTTGCTGTGCGTTAATCGGCGCAACAATTTTCTTATTATCAGTAACAGCAACTGCTGCAGAAGTTCTTCCATGGAAAGAATTATCAAAAGCTACAACTCTAGATTTTCCGTTATGGAAAGAAGCTAATTTTAAAGCATTTTCATTTGCTTCAGCACCAGAACTGCATAAAAACAATTCGTAATCTTCAAGACCTGAAAGTTTTCCTAATTTCTGAGCCAATTCCACCTGTAAAGGGTTCTGAATCGCATTCGAATAAAAACCTAAGTTATCTATCTGATTTTTCAATTTTGCTACATAATCTGGCTGTGTGTGTCCGATAGAAATCACACCATGTCCGCTGTATAAATCTAAATATTCTACTCCTTTGTCGTCAATAATTGTACAATCTACTGCTTTTACTGGAGTTATGTCGTATAATGGGTAAACGTTGAATAAGTTCATTTTTTCTTTTTAGTTGTTGGTTGATTGTTGTTGGTTGATGGTCTTATGTGATGTTTCCATCAACTATAAACCAACAACTATCAACTATTATTAAAATCCGCTTGGTTTCAAATGTAAACCTGTGGTTTCTTCTAAACCGAACATTAAATTCATGTTTTGAATCGCTTGTCCTGAAGCACCTTTGGTCAAATTATCAATAATTGATGTTATGAGAACCCGGTTTCCTTTTTTTAATAAACTAATAATACATTTGTTCGTTTGCACCACTTGCTTCATGTTGATGTTGGTTGTGGTAACGGTTACGAAAGGCTCATTTTTATAGAATTCTTCATATTTAGCAACCAATTGTTCCAAACTATCATCACATAATGTGTACAGCGTTGCAAAAATTCCTCTTGGAAAATCTCCTCTATTCGGAATAAAAAGCAATTCGCTGTCAAAATCGTCTTGCAATTGAACTAAACTTTCTGAAATTTCACCCAAATGCTGGTGTTCGAAAGCTTTGTAATGCGACATATTATTGTTTCTCCAGCTAAAATGAGAAGTTTCTGAAAGACTTACTCCTGCTCCCGTACTTCCTGTAGTTGCATTAATATGAACATCATTATTTAGCAGATTATGTTCTGCTAAAGGCAATAAAGCCAATTGAATAGCAGTTGCGAAACAACCAGGATTTGCAATATAATTTGCTTTTTTGATTTCAGCTTTATTGATTTCAGGCAATCCGTAAATAAAATCTTTTCCTTCGAAATGAGCGTCTTTATTTAATCTGAAATCGTTTCCTAAATCGATGATTTTAGTATGACTTGCAAACTCATTTTCTTTCAAAAATGAAATCGATTTTCCGTGACCCAAACACAAGAAAACAACATTCACATTTGGATTAATTTCAGCTGTAAAATTCATTTCAATATCTCCCATCAAATCGTGGTGCGCCACAGAAAGTGGTTTTCCAGCATTTGTCGTACTGTAAACAAAATCGATGTTTACTTTTGGGTGATACATTAAAATTCTGATGAGTTCTCCGGCCGTGTAGCCCGAACCACCAATAATTCCGACATTAATCATGGTCTAATTTGTTTACAGATGAGAATATGTTTTGTGCATTTCCTAAAATCTTGATAAATCCTTTTGCATCGTCAGATGTCCAAGCATTGTTCATTTCTCCGTATTGACCGAAACCTGTATTCATTAAATCATTTTCAGATTCGATTCCGTCAAGTGAGAAATGGTATGGTTTTAATGAAACTGTTACGGTTCCGTTTACTGTTTTTTGTGTGTCTTGCAAGAAAGTTTCAATGTTTCTCATAACTGGATCTAAGAATTGACCTTCGTGAAATAACATTCCGTACCAGTTTCCTAATTGTTCTTTCCAGTATTGTTGCCATTTTCCAAGAGTGTGTTTCTCTAACAAATGGTGTGCTTTGATGATAATTAATGGTGCAGCAGCTTCAAAACCAACTCTTCCTTTAATTCCAATAATAGTATCTCCAACGTGAATATCTCTACCAATTGCATAAGCACTTGCTAATTTTTCAAGGGCAACAATATTGTTTGAAGGTTTATCTGTTTTTCCGTTTAAACCAACTAATTCTCCTTGTTCAAAATGAAGTGTAACTTTTTCTTCTCCTTCTTTTTGTAATTGCGAAGGATAAGCTTCACTTGGCAATGGCTGACTAGAAGTTAAAGTTTCTTTTCCTCCAACACTTGTTCCCCAAAGTCCTTTATTGATAGAATATTGTGCTTTTTCCCAAGAATAGTGAACTCCGTTTTGAGCCAAATAATCAACTTCTTCTTGTCTTGACAATTTTAAATCTCTAATTGGAGTAATGATTTCGATTTCAGGAGCAATAGTCTGGAAAATTAAATCGAAACGAATTTGATCATTTCCTGCACCTGTACTTCCGTGAGCGATTGCAGTTGCTCCTACTTTTTTTGCATATTTTATCGCTTCAATTGCTTGAAAAACACGCTCTGCACTTACTGATAATGGATAAGTATTGTTTTTTAAGACGTTTCCGAAAATCAGGTATTTTATAGCTTTATCGTAATATTTATCTAAAATTGTTAAGTTGGCATGTTGTGCACTTCCTAACTCATAAGCTCTTTTTTCAATAGCTGTTAATTCTTCAGCAGAAAATCCTCCTGTGTCAACAAGAACAGTGTGAACTTCGTATCCTTTTTCATTTTTTAAATATTTCAAACAATACGAGGTATCTAATCCTCCGCTATAAGCTAATACTACTTTTTTCATTTTTTATAATTTTGGCTAATACTTTCGTATTTAGCAGTTTGAGATTTTTTCTAATTAATTTGACTTAGACAAACAATGACAATATTTTATTCAAGAATAAAGCTTGTTTAATTTTTTTAAGTCTGTTTAAAACAGCCTCGTTAAAAGGATGTCTTGGTGGTGTTTTTTGTTTTTCTTTTGGGTCGTATAACATTCCTGTACAAAGGCACATTTTGTTTTGTTTACTTTGCAGAATTTCAAAATTAGTACAGGTTTTGCAGCCTGCCCAGAAGCTTGGATCGGTGGTTAATTCTGAGAAAGGAACTGGTTTATAGCCTAGTTCAGAGTTGATTTTCATAACTGCTAAACCAGTTGTGATTCCGAATATTTTAGCATCTGGAAATCTTTTCAAAGAATAATCAAAAACTTTCGATTTTATTTTTTTTGCCAAACCATGACTTCTATAATCCGGATGTACAATTAATCCAGAATGAGCAACAAATTTTCCGTGCTGCCAGCTTTCTATGTAGCAAAAACCTGCAAACTTTCCATCAGCCAAAGCAATCATTGCATCACCATTTGCCATTTTTTTCTGAATGTACTCAGGAGTTCTTTTAGCAATCCCCGTACCTCTTAATAAGGCAGATGATTCTATGGTATCGCAGATTTCCTGCGCATACTTAAAATGTTCTTCTTGAGTTACAACAATAGAGATCTTCATTTCAATTATTGAAGTTAGAGTTAAAAATTAAAGCATATTGATTCGCTTGAAATCCAGAATTGAATCCAATAAAATTAAGCATAAAAGAAGTAACATTCTCAAAATCAAAACATTGATTAAGAAAATCTACAAAATAATAAATACTTTTAGGATGTGTTTGTCCAATGGACAAATTATGTGATTTCAAAATGAAAAATGGATATGAATAAATATACGGCTATAAAACTCAGTGAACACTATAGAGATAGTGTCCGTACTTCGGGAGAAGTAATCGGTGAGTTTGTCCGTGACAAAGAAGTTATATGTAAACTTATTTTATTCATCGGTGCAAAAGTACATTATTTTTTTATTTCCAAAACAAAAAATTTAAATTCTAACATTTTTTTTACGTTTTGTGAATATACATAAAAACAAAACCCGATAATTATTTCTAATTATCGGGTTTTAAATATATTATGTTTTTAAAATTTTACTTTTTCGTAAATGGAATTACTTGTCCATTATCTATAAGTATCATATCGAAACCAGTTTTTGCTTCGTTAAACTTAAATTTTAATCCAGCTCTAGCCGATTCGAATGTATCTTTTTCGTTTGCAACAGGACTTAAAGTAAATTTTGGATAATTTGGAAGTTCTGCATTTAAAGTGCTATTTTTTTCTGTCAATTCAACCGTTAAAGGAGATCTTGCATTAATATAACTACCTAAATACGCATCTAAAACAAGATCTTTTTCAACCTTTCCTTTTCCCGCTGTCCAAACATTATTTGACTCATTATTATCAGGGAAAACATGATCTGGATCTAAAGTAATGCTTTCAATTTCTTCAGTAGAATTATGTTTGAAAGACCAAAAATTATTTCTTTGCCAGATTTCTACAGGTAAATTAACTCTTGATACTTTTCCGCTTTTTGTTTTAACATCTAAAACAATCGGCATTGGCATTTTATCAAAATTTTCAACTGTGATTACCACTCCTTTTGCAGGATCATTTTTTACATATTTAATTGAATTAATTCCTTGATCAAAACGCCAGTTGTTTACGTACCAGCTTCTCCAGAACCAGCTTAAATCTTCTCCCGCAACGTTTTCTATAGTTCTGAAGAAATCGTCTGGCTGTGGATGTTTGTAAGCCCAACGCTCAATGTATGTTCTAAAAGCAATATCAAAACGCTCTTTTCCTAAAATTTGTTCTCTTAAGATTACTAAACCTGCACTTGGTTTAAAATAACACAACATACCAATGTTGGCTTCTTTCATATTATCAGGCGAGCTCATAATAGTTTCTAAATCAGGTCTTGTAAATGCTTCTGCTTGATGATGCAAATCTGTTGGCTCTTCTTTGTATTCACCATTATTGAATGCAGCTGTGCTTAATGAGTTGATGAAAGTGTTAAAACCTTCATCCATCCATCCAAATAATCTTTCATTAGAACCAACAATCATTGGGAACCAAATGTGCCCAAATTCGTGATCTGTAACACCCCATAAATCTTGTCCTTTAGATTCCCATCCGCAGAAAACAATTCCTGGATATTCCATACCACCTTCATTTCCTGCAACGTTTGTAGCTGCTGGGTAAGGATATTCAAACCATTGTTTAGAATAATGCTCAATTGATGCTTTTACATATTCTGTCGAACGTCCGTAACCATCACGACCATCACTTTCAACTGGATAAGCAGATAATGCTAAAGATTTTTTACCGCTTGGAAGATTAATTTTTGCTCCATCTAAGATGAAAGCTGAAGACGATGCCCAAGAGAAATCACGTGCATTTTTGATTTTATAATGCCATGTTTTTTCAGTTCCTGCATTAGCACTTGCTGTTGCAGCAACTTCAGAAGCTGTACGAATCATAACTGTTTTATCACTGTTAGACGCTTCTTTATATCTTTTTAATTGTTCAGCAGAAAATACTTCCTGACCGTTTAATAATTCTCCAGAAGCTACAACATAATGATTTCCTGGCACTGTAAGTTTAACATCAAAATCTCCATATTCTAAATAAAACTCAGAAGCACCTAAATAAGGAGGAGTATTCCAACCTCTCACGTCATCATACACGCACATACGCGGATACCATTGTGCAATAGTAAAGATTTTTCCGTTTTTAGTTTCCAGAACTCCCATTCTGTCAGATCCTTCGAAAGGTGCAGTGAAAGAGAATTCGATTTTTACTTTTACAGAACCTCCTTTTGCAGCCAATTCCTGAGGAAGGAAAATCTGCATTCTAGTATCTGTAACAATATATTTTGCATTAACTTCTGTTTTGCCAGAAACTACTTTTACAGATTTTATTTTGTTACCGCCATCAAAAACCTGTCCTTGAGCTCCATTACGGCTTCCTGTTAAAGGTACAAGAGCATTTCCTCTAGAATCGTCTTTAAATAAGTTCTGGTCTAAATTCAGCCAAAGGAATGATAATTTATCTGGACTATTATTAGTATAGGTAATTTCGTCTGTACCAACAATTTCATTTGTAGTTCCATTTAATTTTGCCGTAATTTGATAATCGGCTCTGTTCTGCCAGTATTCTACTCCTGGCTGACCACTTGCAGTACGAGTTGAAGTTCCGTTTTTTGTGTAAAAATGAGGACCAAAGGCGTCATGGTAATTATAGTTATTTACTGGATTAGTTGCTGTTGCTGACGGAGTTTGCTGCGCCCAAACAGAAGAAATCCCAAAAAATAAAGCCGCGGTTAAAAAGGCTTTTGCAGATTGCTTTTTCATATTTTTTAGCTGTTTATGTAGCAAATTAATGAAAAAAAAAGCTCTTCGCAGAGAAATTTCAAAACATAAATTCAATTTTAGCAAAATTTTATCAATAAAATAATTTCAGTCTTTTTCTTAAAAAACTAAATTTTATAAAATATATTTACATCTCTATAAAAGACATCCACTTTACATTTTACAACTGTGACGACAACAATCTCAAATTCAACATTAAAAGCTTCCATAAAACATGCTGGAGCAGAATTATTTTCTATAAAAGACAATCAAAACAATGAATATATCTGGGAAGGAAATCCTGATTTTTGGGGCAAACACTCCCCTGTTCTTTTTCCAATTGTAGGAACTTTGAAAAACAATACTTATAGAATTAATGGAAAAGAATATCATTTGCCACGCCACGGTTTTGCTCGTGATATGGAATTTGATTTGATTGAAAAAACAGAAAACAAAGCGATTTTCTCTCTTAAATCTTCTGAAGAAACATTGCAGAAATATCCTTTTGAATTTGAATTACAGCTTATTTATACTCTTAATGAAAGTTCATTAGACTTAGAATATAAAGTAATAAATAAAGGAAAAGAGAAAATGCCTTTTTCAATTGGTGCGCATCCGGCAATTGCAGTTCCAGGTAATTTTGAAGACTATGCTTTTGAATTCGAAAAAGAAGAAATTTTAAAGTATTATCTTCTTGAGAATGATTTGATTTCGTCTAAGACTAAAATCTTAGAGACAAAAGATAATTTAGTTCCTTTAAATTATGAGTTATTTAAAAATGATGCTTTGATTTTTAAAACTTTAGAATCAAAATCTTTGACAATTCTTAAAGATTTAAAACCTTATGTAAAAGTTGATTATAAAGATTTTCCAAGTTTAGGAATCTGGACAAAAGAAAACGCACCGTTTGTTTGTATAGAGCCTTGGCTAGGTTATTCCGATACTGATGAAAATTCAGGTGATTTATATGAAAAAGAAGGGATTTTAACTTTAGAAGAAAATAAAGACTTTCAAGCAAAATTTAGTATTACTATATTATAAATTTAAGACATAATGTTGGATTTCAATTTTTCTCCGTTTCCGATAATAGAAACAGATCGCTTAATTTTAGACAGAATTTCAGAAAAAGATGTAAATGAAGTTTTTGAACTTCGTTCTAATCCTGAAACGATGAAATATATTCCGAGGCCTTTAGTAAAAAATTACGAAGATGCTTTGGAACATATTAATATGATTAATGAAAAAATTGAAAACAATACTGGTATAAATTGGGGAGTTAGACTTAAAGGCAATCCCAAATTGCTAGGAATTATGGGTTTTTACAGAATGCAACCTGAAAATTATCGTGCTGAAATAGGCTATATGCTTTCTCCTGATTTTCATGGAAAAGGAATTATTCCAGAAGCTGTAAAGGAACTTATCAAATATGGCTTTGGAGATCTAAAATTGCATTCGATTGAGGCTGTAATTGATCCAGAAAATTACGCGTCAGAAAAAGTATTACAAAAATGCGGATTTGTAAAAGAAGCTCATTTAAGAGAAGCAGAATTTTGGGAAGGAAAATTTCTTGACAAGGTAATTTATTCATTATTAGAAAAGTAAGATTTTATTCCTGTTAAATAATCTTACAGGCAATAGATATAAAGCATTATACGTTATATTTGCGCTCAAAATCAGCTAAAAAGCTGTTTTGAATCCAAAACATTTTTATGAAAAAAATACCCGCCTTAATTGTTCTTTTATTCTGTCTACAATTACAAAGTCAGACTTTTGTAAAATTTAATGGTGCTACAGCCTTATTTTTAGTTCCAAATATCGGAATTGAAACAAGCATTGGAGAAAAAACTACCTTTAGCGCCGATGTAATGGCTTCTTTCTGGGAATCTTTCAATGGCCATAATCCTATGAAATTTGTTACTGTAACTCCAGAAGTTCGTTACCATTTTAAAGAAAAATATAATGGTTTTTATGCTGGAGCACATATAGGTGCAGATAAGTACGAATTACAAAAATGGAATTATTGGGACAGCAACCGCTATGAAGATGGTTTCGGTTACAGAATTGGAGCTACAGTTGGTTACAACTTAAAATTAAACGATAAATTTTTACTTGACTTTTTTGTAGGTGGCGGATGGCATCAAGGATTTTATCATGGATATTATAATGACGGAACTCCAGGCAGATATGAAAAAGCAGTTCACTGGAACAAAAGTGGTGAATGGCTTCCTTATCGTGGAGGCGTTATGATATCTTATAAATTATAAGAATCAATTAAGTTTAGGAAGTGTTTTAATATAAAGTTCTTCTACTTTTTTACGAGCCCAATCTGTTTTTCTTAAAAAAGTAAGACTTGATTTCACACTCGGATTTGAAATAAAACATTTAACTGGAATTAGTTCTCCTAGAGTATCAAAACCATAATAATCGACTAAAATTTCGACAATTTTTTGAAGTGTGATTCCGTGAAGAGGGTCTTTAGATTGGTTTTGCATTTTATACTTTTTAAATAATAATCAAAAAGACCGAACTATGAAAAGTACGGTCTTTTCTTTTTGTAAAATTACTAAATTGAATTTTACGATAATCAAATCAAAGAATAAATTAGAATACGAATTTAAATCCAACAGAAATAGGAGAAGTCAAATTTGGGTTACTTCCCGCTAAAGCTGTATTATAAAACGGATCTACATTTGCAACGTGTGCTAAACCAAAATTGGTAACTGTAGTTTTGTCTCCAGTTTTAGGATCGATAGTTGTTGATGTAAAGTTTGCTAAATCATAAGAGAACTCTACAGAGAAATTTTTTGTTACAAAATAGTCCAATCCACCAGATAAAGACACCCCAACTTGGTTTACTTTTAATTCACTTTCTTTCTCCTTACCTGTAATAATTGGCACAGCTACTTGCCCAAAGAAATAAAGCGAACTTGCAATATTCCAATATTTTCTCACTAAAGGCTGAGCAACAATTAAATCTGTTTTAGCCGCCGTTCCTGCATCAGAATCAGCTTTAATATTAATATACCCAACTGCTGCACCTACTGCAACTGAAGGCGTAACAAATGTTCCAACAATTGGCAATACAGATAATGTAGTATTTTTAGCGTCTGCTGTTTTAGTCTGCTGATATCCAAATTGAGATGTTACAAACCAAGCTCCTTTTAGTCCTTGAGTTGAATCCTGGGCTTTAGCGGTTAAGCCCATAATTACAACGCCGACTAGCGTTACAATTTTTTTCATTATTAAATTTGTTTTTGAAATTATGAGACAAACTTAGAAGTAAGCTTTTCTGCTGGAGCTGATTAAAATCATAGATTAAAAAAAAACTTTAATTATCTTAGCCATCACAAAATTTTTCAATTTTGTCTTACATTTGCAGCTATGATAAAATCAGTCAATATACTTAACAAAAGAGCGCGATTCGATTACGAAATAATCGATACATACACTGCTGGAATTGTTTTAGCAGGCACCGAAATAAAATCTATACGTTTAGGAAAAGCGAATATCACAGAAAGCTTTTGTGAATTTAGTGGCATGGAACTTTTTGCCATCAACACTTACATTGAAGAATATTCATTTGGAAATCAGTTCAATCATAAATCTAGAAGCGAACGAAAACTTCTTCTTAATAAGAAAGAATTAAAAACACTTCACAAAAGTGTTCAAGCAAAAGGATTAACTATTATTCCTTTGAAATTGTTTACAAATGAGAAAGGATTAGCCAAATTACAGATTGGTCTTTGTAAAGGAAAGAAAAACTACGATAAACGCGAATCTCTAAAAGAACAAGATACTAAACGAGATTTAGACCGTATTAAAAAAGCTTTTAATTAAAAAAGCTTTTTTAATTTTCACCTAAACCTCTATTTATTAATATTTTATAGTTATTTTTACTTATAACCAATTTAACTGTAAAATATGAAAAAGTACTTCGTTTTGTTTTTCGCTATTGCAGCGTTATCAAGTTGTGGCAGTAATACTTCTATTGTAAACAGCTGGAGAGATCCTGACGTCACTATTACTCAGGAACATTTTAAAAAAGTTTTGGTTGTTGCTTTAGTCAAAGATGAAGCCTCTAGAAGAATTACCGAGAACAGAATTGCTGCGAGTAATCCAGTATTTAAAACTTCTTATCAATATCTTAATGCAACTTCACAATTAACGCAAGAACAAAAACTAAAAATTTTACAAGACGAGAACTTTGACGGCGTTGTCAGTATGCGTTTAGTCAGCAAAGAAAAAGAAGTTAATTACGTTCCTGGCACCTATACAGGAATGTACTACGGCGGATTTGACGGAATGTACACAGGAATGTACGGATATGGATTTGGAAACTGGTACGGAATGTACTCTCCTGCTTTCTATGATCCGGGATATTACCAAGAAACCACATCTTATATGGTAGAAACCAATGTATTTTCATTAAAACAAAACAAATTAATCTGGACAGGAACAACAGAATCTCAATACGTTACCGATTTAGGCCAAACTGTCGATGCAATTATGCAGGCGGTTGTAAAAGAAATGAGAAAAGATGGTTCGCTTCCACCAAAATAAAATATCAAAAAAGCAGTATTCTAAAATGCTGCTTTTCTTTTATTTAAAAAATTGACTATTTTTGTCAAGACTAATTTTTTCATTAAATGAAAACGCTTTTAAAAAATGCTAGAGAACAAAAAGGATTAAAAACTCGCGAGTTAGCACAGCTTACTGGTATTGATCAGGCTTTGATCAGCAAATTTGAATCTGGTACTCGAAAACCTACCAAAGATCAGATAATCAAACTTTCTCAACTACTAGAAATTGATTACGAAACTTTAATGATTGCATGGCTTAAAGAAAAGATTCTTTATGAAATTGGTGATGATGATCTTGCTTTGAAAGCATTAAAAGTTGCAGAAGACGAAATCAAATACAACAAAACGGTTTCGAATCTTAAACTATCTACTTCGTTAGAGAAAATCCTAAAAGAAATTGATTTTTTAAAAGAAAAACTAGACTCTTTTCGCCAGTTTGACAGCTTTAAAATAAAACAAGCTCTCGAATTAGAATATACTTTTGAAAGTAATAGAATTGAAGGAAATACAATGACTCTTCGTGAAACGGATATGGTTATCAATGAAGGTTTGACAATTTCTGGAAAAAGTATGCGGGAACATTTGGAAGCCATTAATCATCAAGAAGCTATTGGTTTTATAAAAGAATTAATGAGTAAAAGCAATTCGTTAAATGAACGTGATCTTTTGTCTATTCATAATTTAATACTTCGAGGAATCATTCCAGAAGATGCTGGACGTTACAGAAAAGTTCAGGTCATGATACAAGGGAGTACGCATATGCCTCCCCAAGCTTTAATGGTTCCACAAGAAATGGAGGAATACTTTATTTGGTACGAAATCAATAAAAATAAATTTCATCCTGTTATCCTTGCAGCCGAAATGCATGAACGTTTAGTTACAATTCATCCTTTTATTGATGGAAATGGCAGAACTTCGAGATTAATAATGAATTTAATTCTAATGCAAAAAGGTTATCCGATCGCCAACATTAAAGGAGATTATGAAAACCGAATGCAGTATTATCAAGCTTTAGAAATAGCACAAACTAAAAAAGACAAAGAAGATTTTTTTCTGTTTATAGCTCAAAAAGAAAAAGAAAGTCTAGAAAGATACATTTCAATTCTTACGCAATAAAAAAGCCCGTTTAAAAACGGGCTTTCTCATTAATTTTTATCTTCTAATAAAGGAACAAATCTAAATTCTCCAAACTCATGTTTTTCGAATTGAGTTTCGTTTTTCCTGATTAATAAAGTCATAATCTGAACATCTTCTCCAAGCGGAATAACAAGTCTTCCTCCTATTTTTAATTGAGCCATTAACGGCTGCGGAATAAATGGTGCACCCGCCGTAACTATAATACTGTCAAACGGAGCAAAATTTGGCAATCCTTTGTAGCCATCTCCAAAAGAAACATGCTTTGGGCGGATATTTAATTTTGGAAACAAATTAGATGTTGTTTTAAATAATTCACTTTGTCTTTCGACCGTAAATACTTTAGCGCCTAGCATAAATAAAACAGCAGTCTGATAACCAGAACCTGTCCCAATTTCTAAAACTTTGTGATCTTTCTTAATTTCAAGTAATTGCGACTGAAAAGCCACTGTATAAGGCTGAGAAATGGTTTGTCCCGCACCAATAGGAAATGCTTTATCTTGATAGGCAAAATCTTCAAAACTTGAATTCAAAAAAAGGTGTCTTGGAATTTTTTTTATCGCATCCAAAACCGCTCTATCAGTAATTCCTTTTTGCTCTAAAGTCGTTACTAATTGATTACGAAGTCCTTGATGTTTAGCTGTATCTTTCAAAATGGGTAGGTTTTATTTTCGCAAAAATAAGAAAACAAATTGTCAATTTTCAAGTACTTTTTAATCATTTAATTTCTATTTTTGATTTATGCACTAACCCAAATGAAATCTAATCTTTTATGAAAAAAGCTTTACTCGTTTTATCTTTCTTTTTTTCCCTAATTGGAATTTTGTCCACTTTTTTTCTTGTATTTTTTAAAATCTAATACCTTAATGAATTTACAGGAATTATTTTAAGTTTAAAACCTCATTATTTTTCCGGACTCAATACTTATTTGGAAACAGAACATCGAAGCGATAATTCAACAAGTGGCATAATTTTACCACTTTTAAACCTATTTTTTTATCTCACTTTCCTTTCAGGTTCCATAATTTATTATATTTCAAAATATAAAGAGACAAGATTATTGAGTTTTAATTATAGTATAGCAATCATTAATGGGCTTATAGGTTTATTGTTTTTTGCTTTAGTAGATGCGAATAAAACTTCTCCATATTTACTTTATAAAGTAGTCGGCATAGTAATTACCGTTATAATACTTTTTATTTCCTATTATATTATCACAAAACCTTTAAATGAAATCGTTGGTGACATTAGCACCATCGAAATTGCAGATGATATTACTTTAGAAAATTCGTCAAAATCTAAACGCTTCCTAAATTTAATTATTGATACAATATTAATACTTAGCATTGCTTACGGCTTTTTTGAGTTCTCAGAAAGAAGTACTATTCTAACAGCCTTTTATGAAAAATTATATACCGCTTTTGGAACAGAGTTTTCTATTTTATTTTATATATACATAATCAAATTTATATATTACCTAATTTATGAATCTCTGTTTAAATCTACGCCTGCAAAATTTTTAACAGGATGTTATATTACAGATGAAAATGGAAATCAGCCAGATTTTTCAATGATTTTAAAAAGGACACTATGTCGATTTATTCCTTTCGAAAGTTTTTCTTTTCTAATGGGTAAAAACCTACATGATGATTACTCTGATACTTATGTTGTAAACAAAAAAGCAGATGCAAATATTGAAAAACGCTATTTATTAGTTTTAGGAATAAGCTTCTGCATCATGTTGATATACTATTATTTTAATAGATATTAATACTTTTTTTTTCTTTAGCAAATCTAAATTAAAACTCAAAATATTGACTTTAAATTGAGATCTCGCTAAATCTTTACTGCATACATTTTCACGTTCAACAAATAAATTATATTTTTGTTTAAAATACATTCTCATGTTAAAAGTAGGAGTTTTAGGTGCTGGTCATCTTGGTAAAATACATTTACGCTTATTACAACAATCTGACAAATACGAATTAGT
>Ga0160502_100487_pt1 | contig 25148 bp, 20 predicted proteins | sample DIDnMG_14_FD_108237 | JGI IMG/M metagenome (GOLD analysis project Ga0160502, IMG submission 108237) | Enriched soil microbial communities from UW Madison campus, WI, USA - DID2933_E24_Xylan MG | ecosystem: Environmental > Terrestrial > Soil > Unclassified | place: USA: Madison, Wisconsin... | reverse complement strand
TCAGCACCAAATTTATCCATTGTAATCCAGTCGCCAATGCGAACCATGTCGTTTATAGCAACCTGAACACTCGAAACAAATCCAAGAATTGTATCTCTGAAAATCAAGATAATAATCGCCGAAAGTGTTCCTAAAATAGTTAATAATTCGCCTTTTTTAATTCCGAATAAAGTCGAAATAATCATCGCAACTCCGAAAATCCAAAGGACAATCATAATAACCTGAACAAAGCTGTCAATTGGCTTGTCGCTGTATTCTGGTTTTTGTTTTAAATAATCGCGTAACGAATTAAAAACCGTTCTCACGATCCATAATCCAAGCAATACTATATAGATACCTACAATTTTTCCGAAGATTGATTCCCAATATTCATATCGATCTAAAATAACGGGAACTGCTTTATAAATAAAGAAAAACGGAATTAAGTAAGCTGTATATCTAGTGGTTTTATTCTGAATTAAATAATCATCGAATTTTGTTTTAGTACGCTGAGCGAAAATGGCTGTCAGAGTAACTAAAACGAATTTGGCTGCGTAATAAATAACGTAAGCCAATGCTATTAAAATAGCGATATTAAAGATTAAACTGGTATAAGACGCAACATTACGGCTCATTCCCCAATCTCTAAAAATAGGATATAAAAAATTGAATATTTTCTCCAAAAGCTTATGCATTTTCCAAATACTTTTTCTCTATGTAAAAAGTTCCAAACGGAATAAGGGAAGCAACCAAAATGATTCCGAATGTTTTTAAATCCCAATTCATGGATTTTTTCAATAAAAATGCTAAAAGAATATATCCGATAAATAAAACACCGTGTGTCATTCCTAACGGACGTAATAATGTATGATAAAGTTCAGGATTATTGTTTTTGATAATCAACATATTAGCAAATAATACTAAATAAGAGATTCCTTCTAAAATGGCTGTAACTTTGAAAATCTTGAGCATATTGGTATTTTTTAAGTTTTATGCGGGCAAAATTAAGTAATATCGTTGGTTTTTCGGATATTTATAAAGAAAGTAATTTACTTTTGTAACCTTAAGTTTTGAGAATGAGTAAAAGAGATTTAAAAAAATATTTAGGCGAATTAACCAAAGAGCAATTAGAAGAACAATTGATTGAATTGTACGAGAAATTTGCTCCCGTAAAAGTCTATTATGACTTTGTTTTTAATCCAAAAGAAGATAAATTGCTTCAGGAAGCAAAGGTTAAAATCTCACAAGAATATTTTCCGATCAAAAAACCAGGAGCAAAATGGCGTCCAAAAGCCAAAATGAGAAGGTCGGTTGCCCAAAAACTTATAAAGCATTTTATGATGCTTGGAGTAGATTCTTATATAGTGGCAGATATTATGCTTTATAATATTGAGATTGCTCAAACTTATTCTTCGCAAAATTATATTAAACAGGATTTATTCTATAAAAGTATCTTTAATTCTTTTGAACAAGCTGTTAATTTTATCATCTCAAATGGCATTTTTAATGATTTTAAATTACGAATTAATGCAATTTACGAGGAAATTTTACAGCAGAAATGGAAAAACAAGTACGATTTTGAGGTGATTTTGGACAAAATTGACCACTAAAAGGCTTTCTCATAAAAAATCTTTATTTAAAAAAAACATTTATTTTAGGTTAAAATAAGATGAATAACTGTTTTTTAGATGTATTTTTGCAAAAATCCAAAAATAAACAATGTCTCAAAACACTTTAGAAATACAAAGAGAAGAGAAGAAAGAACTGTATGCATACCAAAAAGGCGATATTGACGCTATTTTTGACCGTTTAGACAACGCTCCTCCTAAACACCACTTATTGTATCAGCTTCCAACTGGAGGAGGAAAAACAGTAATATTTTCTGAAATCGTTCGCCGCTATTTATCTCATAATGATAAAAAAGTGGTTGTTTTAACGCACCGTATCGAACTTTGTAAACAAACTTCAAAAATGTTAACTGGTTTTGGCGTTACAAACAAAATAATCAATAGTAAAGTTAAAGAATTGCCAGATCAAAATGATTTTTCATGTTTCGTGGCAATGGTTGAAACTTTAAAAAACCGTATTAATGATGAAAAACTTCATTTAGATAATATCGGTTTGGTTATTATTGACGAGGCACATTACAACTCATTTAGAAAACTATTAAACTCATTCAAAAATGCTTTTATTCTTGGAGTAACAGCAACGCCTTTGAGTTCTAATATAAAATTACCAATGCACCAAAGCTACCACGAACTTATTGTGGGAGACACTATTGGTTCATTAATCGACAAAGGATTTTTGGCTAAAGCAACAACTTATAGCTATGATGTTGGTTTGACTTCGTTAAAAGTTGGTATCAATGGTGATTATACAGTAAAATCATCAGATGATTTGTATACCAATACTTTGATGCAGGAAAAATTGCTTCATGCGTATACAGAACGTTCTTTAGGAAAGAAAACGCTAATTTTCAATAATGGTATTCATACTTCATTATATGTGTATGAAACTTTTAGAGAAGCAGGTTACGATATCAGACACTTAGACAATACAAGTAGTTCTGAAGAGCGTAAAGACATTTTACAGTGGTTTAAAAAGACTCCAGACGCAATTTTAACTTCTGTTGGAATCTTGACAACTGGTTTTGATGAGCCAACTGTAGAAACTATTATATTGAACAGAGCAACAAAATCGTTGACTTTATATTTCCAAATGATTGGTCGTGGTTCTCGTAAATTACCTGGAAAAGACGAATTTACAGTTATCGATTTAGGAAATAATGCTGCTCGTTTTGGTTTATGGAGCGATCCTGTAAACTGGCAGCACATTTTTAAATCACCGGAGTTTTATTTAGAAAACTTACGTGATGACCACGAAATTGAAATGTTCTTTAAATACAGCATGCCGCCGGAATTACGCGCGAAATTCAGTAAAACTGCCGATGTCAGTTTTGATGTTGATGAAGAACACAAATTAATCATTAAACAAAATCTTCGTTCTAAAGTCGTTTTAGATAAATCTCTAGATCAGCATGCTGGAATGTGTGTTGATAACACAGAAACGCTTCAGGAAGCAAAAATGCTGGCTAAAGAATTAGAAGATGACATCGAAGATCGTATTAAACGTTATTCTAAATGTTTGAGCCAATGCAGTAAAAACTACCGCGAATGGCTGGTTGACGATTACAAACAAAGATTAACTTTATTAATCGGTAAAAAGTATCGTGAGAAAATCATGAACGAACCAGATTGATTTTTGAGTTAAAAAAGTTTAAAGTTTCAGGTTTCATGTTTCAAGTTACTGGAATCTAAAACATTATCATAATTTATAAAAGGAGAAATAGCATTTCAAAGTAAATGTGATTTCTCCTTTCAACTTATTAAGTTTTTAGTGTAACTTGAAACCTGAAAACTTGAAACAAAATTAAAGAACATGTCTAAACCATTTTCAACATTAGGAATTTCGGCTCCAATTTTAAAAGCTTTAAGCGAATTAAACATTGTTGAACCAACAGAAATTCAGCAAAAAGCAATTCCCTTATTTTTGAGCGAAACTCACGATATTGTTGGTTTAGCCAAAACTGGAACAGGAAAAACTGCAGCATTTGGATTGCCATTATTGCAATTGGTAAATTCTGAATTGACAACAGTTCAAGCTGTAATTTTAGTTCCGACAAGAGAGTTAGGACAGCAGATTTTTAGAAACTTAGAAAGTTTTTCAAAACATATTCCGAATATCTCAATTGCGTCAGTTTGTGGAGGAACTCCAATTAAACCTCAAATCGAGCGATTAAAAGAAGGCGCTCAAATTGTTGTAGCAACTCCAGGTCGTTTAATTGATTTGATTCAGCGAAAAGCAATTGACATTAAAAAAGCTGAATATTTAGTTTTAGATGAAGCTGACGAAATGGTGGCGATTCTTAAAGAAAGCTTAGACGAAATTATCGCTGAATTACCTAAAAAACACCGCACTTTATTATTCTCGGCTACACTTCCTGGAACAATTAAACAATTGATACAGAATTATTTGAATAAAAATGTAGTTCAAATAAGTGCCAGCATGGAAATTGTTGGAAACGAAGGAATTGATCACGAATATATTGTGGTAGATCCAATTGAAAAGCTTGAAGTTTTAATGCATTTCTTGAATTCTAGAGATGGCGAAAGAGGTATTATTTTCTGTAAAACAAAAGCGGCAGTTAACAAATTAGCTAAAAATCTGGCTATCAATAAATTTTCATCGGGAGCGCTTCATGGAAGTTTGACACAAGGAATTCGTGATCGAATTATGGAACAATTTCGTGAAGGGCATATCAATATTTTGGTTGCAACCGATCTTGCAGCGAGAGGAATCGATGTGAAAGAAATCTCGTACGTGATTAATTATCACTTGCCTGACACTTACGAAAACTACGTTCATAGAAGCGGAAGAACCGCAAGGGCAGGGGCAAAAGGACTTTCTTTAACTGTTTTACAGCAGGAAGAAGTTTTTGAAATTGCTGATTTCGAAAGAGAACTAGGAATTAAATTTTCTCAATTCAAAAAACCATCAGCTGCAAGTCTTGAAGAAAATAATATGCTTTTATGGGCAAAACAGATCTTCAAAACAAAACCTAATCATGAACTTTCTGGTGATTTAAAAACAAGAGTAAAAACAGTTTTTCATCATTTAACCAAAGAGGAACTAATCGAGAAATTAATGGCAAGTTATGTCTTACAGAACAAAATCGATATAGTTGATAAAACAGTTAAAAAATTCAAAAAGTAAATAATATGACTTTTGTCATTGTATATTAAAGTTGTACTTTTATAAGGAAATATTCTATAATCCTATTAATTACAACATATATGAAAATAGTCATTATTGGAGGTGGATTTGCGGGAATCAATCTAGCAAAAGAGCTCGTAAATCAACCTCAAATACAAGTAACTCTTGTAGACAAAAATAATTATAACTTTTTCCCACCACTTATATATCAAGTTGCTACGGCATTTTTAGAACCTTCGAGCATTAGTTATCCTTTTAGAAAATTTTTCGCAGGCAAAAAGAATCTTAGTTTCCGTTTAGGCGAATTATTATCTGTTTCTCCTGCTGAAAAGAAAATCACTTTAAGCAACGGAGAATTAGAATACGATTACTTAGTTTTTGCGACTGGAGCCGAAACAAGTTACTTTGGTATGGAGAACGTAATGAAAAACGCCATTCCGATGAAAACCTTAAATGATGCCATCGTAATGCGTAATACGTTACTTAAAAACCTTGAAAAAGCTGCGATCTGTAAGGATATGCGTAAAAGACGTAAATTACTTACAATTGTTGTAGCAGGAGGGGGGCCAACAGGAGTAGAGGTTTCTGGTATGTTTGCCGAAATGCGAAAAAATATACTTCTAAAAGAATATCCAGAATTAGATACATCAGCAAGCAACGTTTATTTGGTTGATGGTGGCGATGCTTTGTTAGCACCAATGAGCAAAGAATCTCAAAAAGATACACTAGAAGCTTTGACAAAACTAGGTGTTGTAGTAAAATTGAACACCAAAGTTGTTGATTATGTTGACGATACTGTGGTATTTGAAAACGGAGAAACTATAAAAACCAGAAACTTAATCTGGGCTGCGGGAGTTTCTGCTAAAATTTTTGAAGGAATTCCAAAAGAGAGTTACGGCCGTGGAAGACGTATGGCAACAGACGAATTCAATAAAGTAAACGGTGTTGATCATATTTATGCAATTGGCGATACTGCAATTACAGCCGGAGATAAAAATTTCCCTGACGGGCATCCGCAGGTTGCACAAGTTGCGATTCAGCAAGGATTAAACCTAGCAAAGAATTTTAAAGCAATGATAGCAAATAAACCGCTTAAACCTTTCGCTTACAATGACAAAGGTTCTATGGCAATTATCGGAAAAGCAAAAGCTGTTGTAGATTTACCAAGTCCGAAATGGCATTTCAAAGGTTTCTTTGCATGGATAATCTGGTTGTTCATCCACTTGATTTCTTTAATTACATATAGAAACAGATTAAATACATTTTGGAACTGGATGGTAGCTTATTTCGCAAAAGATCAATCACTTAGAATGATTATTAGACCAGATAAGAAAACTCAGAATTAAAAAAAAAATAAAATTCCAATTTTTTGAAATTCCAAATTCCAAAACCGGAAAACATTAAATATTTAAAAAGCCAAAAAACAAATTGTTTTTGGCTTTTTTTATTCTTCAACAAATTGGAATTTGGAATTTTAATCAATTGAAATTTAGCTATTTATTCAGCAGTAGTTGGATCAATTATTCCTGTAACTTGATTAACTGAATTAGCTGGAAAACCTCCTAATTTAGCGTGTTCATAAACCATTTCCTCATTTGGCGCTATATAAATGCAATAAAGTTTATCGTTTGTAATAAAGCTATTTACCCACTGAATTTGTGTTCCTAGTTGACTGAGTACGCCACAGGAAGCCTGTGAAATACTTTTTAATTGATCATGTGTAAGTTTACCAGCATTTGGGATTTCTCTTTCAATAACATATTTCGGCATAATACTTCGAAATTTATTCCTACTCATGTGGCTTTTCGGTTTCGCCCCGTTTTTAAAATGGTATCTGGATTCCATTCCATTTTAAGCTATATAAAATTAATGAAATAAAATTGTAAAAACAATCATTAATATTTGATTTTTCAAATACTTAAAAACAATCAATGACCAGATGTAAAATTATCTTCTGCAGACAATTCTACTTTTTGCGTAATAAAACGTTTCCCAATATTTAAAACAATAAAGGCAATAATAGTAGTAACCGTCATAATGAAAACCATTGGAGCAACAGAATCTTTTACAAAAATTCCAACAGCAAAAGAAGCCAAAGATCCTAAACCTAGTTGAATAGCACCCATTAAAGCCGAAGCGCTTCCTGCATTTTTTGCAAATGGAGCCATTGTAAGTCCAGCTGTATTTGGATTTGAAATTCCTAAACAGCCTAAAAACACAAAAAGAATTGCTATAGTTTCATACAATCCTAAAAGGTTGTTTAAAGAAAGCACAAGAAAGACAATGCTAACAATAGATTGCAAAATTAATGCTGTAAAAATCATCTGTTCACTCGAAAATCTCTTTAATAAAACCGAATTTAACTGACTCGAGCCAATAAAACTAACAGACATAAAAGCGAAAATCCAACCATACGTTTTAGCATCAACATGGTAAATATCCATAAAAATTATAGGTGAGGCCGCTACATAAGTAAACAATCCCGAAAATGCAATTGCTCCTGTGAAGGCATAAGTATAAAATTGCGGTTCTTTAAGAACTTTTAAAAAGTTAGAAATAATTGGTTTTGGTTTTAAAGATATAGAAGTATCAGGTTTATAACTGTTTGGTAAACCAATTTGAGAAGCCAATAAAACAGCAATTCCCATGCACATTAAAATAAAAAATACCGTGTGCCAACCATAATCTTCTGTAACATAACCGCCAATTGTAGGCGCTAACATTGGCGAAAGTCCAAGCACAAGCATTAAAAGAGAAAATACTTTTGGAATATCTTTTACAGGGAATAAATCACGAACCATTGCCACAGAAGCAACTGTAGCTGCACAGCTTCCGATTGCCTGAATAAAACGTAGTAGTATAAAAGCATCAATATCAGTCACATAAACACATCCTAAAGAAGCTAAAATATAAATGAGAAGTCCAATAAATAATGGTTTTTTACGCCCAAAACGGTCTAATAAAGGTCCATAAAGCAATTGTCCAGCAGAAATTCCGATGAAATAACTGGATAAACTCATAGAAACTTTAGCAACAGTAGTATTTAAATCTTTTGCAATTCCAGAGAAACCAGGCAGATACATATCGATTGAAAAAGGACCGAGAGCGGTTAAAGAACCTAGAATCAGAATCAGCTGAATATATTTTTTTGTTGTCATTATATTAAAAAAGGGCTTATAATTTTTTGCAAAGGTAAAGATTTCATACCTTGTTATAGAACTTGAAGAAGTTTATAACAATAAATTAAAGTAATCGCTAAAATTATTTAGCGAAACTAATCTATTAATCTTTAAATTAAGAAGTATGAAAAAGTACATTTTGTTATTAGCAGTTTTATGCACATCAATTTCATTTGCTCAAACTATTACATCAAAACAAGAAGAAGCTAGTGTTGAGCAATATGAGCTTCTAAAGAAAGTAAATCAATATTATCCAGACATTTCATTAAGCAAATCGGTTACAAATTTTTACGCTGACGGAAAAATTATCGATTCGCAACAAGATTTTGATTTAAGAGGAACAAAATTTTCAAGCTACAAATTAGGAATTGAACCAGGAAACAAAAAAGTAAAATTTGATTATACTTCTAGTGAAGCTGGCCACGTATATGGCGACGTTACAATTTTTAACGGAAATGCTCTGCGAACAACTTTAAATGAAAAAACAAATCAAATTGATGTGTCACTAAATGGAAAATCAGTTTATTTAAAAAAGCTATAATTTTTTTCAGATTAAGAAAGCATCATAGATTTATGATGCTTTTTTAATTTATATTTGGTTCAAATTTTTAATAAAACGATTCATAATGAAAAAATTTCTTTTTATAGCATTTTTGATTGCTTTAAAATCATATTCACAGCAAAATAGATTTTCTGGAACTTGGGGAAATGAAAAATGCAAAGACTGTAAAAAAGAATTTATTTTCACGATAACAATAGCGCAATCAAATTCTAAGATTTTTGGAACTGCAGAAGTTACAAGCGACCATAAAGAATTAAATTCAGGAATTTTAGAAGTTACCGGAGATGTTTATCCACTTGGCGATAAAGCTCAAATTAAATTGAAAGATAAAGACGGAACAAAATCCAGCGCAGTTTTATTTGTAAACGATGCTGTAATCCAGTTTACAAAAAATGGCGGAGGCGATGTTGTGCCAAAAGAGATGATTTTGAAAAAATTATACGAATAACTCTCTTCTCAGAGTTATTCCATTTTGACCTATAATTTATATTATGTAAAATAGAATATTTTAGAAACTGCCCTATAAATGTGTTGTACGGATTTCTGTTTGGAAATTTTCATTTATGGCAAATTTACCTTCTGCCTCTAAAGATCTATTTTCTGTTAGAATATTTTTTTTTCTTAAAACTGAAATCCTTCATAAATACGCTGTATAATTTTTATTTTTAAAAATTCCTGAATATTCAAAATTTAGCTCGCTGGATTATGCAGTTTATTTTTGAATCAAATTATTTTCCTCAAATTCAAATCGCTTATAAATGCGCTGTATGATTTTTATTTTCTAAAAATCTCAAATATTGAAAATTTAGCTAGCTGGATTTCTATACAGTTTATTTTATAATTAAAACATTTTTCTTAAATTCAAATATTGATAAATGCGCTATATGATTTTTGAATTAAAATATTTTCAAATATTACAGTATTATCGATCTAGTTTGCCAATGATTTTGAAAAGATTAAAACTTTTTGAAGTCTTATTACCATTATCTTTTAACATTTCTTTAAAATAATTAGTTTCTGCTAAAGATACTTTCATTGTAAGACTTTATTTTACTATTTTTACATTCGATACTTTAAAAATAAATTATCACATATATGAATACAGTCGCTGAGCATATTGCAGATTTTTTAAAAGAATACAAACCATTTGATAATTTAACTTTTCAGGAATTATCAGATATTGCCACGAATATTCGTGTAATCAATTTAGAAAAACATGCGGTATTATTTCAAAATAACGATCCGCTTCACGAAAGCTTTTATGTTGTAGCTTCTGGTGTTATCAATCTTACAACCATTGCAGACGCTGAAGAAACCATTATAAATAAATGTCATGAAGGTGATATTTTTGGCTTGCGTCCGTTTTTTGCTAAGAATAACTACATGATGACTGCTAAAGCACGTGAAGAAAGTATTATTTATGCTATTCCAATCGCTGTTTTTAGACCTTTCGTTGCCAATAATTCAGATGTTTTAAACTTTTTATTAGAAAGTTTTGCAGTGAATTCGCGCCATACAAAAGACAGCATGAATTCTAATGGGAAATTGATTTCTGATGCCGATTACCTTGATCAGCAGACAGAAATGCAATACATTCAGTCACTTAACTATAATAATTCGCCATTAACAACTCAAGCAGGTTCTATCATAAAAGATGTTGCAATTTTGATGACAGATTCTATGCTTGACAACATCATAATCTGCGAAAAAAATCATCCAATTGGTATTGTTACCAATGCAGATTTATCGTCTAAAATTGCCACTGGCCGCTATCCTATTACAGAAACAATTGACAAAATCATGTCGTCTCCAGTTGTTACTGTTCTTGAAAATGTTTCTTTAGCAGAAGCGCAATTGTTAATGCTAAAACACAATGTTACACACTTATGTGTTACAAAAGATGGCACAAGTAAATCTGTTGTAAAAGGAATTATTTCTGAACACGATCTTATTGTTGCTCAAGCTAGTAACCCTGGCGTTTTAATCAAAGAGATTAAGCGTTCGCAGTTGCCTAAAGACTTAAAACAAATTCGTGATCGTTTATCTGATCTGATTCAGAATTCGATTCAAAAAAATATTCCAATTTCGCATGTTAGCAATATTGCAAGTGAAATCAACTTGGCAATTATCAAAAGGGCAGTTGAATTATCAATTTTAGATTTAGGCTCCCCTCCTGCACGTTTTGCTTGGTTAAGCATTGGAAGTCAAGGACGTAAGGAGCAACTTTTACTTACCGATCAGGATAGCATTTTGATTTTTGAAGATGTTACTCCTGAAAAATACAGAGAAGTAAAAGATTATTTCTTAAGATTAGCAAAAAGAACAACTTCTATTTTAGAAAAAGTTGGCTATGACTATTGTCCAAACGGACATATGGGAAGCAATATGCTTTGGTGTAAATCATTGAGTGACTGGACAAAACAATACAATAGCTGGATGAATACTCCAGGTGAAAATAGTAATGATTTGAGCAGTATTTTCTTTGATTATGAAATTGTATTTGGCGAACCAAAAATTGAAGAAGCTATAGAAAATGTAATTTTCAAGAATGCTGTCAACAATACACTATTCTTCGACTTTTTAGGAAATGATGCTTTAAAGAAAAATTCTCCTTTAAGTTTCTTCAAGAAATTTATTACCGAAGAAGATGGTCCGCACAAAGAGAAATTTGATATTAAAACTCGTGCATTAATGCCGCTGATTGATGGCGCTCGTTTATTGATATTAAATGCAAATATTAAAGGAATTCAAAATACATACCTAAGATTCAAACAATTAGCTATAACAGATTCTAAAAATGCGGAAATTTATTTAAGCTGTGCAGAAGCTTTTTTAACGCTTTCAAAATTTAGAACTGTTGAAGGATTAAAAAATGACGACTCTGGCCAATATATTAATTTAAGAGAAATGTCAAAATCTGACAAAGAGAAATTAAAAAATGCTTTAACCCCAATGAAAGACCTGGAGGAACTGATTAAGAGTAAATTTCAATTGACACAATTCTCATAAAATATGCTAGACTGGCTAAAAAATATCAATAAAGACTATCCAGATTTCTGGAAAGACTATTTAACTAAATTCGAAACTAAACCTAATAAGTTTGTTGTTTTATCAGCAGAAACTTCTGGGCTTAATCCGGATAAGGATGTTATATTGTCTTTGGGTGCATTTTCTGTAATTGATGACAGTATTGTAATAAAGGAAAATTTTGAAACCGTTTTGCTACAATATAAATACCTTCAAGACAACGGACTTTCAAATGAATTTATCATTGAAAGTAAAATGATGAAAATGCCTGAACCTGATGCACTTGAGGCTTTTGTTAATTTTATTGGAAACTCAATTTTAGTTGGACATCACATCAATTTTGATATTGAAATGCTAAACGCAGCCTTGGAACGCTTAGATTGTGGCCGATTAAAAAATGAAGCTTTAGATGTTGATGTAATGTATAGAAAACTTACAGACATAAATGACAAGCAGTTTTCTCTAGATGATTTGTGCGAAATTTATAAAATTCCGAAAAGTGATCGAAACTCTTCTTCTGAAGATGCATACAAAATCGGACTTTTATTTTTAAAATTAAAATCTAGATTGGGAATTAAATAAATTTATAAAACTTTAAAGTTTCTAAGTTTCAAATTCCAATTAGTATTATATAAAAAAGCCTCTTAAATTTTAAGAGGCTTTTTCTATTCTTTAAAAAAAATACAAATTTGTTTTTTTTTGAATATTCTACCCTATTCTATTATTATTTTATCTTTTAGAGGCTATTATTATAAATAGCTTTGCTCGTAATTTTACAAATAAATTATATCTTTAAAATAAAAAAAGAAATAAATCCTTTCTAAAACTTGAATTCTATGAAAAAGCTATTATTTGCTCTGCCATTGCTATTTTTTGTTTCAGCAGTTTTTGCACAAAATCAAGATCCTTCGTCTAAGCGTATTCTAGGAAACTGGTATTCTAATATAAAACCGAAGTACAAAATGGGTTTTTACCCAAGACGGGAAAGTTTACAATTATAACAATAACCAAATGAAAGTAATGTATAAATATACGGTTTCACACAGCTGTCAAAATTATTCAGATGACACTGCTGAATTTGTAACTTTACGTGATAAAGATGGTAATGAGTTTTGTTTTAAGATAAATGGAATTAATGAAAACAAAAATGGAATTCTGTCGCTTACTAATTTAAGCAATATGCAGCCTCTTGTTTTTGTGAACGATGAAAAATCAAAAATTGTGAAATAATTCCAATCAGCATTATATAAAAAAAATGCCTCTTAAATAAAGAGGCATTTTCTATTTGTCTTTAAAATTAAGCAATTCTGTCTTTCATAATTTGCTCTACAACTTCTGGATTCAATAAAGTTGACGTATCTCCAAAATTAGAGAAATCTCCTTCTGCAATTTTACGTAAAATTCTACGCATAATTTTTCCTGAACGAGTTTTTGGCAAACCAGAAACGAATTGGATTTTATCTAATTTAGCGATTGGTCCAATGTGATCTGCAATATATTGATTGATCTCTTTAGTTAAGTTCTCTTTATTTCTAACTTCACCAGTTTCTTTCAGAATAACAAATCCATATAATGCATTTCCTTTAATATCATGTGGGAAACCAACAATTGCAGATTCTGCTACAGCTGGATGCTCGTTGATTGCATCTTCAATTGGTGCTGTTCCTAAATTATGTCCAGAAACAATTACAACATCATCAACTCTACCTGTAATTCTGTAGTATCCAACTTCGTCTCTTAAAGCTCCGTCTCCTGTAAAATATTTTCCAGGGAAAGCAGAGAAATAAGTTTCTTTATAACGATCATGATTACCCCAGATTGTTCTAGCAATTCCAGGCCATGGGAATTTAATACATAAACTTCCAACTACTTGATTACCTTCAATTTCATTACGTTTTTCATCCATTAAAACTGGCTGAATTCCCGGTAAAGGCAATGTTGCATAAGTTGGTTTTGTTGGCGTAACAAAAGCAATTGGAGAAATCATGATTCCACCAGTTTCAGTTTGCCACCAAGTATCTACAACCGGACATCTCTTATCGCCCACGTGGTCATTGAACCAGTGCCAAGCTTCTTCGTTAATTGGTTCTCCAACAGATCCAATAACTTTAAGTGACTTAAGAGGATATTTTTGAATATAATCTAAACTTTCTTTTGCTAACGAACGGATTGCAGTTGGCGCAGTATAGAATTGTGTAATTTTATGCTTTTCGATAATATCCCAAAAACGGCTAAAATCTGGATAAGAAGGAACTCCTTCAAAAATTACAGTTGTAGCTCCATTCAATAATGGTCCGTATAAAATATAAGAGTGACCTGTGATCCAACCGATATCTGCTGTACACCAGAAAATATCATTGTCTTCGTAATTGAAAACATTTTTGAAAGTATAAGCAGTATAAACCATGTAACCAGCAGTAGTATGAACCATTCCTTTTGGCTTTCCTGTTGATCCTGAAGTGTATAAAATAAACAAAGGATCTTCGGCATCCATAATTTCAGCAACGCTATTATCTAAAGCCGCATCCAATAATGGCTGTAACCAAATATCACGGCCTTCTTTCATTTTAACATCTGTATTAGTTCTTTTTGCAACTAAAACTTTTGTTACAGAAGGGCAAGTATCTAGAGCTTCATCTACAATTCCTTTTAAATCAATAGTTTTATTTCCTCTATAACCTCCATCAGATGTAATTACCATTTTACATTCGCAATCGTTGATTCTAGCAGAAACAGCAGAAGCAGAAAATCCAGCAAAAACAACAGAGTGAATCGCTCCAATTCTAGCACAAGCTAAAACAGAAACTGCTAATTCTGGAATCATTGGTAAGTAAATACAAACTCTATCTCCTTTACGAACACCTTGCTCGCGAAGAACGTTTGCCATTTTTGAAACTCTCTCGTACAATTCATTATACGAAATATGTAAAGCTTCTTCAGAAGGATCGTTCGGTTCAAAAATAATTGCCGTTTTATCTCCTCTTTTGCTTAAATGTCTATCAATACAGTTTTTGGTAATGTTAACTTTAGCGTCTGTAAACCATTTTACTTCAGCTTCAGCCATATTAAAATCAACTACTTTTTCCCATTGTTGGTACCATGTAAAATTTTCTTCAGCTATTTTTCCCCAAAATTTTCTTGGCTCTCTTATTGACTTATTATAATGTTTAAAATATTGTTCTAAATTTTCAATTTTGTAATAGCTCATCGTTTGTTGAATTTTTTTATAAATGTATTAAATCTGAACGTATTCGTGAAATAATTTAATTCATAAATTTTACCAAATAAAAACATTTATTTAATAAAAAATGATAATTATTTGTGTTTGTTTTAAAAATTTAAATTTTAAAGCAATTTAGAAAGGGCAAAAAAGGCATAATAAATAGATATTATGCCTTTTTTAATTTAACAAATTTCAATAACAATTAATTTTATCAACTGCACTGCGAGTTTTTCTCCATTTTGAAAATAGCAGCATCATTATTAATTAACATAGAAATTTCAACAAGTATATTTTTTTAAGTAAAAATATACCCCAATTTTAGGGATTAGCCTCACTTAACTTACTCTCACTGGAAGTTAAGTGAATGCAATATGCATCTATATCTATTATCTTAATAAGTGCTTACTAATTCAAAATATTACAAATCATTGATACAGTGCAAATCCCGCAAAATCGAATTCTGCGGGAATTCCCAATTTTTTAATTATCCAATTTTTTTCATTGCTGTCATAGATTCTCTCAGCCAAGCTCCTACTTCTTCAATAGGATGTTGACGAATTTCTTTGTTTACAGCAATTAGTACCGCATTATCTACTCCGTTTGAAGTTGAAAATGGTTTACCAATAATATTAGTTTCAACTTTTTTCATGAATTCAGTCAATAATGGCTTGCAAGCATGATCAAATAAGTAACATCCGTACTCAGCAGTATCAGAAATTACACGGTTCATTTCAAACAATTTCTTTCTAGCGATAGTATTTGCAATTAATGGCAATTCGTGTAGTGACTCATAGTAAGCAGATTCTTCGATAATTCCAGCTTCAGTCATTGTTTCGAAAGCTAATTCAACACCAGCTTTTACCATTGCAATCATTAATACTCCATTATCAAAATATTCTTGCTCTGATATTGGAGCTTCTTGTGGAGCTGTTTTTTCGAAGTTAGTTTCTCCTGTAGCAGCTCTCCATTTTAATAAGTTAACATCATCATTTGCCCAGTCAATCATCATAGTTCTTGAGAATTCTCCAGAAATGATATCGTCTTGGTGTTTTTGGAATAACGGACGCATAATATCTTTCAATTCTTCAGCCAATTCGTAAGCTTCAATTTTTGCAGGATTAGAAAGACGATCCATCATATTTGTAATACCACCGTGTTTCAAAGCTTCTGTGATAGTTTCCCATCCGTATTGGATTAATTTTGAAGCATAAGCTTTATCGATTCCTTTTTCAACCATTTTATCAAAACATAAAATAGATCCTGTTTGAAGTAAACCACAAAGAATAGTTTGCTCACCCATTAAATCTGATTTTACTTCAGCTACGAAAGATGATCTTAAAACTCCTGCTCTGTGTCCTCCAGTTGCTACAGCATAAGCTTTTGCTTGATCTAAACCAAATCCGTTTGGATCGTTTTCTGGGTGAACAGCGATAAGAGTTGGAACTCCAAATCCTCTTTTGTACTCTTCACGTACCTCAGAACCTGGACATTTAGGAGCACACATAACAACAGTAATATCTTTACGAATCTGCATTCCTTCTTCTACAATGTTGAATCCGTGAGAATAAGACAAAGTAGAACCTTGTTTCATTAATGGCATAATAGCAGTTACCACAGCTGTGTGTTGTTTGTCTGGTGTAAGGTTACAAACTAAATCTGCAGTTGGAATCAATTCTTCGTAAGTTCCTACTTTGAAACCATTTTCAGTTGCATTTTTATAAGAAGCTCTTTTTTCTGCAATTGCATCTGCACGCAATGCATAAGAAATGTCTAAACCAGAATCTCTCATGTTTAAACCTTGATTCAAACCTTGTGCTCCACAACCAACAATTACAACTTTTTTTCCAGCCAATGCTGCAATTCCGTCTGCAAATTCTGATTGCTCCATAAATTCGCAAACTCCTAATTGTTCTAATTGTAATCTAAGTGGTAATGTATTGAAATAATTTGCCATTTTTGTTTTAATATTTAATGAAATTTTAATATTGATTTTATATAACTAAGATTATTATTTAAAGGATTCTAACAATGTAGAAATCTCCATTTTTTGTTTAGAAACTGATATTCTTCCAGAACGTACAAACTGCATAATTCCGTATGGTTTGAACTTTTGGTACAATTCTTCAATTTCAGAACGTCTTCCTGATTTTGAAATCACGAAGAAATCACGAGAAACCGTTACAATCGTAGACTGGCTTTCTTTGATGATATTCTGAATCTGTTTCTCATCAAACAACAAACTTGAAGCGATTTTGAATAAAGCATTTTCTAAGAAAATCGTTTCTTCATCTGTATGATAAAATGCTTTTATTACTTCAATTTGTTTTTCAATTTGTCCAACAATATTCTGAACCCATTTTTCTGTCGTATTAACTACGATGATAAATCTTGAAACATTCTCTATTTCTGATTCTGAAACATTTAGACTTAATATATTAATGTGACGCTTTAAGAATATCCCTGATATTCTATTTAACAAACCCACGTTATTTTCTGAGTATACCGATATGGTAAATGTTTTATCTTCCATGTTGTTTTTTAGTTTTATTTGTTTCAAGTTTCAGGTTTCAAGTCTTGCTTAACTTGGAACATGAAACTTGAAACATGAAACTTTTTTCTTAACTTAATCTAATTTCTGATACACAAGCTCCTGTTGGAATCATTGGGAAAACGTTGTTTTCTTTTTCGACTACAACTTCTAAGAAGTATGAATCTTTTGATGCTAGCATCTCAGCGACCGCTGCATCTAAATCTTCACGTTGTGTAACTTTTTTAGATTTGATATAATACCCTTCAGCAATTGCTATGAAATTTGGATTAATCATTTTTGTTGAAGCATATCTGTTATCAAAGAATAATTCCTGCCATTGGCGAACCATTCCTAAGAATTCATTGTTTAAAATGACAATCTTCACTGGAACCTGAGTTTGGAAAATAGTTCCAAGTTCCTGAATTGTCATTTGGAAGCCTCCATCACCAATAATCGCCACTACTTCACGTTCTGGTTTTCCCATTTTTGCTCCAATTGCAGCAGGCAATGCGAATCCCATAGTTCCTAAACCTCCTGAAGTAATGTTACTTTTAGTAGAATTGAATTTAGCATAACGACAAGCAAACATTTGGTGCTGACCCACATCTGAAACAATAATTGCATCTCCTTTTGAGTGTTTGTTGATCATTTCGATAGTTTCTCCCATCGAAATTCCTTTGCCGTTTGTTGGATTTAATTCTTCTTTTATTACTGAATCGTATTCAACTTTGCTTAACTCTTTAAATTCATTATGCCAAGCATCATGAGATTTTGCATCTAATAATGGTAATAAAGCAGCTAGAGATTCTTTCACATCCCCTAAAACAGCAATTTCTGTTTTAACGTTTTTATCAACCTCTGCAGGATCAATTTCGAAGTGAACTACTTTTGCCTGTTTTGCATAAGTGCTTAATTTACCTGTAACACGGTCGTCAAAACGCATTCCGAAAGCAATTAAAACATCGCATTCGTTTGTTAGTAAATTTGGCGCATAGTTTCCATGCATTCCAAGCATACCAACGTTTAAAGGATGATCTGTTGGTAAAGCTGATAATCCTAAAATTGTCCAAGCTGCTGGAATTCCAGCTTTTTCAACCACTGCTTTAAACTCAGCTTCTGCCTGACCAAGAATAACTCCTTGTCCAAAAACAATAAACGGTTTTTTTGCACTATTGATTAAAGCTGCAGCTTCAGCAACTTTGTCTAAATTTAATTTTGGAACTGGAACATAACTTCTTATTCCTGTGCATTTTTCATAACTAAATTCGAACTCATCAAACTGAGCGTTTTTAGTAATATCAACCAATACAGGCCCTGGACGTCCAGAACGAGCTATGTAAAATGCTTTTGCAATAATTTCAGGAATCTGAGAAGCTTCAGTTACCTGAAAATTCCATTTTGTAACCGGAGTAGAAATTCCGATAATATCTGTTTCCTGAAATGCATCAGATCCTAATAAATGTCTTCCAACTTGCCCTGTAATACATACTAACGGAGTTGAGTCGATTTGAGCATCTGCAATACCAGTAACTAAATTTGTAGCTCCTGGCCCAGAAGTAGCAATTGCCACTCCTACTTTTCCTGTAGCTCTTGCATAACCTTGAGCTGCATGAGTTGCACCTTGTTCGTGACGTACTAAAACGTGGTGTAACTGATCTTGAAATTTATATAATTCGTCGTAAACTGGCATTATAGCTCCACCTGGATAACCATAAATTAAATCTACTCCTTCTGCTAATAAACATCTTATAACGGCTTCTGCCCCTGATATTTTCATAGTATATTGTTTTTCAAAAGTCAAACTTCAATTTTAAATTTTTATTGATATTGGAGTTTGCTTTTTGATTTTGTTATTTTTTTAATTAATTATCGGTTACACATCCTGTTGATGCACTCGAAACCGATCTAGCGTATTTAAGTAAAACCCCTCTGTCAACTTTTAATTTCGGCTGAACCCAAGCCGCTTTTCTAGCTGCAAATTCTTCGTCAGATATCTTCAGGTCGATTGTATTTTTCACAGCGTCGATAGCGATTAAATCTCCATCTTTTACTAGCGCAATACCACCACCATCATATGCTTCTGGTGTAACGTGACCTACCACAAAACCGTGCGAACCGCCCGAGAATCTACCGTCTGTGATTAGTGCACAACTGCTTCCTAATCCAGCACCAATAATAGCAGATGTAGGCTTCAGCATTTCAGGCATTCCCGGACCACCTTTTGGCCCACAACCCCTAATGACGACTACATTACCTGGTTTAATCTTTCCGGCTTGAAGACCTGGAATTACTTCAAATTCACCTTCGAATACAACAGCTGGTCCTTCGAAATATTCTCCTTCTTTTCCGCTGATTTTTGCCACAGCACCTTCAGAAGCAAGATTTCCGTATAATACCTGAATATTTCCTGTTGGTTTTAATGCTTTTTGAATTTCATGAATTACTTCTTGTCCGTCTTGTAAATCTGGAGTTGAAGCTAAGTTTTCAGCAACTGTTTTTCCTGTTACAGTCAAACAATCTCCGTGAATAAGTCCAACTTTTAATAAGTATTTCATAACTGCTGGAATACCTCCAACTTCGTGAATGTCTTCCATCATATACTTACCACTTGGTTTCATGTCTGCCAATACTGGTGTTCTATCGTTAATAGCTTGGAAATCATCTAAAGTGATTGTGATTCCAACTGAATGCGCCATTGCAATTAAGTGCATAACCGCATTTGTAGAACCTCCTAAAACCGCTACGATTGTAATAGCGTTTTCAAAAGCCTTACGAGTCATAATGTCTCTTGGCTTAATATCTTTTTCTAATAATATTTTGATTGCTTTTCCAGCTTCAAGACATTCATCTCTTTTTTCTTGACTCAAAGCAGGGTTAGAAGAACTATAAGGCAAACTCATTCCTAATGCTTCAATAGCAGAAGACATTGTATTTGCAGTATACATACCACCACAAGCACCAGCTCCTGGACAAGCATTTTGAATAACACCTTTAAAATCTTCTGGAGTAATTTCGCCTTTTACTTTTTTTCCTAAAGCTTCAAAAGCAGAAACAATGTTTAAAGATTCTCCTTTCCATTTTCCAGAGTGAATAGATCCACCGTAAATCATCATTGATGGACGGTTTAATCTTCCCATTGCGATTAATGCTCCAGGCATATTTTTATCACAACCAGGAATTGCAATAATACTATCATACCATTGCGCTCCCGCAACAGTTTCGATAGAATCTGCGATTACATCTCTAGAAACCAGTGAGTAACGCATACCTTCAGTTCCGTTAGAAATACCGTCACTGACACCAATGGTATTAAAAATAAGTCCGACAAGATCCGCATTCCAGACACCTTTTTTAACATCTTGTGCTAAATCATTCAGGTGCATGTTGCAAGTGTTACCATCGTAACCCATGCTCACAATACCAACTTGTGCTTTTTTTAAATCTTCCTCAGTTAAACCAATTCCGTACAACATCGCTTGCGCCGCAGGCTGTGTTTGATCTTGTGTGATGGTCTTGCTGTACTTATTTAATTCCATTATTGCTTATTTATTTTTTAATTTTTTGTTCAAAAAAAAACCTTCCAAGTATTTGGAAGGTTTGTAATATAGTCTTTCAATTATATTTATAACATTCCCGATGCAGATGTGTGAATCACATTGACAACAACGACAGAAGTAATAATAATTGAGATTTGCATCCTTTATTTTTTAGTGTTACAAAAGTAAACAAACTTAAGCAACTAAAAAAACAAAATCTCAACATTTCAAAGACTTCTTGTTATTATCTTCACATTTTAACAAAAAAGATTAAACAATTGTTGATTGCCCAATACTTACATTGTCATTATTAAAATACAGCAAATCATCTTTACTGAAAATAAAATTAGAAACGAACTCTCCTACTTCGTTTGTTCCAAATTTTGAATCTGGTTTCAAATCAACTGTAACTACTTTGTATTCAATTGCTTTTTCTACCGCTTTATAAACTACATGAGCTTCTTTAGTTAATCCAAAATGCTCTAGCAAAAGTGCTGCTGCTAAAATCGAAGCAATCGGATTAGCAATATTTTTTCCTTTTGCCTGTGGATATGATCCGTGAATTGGCTCAAACAAAGCATTTTTTTCTCCTAAAGATACTGATGGCAATAAACCTATTGAACCTGTAATTACACTGGCTTCATCAGATAAAATATCTCCGAACAAGTTCTCAGTTAAAATCACATCGAATTGTTTTGGATTTAAGATTAACTGCATTGCTGCATTATCCACAAATAAGAAATCTAAAGCTACATCTGAATACTCTTCGCTCACTTTCTGAACTACTTTTCTCCACAATCTAGAAGTTTCCAAAACATTTGCTTTATCAACCAATGTTAGCTTTTTGCGTCTTTTTTGTGCCGATTTAAAAGCTAAATGTGCTATTCTAGTGATTTCTTCTTCTGAATATTCACATAAATCAGAAGCATGTGTTCCTTCTTCATTAAGTGTTTTAGCTCCAAAATAAGCACCACCTGTTAATTCTCTAAAAATGGTAAAATCAGCTCCTTCAATAATTTCTCTCTTTAAAGGAGAAGCTTCAATTAAGGCTTTATAAGGTTTTATAGGACGAATATTAGCAAACAATCCTAATTCTTTTCGCAGTTTTAATAATCCTTGTTCTGGACGAACTTTAGCATTTGGGTTATTATCGTATTTAGGATCTCCAATTGCACCAAGCAAAACTGCATCTGTGTTAAGACAAAGATTCAGGGTTTGTTCCGGTAAAGGATTTCCCGTTTTGTCGATAGCAACCGCTCCCATCAGTGCTTCTTCAAAAACAAATTCATGATTATACACTTCGCCAATGGCGTACAAAGCTTTCTTAGCTTGTAAAATTACCTCAAGTCCAATTCCATCTCCTGGTAAAACTGCAATTTTTAAATTCATAATCTCTCGCTCTTTATGTCTTTAAATCCTTATTGTTCCAAATTTATTTTTGAAATATTAACTTCTGATTAATTCACCTTCTATTTTAGAAGCTTCAATAATCTGATGAATATCTGCGTCTACAACTTCTTTTTTAATGTCAGCGAATTTCAAAAATTCGATGTAAACGATATCTAATTGTGTTTTTGTCAATTCGTAACCTACTTTTTTAGCACGGTAAGCCAAAGCAGCTCTTCCGCTTCTTGCTGTTAAAATGATTGAAGATTCATTCACACCCACGTCAAGCGGATCCATGATCTCGTAAGTTGCTCTGTTTTTAATTACACCATCTTGGTGAATTCCAGAACTGTGTGCAAAAGCATTTGCTCCTACGATTGCCTTATTTGGCTGAACAATCATTCCCATACTTTCAGAAACTAAACGGCTCATTTCGTTTAATTCTCTTGTATTAATGTTTGTGTCTAAATTTAAGTAAGGGTGTTGTTTGAAAATCATTACTACTTCTTCAAGTGCAGTATTTCCAGCTCTTTCACCAATACCATTAATAGTACATTCTATTTGTCTTGCTCCATTGATAGCTCCTGCGATTGAGTTTGCAGTTGCCATTCCTAAATCATTATGACAGTGACATGAAAGGATTACGTTTTCGATTCCTTTTACGTTTTCTTTCAAGTATTTAATTTTTGCTCCGTATTCTTCCGGAAGACAATATCCAGTAGTATCAGGAATATTCAATACAGTTGCTCCAGATTTGATAACTTCTTCGCAAACTTTTGCTAAGAATGCATTATCAGTTCTTCCTGCATCCTCTGCATAGAATTCAACATCTTCTACATACGATTTTGCATGTGCTACAGCGAATTTCGCTCTTGCAATAATATCTTCAGGCGTAGTTTGTAATTTGTGGAGTATGTGAGATTCTGAGGTTCCGATTCCAGTATGGATTCTAGGTTTCTTAGCGTGCTTTAAGGCAGCTGCCGCAACATCAATGTCATTTTTTACGGCTCTTGTTAGTCCGCAGACGGTTGCATTTTCTACAATTTTACAAATCTCAGAGACCGATAAAAAATCGCCCGGACTTGACACAGGAAACCCTGCTTCGATAATGTCAACCCCCATTTTGTCAAGTCGTTCTGCGATAACTAATTTTTGCTTAGTATCTAACTTACATCCTGGGACTTGTTCACCATCTCGCAAAGTGGTGTCAAAAATTTGAACTTTCTCTCTATTCATATTCATTAATTTAATGTAATTTCACATCTTGATAACAAATATATATTGTACTATCGCAGTACGAAATTCGTTTTCATGAAATTATACTGCTCATAAAACGTTTTATATCCTATTAACTAATTTATTATCAATAAGTTACATTATTATTTTTTACAATGGCTAACCATCAAAAAGATTTCTTATTTGTTTTAATCAAATCACTTTCGAAATCAGAAAAAAGACAGTTTAAAATTTTTGCAAGCCGATTAGAGACGAGTTCAAACACAAAATTTATCGAATTATTCAATATTCTCGATAAATCTGAAGTTTATGATGAAAAACTCATTTTAAAAAGTGGCGTCATTCAAAAAGTACAGCTATCTAACTTAAAATCATACTTATACAAACAAATCTTGGTTAGTATAAGGTTAAATATTCCTAGCCAAAACATTCGTTATCAGCTTCGAGAGCAAATGGATTTTGCTGTTATTCTTTATAATAAAGGATTATATAAGCAGAGTTTAAAAATATTAGACAAAACAAAACAGCAAGCCCTTGAAAATGATGAAAAATATATGGCGTATGAGATTGTAGAATTCGAAAAATTAATCGAATCGCAATATATTACCCGAAGTATCCAAGGCCGCGCAGACGAACTGGTTATTCAGGCAAAAGAATTAAACTACAGAAATACAATTTCAAGTAAATTATCAAATTTATCGCTTCAGTTATACGGAATAATGCTGAAAACAGGATATGTAAAAAGTGATGCCGAATACAAGTATATTGATGATTATTTCAACAGACATATTTCAAAGTTAGACGAAAGCAAATTTGGTTTCCGAGAAAAATACTGGTTTTACAATGCCAATTTATGGAGAAGCTTCTTGGTCCAGGACTTTTTAGCTAGTTATAAATATGCTTATAAATGGGTTACATTATTTTATGATAATCCGAATATGATCTATCTAAATCCTGTGTTTTTCTTAAAAGGAAATCATTATTTCTTAGAATCGCTTTATATGTTAAAATATACATCGAATTTCAAAAGATACCTGAATCTTCTAGAAGAGACTATTGCTGATCCTAAATTCCCTGTAAATGATAACATTGCGTCACTATCATTTCTATATGTTTACAATAACAAGTTAAATCTACATATCTTGGAAGGTACTTTCGCGGAAAGCGAATATTTAATTCCTGAGATTTTAAATAAACTGAAATTACACAGCGAACATCTGGATGAACATCACGAAATGCTGTTCTTCTATAAAATTGCTTCTATTTATTTTGGTAGCGAAAAATACAATGAATGCATTAATTACTTAGATAAAATCATCAACAATAAAAACTTGACAATGCGCGAAGATTTAATGTGCTTTGCAAGATTATTATCTTTAATTGCACATTATGAGCTCGGAAAAGATTATTATTTAGAAAATCATTTGAAGAGCACGTATAAGTTTTTATTGAAAATGAATGACTTACACGAGGTTCAAAAGGAGATTATAAAATTCCTTAGAAACTTAAACAACTTCTACCCTGCTGATATCAAAAAGGAATTTAAAAAAATGCATACTCGTTTTGTAGAACTTGAAAAGAACACTTACGAGAAAAGAGCTTTCTTATATCTTGATATTATTTCATGGCTTGAAAGCAAAATAGAAAACAGAAAAATTGCGGATATTATTAGAGAAAAAGCGAAATTGAATAATCGATAAGTTTTTTAAACTCCAAT
>Ga0160502_100486_pt1 | contig 25234 bp, 22 predicted proteins | sample DIDnMG_14_FD_108237 | JGI IMG/M metagenome (GOLD analysis project Ga0160502, IMG submission 108237) | Enriched soil microbial communities from UW Madison campus, WI, USA - DID2933_E24_Xylan MG | ecosystem: Environmental > Terrestrial > Soil > Unclassified | place: USA: Madison, Wisconsin... | reverse complement strand
CATAATTAGAGGTTTTAGCTGTCAGGAGGTAAAATACTTCAAGAATAAAACAGAAGTTTTCTCTTATCTTACTGAAGACGAAAAAAATCTTCAAATTGAGAATGATCAATATTTAAAAAATAAAGCAAACAGAATAGAATATACTATTGTCGGAAATGATACTATTAGTATTGATGATGCTTATGCAGTAGTTACGTCTGACGAAGAATATTATAAATATGCTAAAGAAATTATTTCTATTCAAGACACCACCAGCATGTTTAATTCTTTTGCTTTCAAAAATTTAATGAAAGAGCCAAAGTATATGTCATTTAAAGCGGATTATGACAGTAAATTAAGGCCTTTGAATGAAAAATACTTTGATTCTAGAAATAAAATCACCTCAGACAGAAAGTTTTCTTATTCTGGAAATACCATAAATATTACCTATAAAGTTGACATGATAGGAACTGGTGAAATAGTACAGACTTTAGACTCTTCTGGTGATATATTGACTGAAGTTGAAAAACAAAAAGTTATAAAATATAAATATGACAAAGGGATTTGTATTGAAAAAAAGGAATTTCAGAATAACGTTCTTCTTAATGTAACTTCTCATCTCTATAAAGATGATCTTTTACAACAAGATCTATATGATGATATTCAAAATGGTGGCAAATTTATAACAGATTATGTTTATGATTCTAATAAAAGAATAGTCCAAATAACAAATTCATCTAATTATTCAAAACACGTTTACCAATATACTTATGAGTATTATTAGTTATTCTGTTTTCATTAATAAGTGAAAACAATATCTACTAATGATTTAGAAACGCTAAAAAGAGATAAAATGGAAATAATATGTAAAAATTGCCATCAGGTTTTTAAGGGACATTATTGCAATAACTGCGGGCAAACTGCAGAAACGCACAAGATAAATGTCCATTTTTTATGGCACGATATACAGCATGGTTTATTACATTTTGATAAAGGAATTTTGTATTCTTTGAAACAGCTTTTTACAAGACCTGGACATTCTGTTCGTGAATTTATCGAAGGCAAACGAGTTCGTCATTTCAAGCCTTTATCTCTAGTTGTCGTTTTAGCTACTTTATACGGCTTTTTAATTCATTATTTTCATATTAGTTACTTTAAGGGAGAATCTAGCGAATATTTGAATTATGAAAATTTAAACGAATGGGTTCCTTCCCATTTTTCTTGGGTTACTATTGCTACGATTCCTTTATATACAATTGGGACTTATGCTGTATTTAGAAACCAAGGTTACAATTTTATTGAGTTTTTTGTATTGAATACTTTCAAAGCTTCCCAAAGGCTTTTTGTTCAGATTTTGACATTTCCAATTCTGCTATATTTAAATAAAACAGATCATATGCAACTATTTTCGTCATTTACATATTTCGTTGGATTGGTTTTAATATTTTGGACTAACATTCAGTTTTTCAATAAAATATCAACAGGAAAGGCTTTTTTATTATCCATATTAAGTCATATTATATTTTTGATTTCATTCTTTATCATTCTCACTATTATACTTTTAATAAGCGGGAGATTCTCAGTATAAAGTTTAAATCTATACAATAAAAAAAGGGTTCAATAATTTGAACCCTTTTTTGTATCTAAAAATAATCTTTTAAGATTGTTTTTTCTTTACTTTTTTAGTCTTGTAATATTTTCTGTATTTCGGATAAGTAACTGCTCCGATTAAAGAAATAACAATTAAACAGTAATAAATCCAGTTTAATGAATGTGCTTCTCCGCTTGCGTAAGAGTGTAAACCTACTAAGTGGAAGTTTACTCCATAATACGTAAACAAAATTGAAATAAAAGCATACATACTCATTAAGTTAAAGAACCATTTTCCTCTTAAAGCTGGAACAAAACGAGCGTGAATTACAAACGCATAGATCATAATCGAGATTAATGCCCAAGTTTCTTTTGGATCCCAACCCCAGTAACGTCCCCAACTTTCATTTGCCCATTGTCCTCCTAAGAAGTTTCCAATAGTCAGCATGATAAGACCAATTGTCAAAGCCATTTCGTTGATATAACTTACTTCTTTTATATGTAAATCCATTTTGGCTTTGTTTTTATCATTCGTAAAGAAAATCAATAATAAAGCAACAAAACCTAAAATCATTCCTAAAGCAGTTGGACCATAACTTGCTACAATTACGGCAACGTGAATCATTAACCAATAAGAGTTAAGAACTGGCTGTAAATTTGCAATTTCTGGATCGATCCAGTTCATATATGCCGCCATTAAAATCATTGCTGTAACAAATGCTGATGAAGCAATCGTTAATTTTGATTTTCTATCGAAAGCCAATCCAAAGAACATTGTCGACCAAGCAACATAGACTATAGATTCGTAAGCATTACTCCACGGTGCGTGGCCGGAAATATACCATCGTGCAATTAATCCTAAAGTATGAAGAACAAATAGTAAACCTACGATGACATGAAAAACATTTACGGTAATTCGAAGCCATTTTTTCTCAAAGAAAATATTTAAGATCGTAAACATAAGCATCAAAATTGCTACCGTAATATACCAATAAGGCAGCACTTTGAAAACATCATATTTGTTGTAAGCAATCTCAGCGTCGATTTTTTCTTCACTTGGTCTTACTTTAGCTCCAAATTTCTTCTGAAAGCCGTTAATACTTTCAACCAAATTATCTGCTGTATCAAAGTTTTTCTCAATAGAACCGTTATTTAAAGCACTAAAATATAATGGAAGAATTTGCTTTACATAAGTAGAATCCATTCCTTTAAAACCAGCACTTTCACGCTCTAAATAAGAAACCCATTTGTGGTTTGGATCATTCGGAATTGGGAAGATTCTTAAAATGCTACCACTTAATGCCGATTCCATTAAGTTTACTTTTTTATCTGTCTCGACAAAATCTTTCTCAAAATTATTCGGATTTGCTGCTTTGTAAGCTGCATCTAAATAAGGAGATAATTTATAATTTCCTTGTTCATCAAAGAATTTTACGAATGGAGCGTATTGATCTTTCGAATCGATTCCGATAATTTTACGAATACTATCGTTTCCAGATTTAATATAAATCAATGGAATCTGAATCCAAACCTGCGCATATTGCGTCATAGATAAGAAAACCTGATCAGAATTCATTCCGTTATACGTATCATTGTGACTTACTTTTCTCAGTAATTCAGAAGAAAACGTATTAATAGGTTTCATTCTTCCTCCAGCATCCTGAATAATTAATCGACCAAATTTTGCGGCGTGAGATTCTGGTGCTTTATATATAGTCAATAACGAATCAAGTTGTTTCTGACTTGGTGGAGCTGTAACGTGATTAGCATGATCGTTTGGATCTGCAGAATGTGCATGATCGTGTTCATGATCATGAGAATGTACATGAGGCGTTTGCTGTGCAAAACCATTCAAACCAATCAATAAAACGAAAATCGAAATTAATTTTTGTTTTTTCTTTTGAATATTTTCTAATTTCTTTTTCAAATCCCCAAAACGAGAATGTTTGGTAAACATGATTGCCATTAAACCAATATATAATAGAAAATACCCTAAGTAAGTAATATTAGTTCCCCATGAATCATGGTTTACAGATAAAACAGTTCCTTTTTCGTCTGGATCAAATGAAGACTGGAAGAAACGGAATCCTTTATAATCTAAAACGTGATTCATAAAAATATCTGCATCAAACGTTTCTGTAGAATCTTGTACAGTAACTTTACTTTTGTATGAAGAATAACTTTTTTCTGTACCAGGATATTTCTCCGCAATAAAGTCATTTAAACGAATTTTAAATGGCAAAATGTAAGCTTTACTTCCAAAGAAAATAGAATATTCAATATTACCTATTTTAACAGTTTTAGCTTCACCAACTTGGCCTTTATTACCAAAAACCATTACTTCTTTTTCTTGTCCTTCGGCTTTTACTTTTACCACAACAGCATCCGTATGCGATTTTGCTTTGTAGTCGTTATTTGATTCGTAATCTACTTTTCCTTTCATTGGAGGTTCTGGAAATACAATTCTAATATCTCCAATACTATATAAAGAACGCATCATTAAAGGCTGAACGTTATCTTTTGTAACTTTTCCTTTAAACTGATCTGCCATTCGCATAAATTCACCTTCAAAAGGAGTCTGGATTGTATATTCTTTTCCAGTTGTATTGATGTTAATTGCACCGTCAGTTTGTTTATTCAAAGCAAATAAAACATTATGAATGTTCTGAACTTCACCTTCTTTTAGGTAATGTTCTTCTCTTCCGCCCGCTCCAGCTTCAACTAATTTTAAGTATAAAGTTCCATTTGGATCTGGCTTAACCACTTCTTTAGCTCCCATGATATAGTTTGAATACGAAACTTCAAAAGGAGTCTCGTCAAATTTTCCAGAGATTGTAAAATCGTTGTTGGTTACAGGAGAAAGCAATAGGTTTTTCTCGAAAACTCTTCTTTTCATTTCGCCTTTATATTCACCGTCAACAAAAACGGTCAAAAAGGTTTTATCTGAATATACTTGATTTTCTGCTGCGCCTTCGCGAATAGGCATCATTCCTTCATAACTGATATATCTAGTAATAAAAGCTCCTAAAATGATAAAAACAAAGGCAAGGTGTAATAACAGAGTTGCCCATTTTTCTTTTTTAAGCAATTGGTATTTTTTGATATTTCCGAAGAAATTAATCATAAAGATGGCCATAATTGCTTCGAACCACCAAGTATTGTAAATTAGTATTCTGGCTGTATCGGTATTGTATTTACTTTCGATAAAAGTTCCAACACCCATTGCAATTGCGAATGTTAAAAAAAGAACGGCCATTAATCGTGTAGAAAACAAAAAAGAGAATATTTTTTTATCCATTTCTTAGGAATTACATTGTATAAAAGTGCGACAAAAGTACTTAAAAATGTTGATTAGCAGTCTTTGCCTTTTGTTAATAAAAACTAAAAATAAGGACTATTTTTCAAACAAATTGATAATTTAGAAAGTTTATACCTACAAAACAAAGGTGGTTTTATTAAACAATGATTTTTATCAAAAAAGTGTTAGAATTCAAACAAAAAATAAAGAACAATAAAAACTTCAAAAAACCATTATCAATAATTTGACAGACCCTTTGCATTAAAAAAATAATACTAATTTTGCTCTTATGATTCAGATAACAATAATTGGTTCCGGCAATGTTGCACACCATTTAATAAAGGCTTTCACGGCAAATAAAATTATTGAAATTAAACAGGTTTTTTCTAGAAAGAAAGAAGCTTTACTTCATTTAATTGATTCTGAAAAGATTATTACAAATTTTAATGAATTACAGCCAGCAGATTTATACATTATTTCTGTTTCAGATAATGCAATCAGAGAGGTCTCAGAAAAAATTCCTTTCAACAATCAATTTGTAGTGCATACTTCTGGAACATCTTCAATTGAATTTTTGGATCCAAAAAATCGACGCGGTGTTTTTTATCCGTTGCAGACTTTTTCTAAGAATAAAAATATCGACTTTTCAATTGTTCCTTTTTGCTTGGAAGCAGAAAATACAGCCGATTTTAAGCTTTTGGAAACTGTTGCAAAAAGTGTTTCTACTGCAGTTTATTCCATAAGTTCTGAACAGCGAAAAGCACTCCATGTGGCTGCAGTTTTTGTTAGCAATTTCACGAATCATTTATACCAAATGGGACACGAAATTTGTGAAGAAAATCAGCTTCCTTTTGCGATATTAAAACCTTTAATTCAGGAAACAGCAGATAAAATCAATACGCTCGATCCAATTGATGCGCAAACAGGTCCGGCTATACGTCACGATTCTAATACAATCAATGCTCATTTGGCATTTTTACAAAACGAAAACAAAAAAAATATCTATAAAATCCTAACACAATCTATACAGCATAATGGCAAAAAGTTATAAAGAATTAATGAATGACATCACAACGTTTGTTTTTGATGTAGATGGCGTACTTACAGACGGTTCTGTTTTAGTAACCAATGAAGGCGAAATGTTAAGAACTATGAACATTCGCGATGGTTATGCAATGAAAGCAGCAATTGAAAGTGGTTATCACGTGTGCATTATTTCTGGAGGAAGCAATGAAGGTGTTCGTATTCGTCTTCGTAATTTGGGTATTTCAGACATTCATTTAGGAACTCCTGATAAAGTAAAAACTTTTAACGAATATATTGAAAGCCATAATATTAAACCTGAAAATGTGTTGTATATGGGAGATGATATTCCTGATTTTCATGTGATGAAATTGACGGGACTTCCAACTTGTCCGCAAGACGCAAGTCCTGAAATAAAAAAAATCTGCCGTTATATTTCGCACGTAAAAGGCGGACGCGGAGCTGTAAGAGACGTTATCGAACAAGTAATGAAAGTACAGGGAAAATGGATGGAATATTTTAACGGACAGCACGATTAAGTTTTTAGTCGCAGTCGCAGTTTTCAGTTAATAAAAAAACTTAGCCCCTTAGAATCTTAGTATCTTAGAACCTTAGAAAAAAAATGAAATTCCTAAAACTTATACGTTATCAAAACCTTTTAATGCTTGCTTTTATGCAGCTTCTTTTTCGTTATGCTTTTTTAAAACAACAAAATGTTCCGCTTGCATTAGCTGACTGGCAATATGGATTGTTGGTTTTAAGCACTGTTTTACTCGCTGCAGCAGGTTATGTTATTAATAATATTTATGATGTAGGAACAGATAGTATTAACAAACCAAATGATGTTGTTGTTGGAAAAGGAATCAGCGAAACTGCTGCTTACAACATTTATATTGGTTTAAACGTTTCTGGTGTTGCAATTGGGTTTATTTTATCTAATATTATTCAAAGACCAACTTTTGCATCACTTTTCATTTTAATTGCTTCATTATTGTATTTCTACGCAACAACATTAAAACAAATCATGATTGTAGGAAACTTTATTGTAGCATTACTTTTAGCTGTAAGTGTTTTAATAATTGGGGTTTTTGATCTTTTCCCTGCCACAACTCACGAAAATCAGGCGCAAATGGCAAGTCTTTTCTCAATTTTAACCGACTATGCTTTATTTGCTTTCATGATTAATTTTATCCGTGAAATTGTTAAAGATATTGAAGACGTAAATGGCGATTACAATATGGGAATGAATACACTTCCTGTTGCAATTGGTGTAAACAGAGCCGCAAAAATCGCTTTAGGTTTTGCAATTGTTGCGTTTATTTTACTGGCGCTTTATAGCAATACCTATTTCATGCAGAATAAGCTTTATATAACTATCTTTTATGCTTTTGCAACAGTATTAGCTCCTTTATTATACTTTATTGTAAAAATATTTAGTGCTAAAACACAAAAAGATTTCCAACATTTAAGCACTATTTTAAAACTTATTTTATTCTTCGGAATTTTATCAATCCTGGTTATTGCCTTAAATATCAAATACAATGCTTAAAGAAAAACTAAAAAAATATAAAATCATTTTAGCTTCGGGATCTCCTCGCAGACAACAGTTTTTTAAGGATTTAGATCTTGATTTTGAAATTCGCTTAAAAGATGTCGAAGAAATTTATCCGCCAGAATTAAAAGCGGTCGAAATCACCGATTACCTTGCCAAACTAAAAGCCAATGCATTTGAAGGCGAATTGAGAGAAAATGAAATTTTAGTTACGAGCGATACTATTGTGTGGCACCGAAATAAAGCTTTAGGAAAGCCTAAAAGCGCAGAAGAAGCTTTCGAAATGATTAAATCGATGTCTAATACTACACACGAGGTAATTACTTCTGTTTGCTTTAAAACTAAAGACTCTTCTACTCTATTGCACGATATTACCAAAGTAACTTTTAATGATTTATCAGACGAAGCTATTTTATATTATATCGAAAATTACAAACCTTACGATAAAGCGGGTGCATACGGAATTCAGGAATGGTTTGGTTTCATGGCAGTTGCAAAAGTTGAAGGTTCTTATACAAATGTTATGGGACTTCCAACAGCCAAAGTTTATGAATTTTTGACTACTTTAGTGTAAAAAATTATTTATGTTTTCTTTTAAAGAGTATAGTCGCGAAATAATAGCAACAATCGTTCTCATTGGAACTTTGATTGTATTAAGAATGGTAATTGCCAAATTAATAAGACGTTTTGCCTATACAAGTCAATTATTTGAGCACCGTACAAATCTGGTTATCAAATACATTAATATTTTAATGAACATCCTCGTAGTAACAAGTTTAATTGTTATTTGGGGAGTTCAGACAGAAGATATTTTTATTACAATCTCTTCTATAGCAACAGTTATTGGTGTTGCCATGTTTGCTCAATGGTCTATTTTGAGCAATATTACTTCTGGAATGGTTTTATTCTTCTCGTTTCCTTTCAGAATTGGAGATACAATCAAAATACATGATAAAGATTTTCCAATCGAAGCCGAAATTGAAGACATTAATACTTTTCACGTAAGTCTAAAAACGAAAGAAGGTGAAAAAATAATTTTTCCGAACAATTTATTACTGCAAAAAGGAATTTCGATCATTCCTGCAAAATATGAAGAAAAAGAGTTTTTCGATTAAATCGTAATGGGAATTTTATAACGGGAGCGGGAAAAGCTGGAACGTAAAAAGGCAAATTAATTGTAATTTTTGTTTTATAAATTCAGCTAAATAAAATAAAAATGACTCGGCCCGTAACTTTACCATTTTATGCAAAACTTTCTTTTATTCTTGTCACTTTAATCTGTTTTGCATTTATTTTTTGCATCGGAAAAGATATTTTGACACCAGTTTTAATGGCATTTCTATTTGCCGTTTTATTACTGCCTATTTTTACTTTTTTCAATACAAAATTGAAATTCCCAAGGCATCTTGCCGCAATTACCTGTCTGGTAATTTTTCTATCTTTTATTGCTGGAATCTTGATTTTCATTTCTTATCAAGTCACTTATATGGCGAATGATTTTGAGACTATAAAAAAAAATGCTAATTCTTTTATTATTGAAATTCATAAATTTATAAGAGAAAATTTTCAGGTAAGTATTGGAGATCAAAAAAAATATTTGGATTCGGTTACCAAAGATTCTGTAAAGACTGGTCAAGCAAAACTGGGATCTTTTATAATATCAGTAAGCGACGTTCTTTTAGATAGTATGATTATTATTGTCTATACCTTTCTGTTTTTAATTTATAAAGAACATTTTAAGCTGTTCTTGGCCAAATTAATTAAAAAAGAAAATCATCCCGTTTTAATGGACATTCTTTCTCAGATAAAAGTTTCTATAAACAATTATATCGTAAGTCTAATTATCGAAATGCTTGTAGTTTCTGTCTTAACAAGTTTAGGACTATGGATTATTGGTATTAAATATTTCATATTGTTAGGATTAATTACGGGTATCTTGAACCTTATTCCTTATATTGGAATTACAATCGCTGGAATTATAACGATTTTAGCTTCTTTAACGGGATCAGGCGAAACTTCTGTGATTCTTGGAATTTTGATTGTGAATATTATTGTACAATTCATTGACAATAACCTTCTTGTGCCATTAATTATTAATTCTAAAGTAGAAATAAATGCGTTTGTTTCGATTATGGGAATTATTGTTGGAGGCGCCGCAGCTGGAGTTTCTGGAATGTTTTTAGCAATTCCACTTTTGGCAATCTTGAAAATCATTTTTGACCGAATTGAATCTCTCTCCGCATGGGGTTATCTCATGGGAAATCATGTTCCTCGGAAATTTAGATGGCGAACACGAAAAGTTACAACAGAAAATTAAAAAGAACGTTATGCTATAACGCTTCTATATATTACGTATATTCATAAAACTTAAATCTATTAGCAGAAAAACTACCGAATGTCTTTAAACAAAAAAATACTATTTTTTATTTTGTTATGCTTTTGCTTACAAAGCGGATATTCGCAGGTAGATACAACTAAAAAAGAACCAAAAACGCAAAAAGACACAACAGAAATCTATACCAAAATTCGAAATTATTCTAAGAAAAATAAATTTACGCAAGCCATGCATAAATTGTTTTTTAGATCTAAAAAGTCACAGAAAAACAAAGAATTACTAGTTCCTATTGATTCTACTCATTATGATGGAAAGATTATCCGAAAAATAAACATCATTACCTTAGATCCTTTTGGACATTCTGTTGCCGATACCACACAAATGCCTAAAAACTGGGGAGAAAGAATGGGTAACAGACTTCATTTGAAAACAAAAAAAATAGCGATTTATAATTTATTGCTTTTTAAGAAAAATACTCCGTACAATACTTATAAAGTTCTAGAAACCGAACGTTTAATTCGTGCGCAACGCTATGTTACTGCCGTTCGAATTTCAAATCAGACTGTCGGCGTCGCATCCGATTCTGTAGATGTTACTATTCGTGTTTTAGATTCGTGGAGTACAATTCCGAGATTTTCTATTTCTAGCAATCAAGTTTCTGTCGGATTTAAAGAAAAGGATTTTTTTGGTTCTGGACAGCAATTAGAATATCGTTTTACCAATCGATTTAGCGATGGACAAAATGGAAATGACGTAACCTATACAGTTCCAAATATTAAGAATACTTATATAGGTACTGTCCTTCATTATAATATGGATTTGGACAATAATTATATTAAAAGTATTGATATTGAGCGAGACTTCTATTCCCCATTAACCAAATGGGCGGGCGGAATTTATGTTGATGAAAGCTTTAGAAAAGACACTTTACAAGCAATACAAGACCCAAATCACGAGTTTGCCTATCAGCCAAAAAAATATACTTCTCAGGATCTCTGGGCTGGACACGCCTTTAAGATGTTTGAAGATGAAAATAGGGCGATAACAAATTTGATTACTACTGCCCGATTTTTGAATGTCAATTACAGCGAATCGCCATCAGAGATTTATGACCCAAATCATTTTTATTCTTCTGAAAAATTAATTTTAAGCGGAATTGGTTTAAATACACGAAAGTTTATTAAAGACAGCTATATATTTAGAAATGGACAAACCGAAGACGTTCCGATTGGACGGATTTATGGCGTAACTTTTGGCTATCAATACAAAAATACTTTCTGGCGGCCTTATGTTGGTGCGCAATTTTCGTTTGGAAATTATTATCGATTAGGATTTTTAAGTATGAATTTTGAAGCTGGAACTTTTTTTCATCAATCTAAAACCTATCAGACTTCTTTTTTGTTTGAATCTAATTATTTTACAAAATTGTTTAGTGTCGGAAAATGGAAAATCAGACAATTCGTGAATCCTAAAGTAATTATTGGAATAAATCGAGATGATATTATTGGAGATCAATTGAATATAAATGAAGAAAATGGTTTAGCAGGATTTAACAGTTATTTGTATGGAACAAGTAAAGCCGTTTTGTCATTACAAACGCAAACTTATTCTCCCCATGCTTTATTGGGTTTTCGTTTAAATCCTTTCTTTAACTATTCTATTGCAGTTTTAGGAAGCCCAGAAATCGCAATGACTAAAAGTAAACCGTATTCCAAACTTACTATTGGTTTATTGGTAAGTAATGATTATTTGGTTTTTAGCTCGTTTCAACTATCGCTTTCTTATTACCCAAGTATTCCTCAACAAGGTGATAATGTTTTCAAAACAAATACATTTGAAACTACTGATTATGGACTTCAAAGTTTTGAACTTGCAAAGCCTAGAGTTGTCAATTACAAATAATTTTTTTTATTTTTTTTTCCAAACCTCAAAAGAAACAATAGAACATTCAATATCAACAAATTAGACACTTCACAAAACACAGCGTATTCGTTGAAATGCATTTTTATCCGATAAAATACATCTCATTTATTTTTTTGGCACAGTATATGGATATCCCTATACAAGATTAACATTTAAAAATAAAAAAAAGATGAAAACGATAAAATTAGCAATCGCCGGATTATTTCTAATGGTTGCAAATGCCACGCAAGCCCAAGTATCGATCAACGTTAATATTGGAACTCCACCAGCTTGGGGACCAGTGGGATATAGCGAAATGGAATATTACTATCTTCCAGATATTGAAGCTTATTACGATGTTCGTGCATCGCAATTCATCTATTTCGGAGGAGGAAGATGGGTAAGAACAACTTACTTACCTAGACAATATAGAAACTATGATTTGTATGGAGGTTATAAAGTAGTTTTGACAGATTACCACGGTAGAACTCCTTATACTTACTTTGATCGTCACAGAGTAAAATATTATAAAGGATATCACGGAGCTCCACAAAGACCATACAAACCAAGACCTGTATATGGTTACAATGACCGTCGTTACGATCGTAAAGACTACAAACATTACGACAAACACGACAAACATGATAAACACCATGACAAACATGATCACGACGATCACGATCATGGACACGGTCACGGAAGAAGATAATGCTAAATCATTAGCAATCAACACAAGAGAGTATCATTTATTTGATACTCTCTTTTTTTATGATTTGTTTAATCGGATCTTTTGTTAAAATGTTGTATTTTTAGTATAAATCACTGTAAGGCAATAAGTTTAACAACAGAAATGCCTTACATTAATTTATTTATACTTTATCTTTGCGCCGAATTTTATAATCCAAAAAAGAAATTTATGAAAAAGAATGTTTATTTACTTTCATTTTTAGCAATGTCACTTCTAATTGGTTGTGACGATAATAATGACAAAAACGACAACCAATCGTTAAATAACATTACAATTACTACAGATCAAACTGCCTTAAATCAAAGACTTGACCTTACAAATTCTGGTGTTATCTCGGTTGACAATGTTTCTGCTACAGGAAAAACGACAGAAACAACGAACACTACTTTCCCTTTAGTTCAAATTGCTGAAGTAAAACCTCCAGTTGATGCTAATGGAAAAACACTTCAAGCGAGTCATGTAACTGTGAACGGAAATTATGCTTATGTTTCTTATATCACAAGAGGCGATGTTTATTCGGGAGCAATTGATGTTATTGATGTTTCTGATCCTTATAAACCAAAATTGGTTACTTCTGCTTTAATTCCAAATACAGATATTACATCTCTTACTTACGCAAATGGGAATTTAATTATCGGAGCTGCAAAAGATGTAGATAAAGATTCTCAGCTTGCAGGAAATCCGGCAATTGTATTTAATATGGATTTAAGTTCTGGATTACTTACCAATACTTTAAAAACGAATTATTTAGAAAGCAGAGTTACAACAGATGTTGCTGCCAATACTTCTAATTATTTTGCAGTTACGGGAGATAACGGAAGTTTATTCAAATTAAGCACTTCAACAAAAGCAATTACAGGAAAAGTTGCAATGGCCGATTTGCGTTCTATTGCTCTTTCTGGTGATAAAGTTGTGACTTTGAGCGGAACTAAAGGAGTCAACATCTATAATCAATCGACTCTTGCATTGCAAAAAAACTTTACAACATCTACAGATGTAAGCGGTGCAAAAGAACAATGGATATTGACGGAACAAAATTATTAGTTTCTGAAGGTCCAAACGGTCTTGGTGTTTATGATATTAATAGCGGATCAAAATTGCAAACTATCGCGATTCCAACTGCTGCTGAAGACAATGTAACAAATGCCGTTTCTGTAAACGATGGATATGCTTTTGTTGCAAATGGAGCTCTTGGACTTAATGTTTACCAATCTGCAACACAGCTTACTTTATTAGGTTCTGTTGGAATTGCAGGTTCTTCAAACTATGTAAAATCTAGCGGTGATTATATTTATGTTGCCAGCGGAACAGGTGGTTTGAAAATCATTAAAATGGAAAAGCCAAATACTACATTTGCAAGCTGTTTAACTTACGGTTTATATAATCAAGGTAGAGATTTGATTTTGAATTCTAATGAGATTAAATCATACCAAGGAGCAACTGCTATTAATTCGGCAATCATCAATTCTGGTGCAGTTCTAACACATTGCGGTTCTATTGCAGTTCTTAGCAATTTGACTTTAAATAGCCAAGGAACTTTTAATATGAGAGGAACTTTATCTCAAGGTAAATACCAGCAGACAAACCCAACAGAGCTTATTATTAATGATAAATCAGTTTTGAATATTGAAGGTTCTGTTGTTATCTGGGGAGATTTAAGATTGAACAGCGGGGCTAAAATCAATTTTATTGGCAGCACTTCTTCAATTACAATTTATGGTAAAGTTACTAAAGGAAGCAACGTAACTATTACAGGAAATTATGTTGATACAGAAAACAAACTGAAATAATTTAGAGCACATTCGCAAAGATAATTTCAAAAGCTGTCAGATTATTTCTGGCAGCTTTTTTGCTTTCTTTAATTCAAATATTGCTCAAATTATTAATCATTAACATTTCATTTAAATACTGTTCCGTAAAATAATTAGTACTTTTGAGGCACTTTCAAAAAAACAATTAACCACAATATGCGAAAAATACAGGTTCAAATCTTTCTTTTATTTTTTATAGGTTTTCAAATTTCATTTGCACAGCAGCCACAAAAACCAAATTCAGTAGAAATTTACAATCAAATCAAAAAATTAAACTTTCTAGGTTCTGTATTGTATGTTGCGGCGCATCCAGATGATGAAAATACTAGAATGATTTCGTATTTAGCAAATGAAATGAATGCTAGAACTGGCTATTTATCACTTACACGTGGAGATGGAGGTCAGAATTTAATTGGCCCGCAATTGCGTGAATTGCTTGGAGTTATTCGAACTCAAGAATTAATTGAAGCTAGAAAGATTGATGGAGGCGAACAATTCTTTTCAAGAGCAAATGATTTTGGCTTCTCAAAAAATCCTGATGAAACTTTAGACATTTGGGATAAAGATAAAGTCCTTGCTGATGTAGTTTGGACTATTAGAAAATTTCAACCAGATATTATTATCAATCGTTTTGACCACCGTTCTCCAGGAACAACACATGGTCATCACACTTCTTCTGCTATGTTGAGCGTTGAAAGTTTCAAACTAACAAATGATCCAAAAGTTTATTCTGAACAATTAAAATATGTTACTCCTTGGCAGGTAAAACGTCAATTCTTCAATCCGTCTTGGTGGTTTTACGGAAGCCAGGAAAAATTTGATGCGGCAAATAAATCTAAATTTACAAAGCTAGAAACAGGCGTTTACTACACAGGAATCGGAAAATCGAATCAGGAAATTGCAGCTTTAAGCCGAAGCCGTCACCAATCTCAAGGTTTTGGAAGCACTGGTGTTCGTGGTGAAGAAACCGAATATTTAGAATTAATTAATGGTGAAACTCCAAAAGAGCGCGATAATTTATTTGACGGAATCGATACAAGTTGGAATCGTGTTAAAAACGGAAAACCAGTTGGAGATTTAATTGCTTCGATTGTTACAAAATATAACTTCAGTAATCCATCTGCAAGTATTCCAGATTTAGTAAAAGCCTATTCCATGATCGAATCTTTAGATGATACACATTGGAAAACGATTAAACTAACTGCTATAAAAAATATTATCGCCTCTTGTTCAGGTTTATATCTTGAAGCGGTTTCAAATGAACAAGAAGCAACTCCAGGAAGTACAATTAAATTAAGCCTTGAAGCAATCAATAGATGTTCTATTGATATGCAGTTAGTTAGTGTAACAACACTTCCAGATAATAAAACGATAACTCAAAACAGCGTTTTAAAAAACAATAACGACCAAAAGATCAATTTACAGTTACAGCTTCCAAACGATATAGAATATACACAGCCATATTGGTTAAAAGAAAAAGCAACTGTTGGAATGTACACTGTTTCTAATCAAGAAATTATTGGTACTCCAGATATTATTCGCGATACTAAAGTTGTTTTTAATGTAAAAATTAATAACGTTGAAATTCCGTTTGCGCGCACTGTTGTTTACAAATACAATGATGGCGTAAAAGGCGAAATGTATAATTTCCTTGATATTGTGCCAGAAGTTACAACTTCAATTTTAGAAAGAGTTTTACTTTTTACTAATACTAAAAGTAAAATGATTCCAGTAAAAGTTCGTGCTGGAAAAGATGATGTTAAAGGAAATCTACAATTAGAATTACCAAAAAGCTGGTCTGTTTCTCCTAAAGAAATTCCGTTTACTTTAGACAAAAAAGGAAATGAACAGGTATTTTATTTTGAAGTTACGCCTCCTGTAAATCCAGAAGAAGTTATGGCAAAAAGTGTTGCTGTTGTAGACAATAAACGTTTTGACAAAGATGAGACTATTATAGATTTCAGCCATATTACGAAACAAATGGTTTTAAAACCTGCTGAATCAAAGTGTATTAGAATAGATTTAAAAACTTCTGGCGATGCAATTGCTTATATCATGGGCGCTGGAGACGAAGTTCCTGAAAGTTTAACTCAAATGGGATACAAAGTCACTATTTTAAAACCTGAAGAAATTACACCTCAAAAGCTAGATTCTTTCAGCACTGTTATTACAGGAATTCGTGCTTACAATACCGTTAATACTTTGGCAAACAAACAAAATATACTTTTCAATTTTGTAAAAAGCGGAAAAAACATGATTGTTCAGTACAACACAAACGGAAAATTGGTAACTGATAAAATTGCGCCATATCCGTTAAAATTGTCTAATGATCGAGTGACAGAAGAAAATGCTAAAATTACTTTCTTGGCGCCAAATCATCCTGTTTTAAATACGCCAAATAAAATCTCTGAAAAAGATTTTCAAGGATGGACACAAGAGCAAGGTTTGTATTATCCAAATGAATACGATCCTGCCTTCACTCCTATCATTTCGTCGCATGATAAAGGTGAATCTGCTAAAGACGGAGCTTTACTTGTCGCGCCATACGGAAAAGGATATTATATTTACACTGGTTTGAGTTTCTTTAGAGAATTGCCTGAAGGTGTTTCTGGAGCATATCGATTATTATCGAATATTATTTCTCTAAAACAGCCTATTGAAGCTCCTAAACAAGATTTAAAGCAATAAAAATGGACGCTAAAAAAACAAAAAAATGGAAAAAAAGCTACACTTACGTTTTAGTCGCTAATGCAATTTATATTGCTATCTTTTTCTTAATCATGCAATTATACTCATAACCTATGCAGCTATTTGACTGGATCGTACTTATTGTCACATTATTATTCATTGTTGGATATGGCTCTTGGAAAACCCGAGGCAGTAAAAACGTCGAAGATTTCATTTTAGGAAACAATGAAACACCTTGGTATACTGTAGGACTTTCTGTAATGGCAACACAAGCCAGCGCAATTACATTTTTATCTACGCCTGGACAAGCATATCATGACGGAATGGGTTTTGTGCAATTCTATTTTGGTTTGCCAATTGCCATGATTGTGATTTGTGTGACTTTTATTCCGTTATATCATAAAAGTAAAGTTTATACCGCTTACGAATTTTTAGAAAAAAGATTTGACGTTAAAACCCGTTCACTTGCTGCAATTTTGTTTTTAGTTCAACGAGGTTTAGGAACTGGTTTAACCATTTATGCTCCAGCCATCATCTTGTCTGCACTTTTAGGATGGAACTTAACGATAATGAATATCATTATTGGAGTAATGGTAATTATCTATACTTTTTCTGGAGGTACAAAAGCAGTAAACGTAACCCAAAAACAACAGATGTTTGTTATTATGTCTGGAATGTTTATAACATTTTTCCTGATTCTGCATTATCTGCCAAATGATATGACTTTCAACAGTGCACTCCATATTGCTGGAGCAAACGATAAAATGAATATTGTTGATTTCTCTTTTGATCCCGAAGAAAAATACACATTTTGGAGCGGTATAACTGGAGGTTTCTTTTTAGCTCTCGCCTATTTTGGTACAGATCAATCTCAGGTTGGACGTTATTTGTCTGGGAAATCGGTTCGTGAGAGCCAGATGGGATTAATCATGAATGGACTTTTAAAAGTTCCAATGCAATTCTTTATTCTTTTGACAGGAGTTATGGTATTTGTATTTTTTCAATTCAATCCAGTGCCGCTAAATTTTAATCCGAATAATAAAATTGCGATTGAAAAATCGGCTTTTAAGAATGAATATCACGTTTTAGAGGAAAAGTTAGTCAAACTTTCAGAAGACAAAAAAGTAATCAATTTATTGTACATCGATCAGTTGAACCAAGATTATGATAATCCGATTTTAAGAAAAGAATTGGTTGCTTTGTCCAATAAAGAAAAAGATCTTCGAGATAAAGCGAAAGAAATTATTTCAAGAGCAGATAGTCATACAGAAACAAACGATAAAGATTATGTGTTTTTTCACTTTATCCTGAATTATTTGCCAAAAGGCCTTATCGGATTGTTATTGGCCGTTATTCTTTCTGCAGCAATGTCTTCAACGGCTTCTGGGCTTACTGCATTGGCTTCTACAACTGCAATCGATATTTATAAACGAAACCAGAAAGAAGAAAAATCAGAGAAACACTATTTACATGTTACTAAGTTTTTTACTCTTTTTTGGGGAGTTATAGCGATACTTTTTGCTTGCGTTGGAACTTTATTCGAAAATTTAATTCAGCTTGTAAATATTATTGGTTCTATTTTCTACGGAACCGTTTTAGGAATCTTTCTTGTTGCTTTTTATTCTAAGAAAGTTCAGGCAAAGCCAATGTTCATCAGCGCTATTATAAGCCAGCTCACGATTTTTGTCATTTATTATTTTATGATTTACAGCCAAGAAAAACTGGGTTATTTGTGGCTGAATTTTATTGGAGCTATTTTGACGATTGTATTGGCAGTTGTATTGCAGTTTTTATTTTTTAGAGGGAATGAGCTTAAAGCCCATGAATTGTAATATAATTGTAGCCATCTATAATTATTTATTTATCGAATTGAAATAATTTAAAAAAGCAAGTATGTCTATAAAGGTTGAATATCTAATTACATATAACATCAAAGGTAGTACGCTTCAAACTACTGATAACTATAAATATTTATTAATGTCCAACGCATTAATAAGTTTTAATGATGAAAACCAATTAGTTTTTGAAGATGTAATATTTAATTTTGAATTATTAAAACATGAAATCATTGATAAAAATCAGAGAATTTTTAAAGTAAATATATCTTGTGAAGATCTTTTGTTAATTGATAAAATGTCTGAATTACTAAAAATCATTAGAGAATTTACATTTAAAACTGAAGGTAAAACAACTATTTTGTGGGATGAAATATCAAATCACTATTCTTCTTTAGCATATCCTGAAATTAATAAAATTGAAAATTTACTAAGAAAATTAATAACTTACTTCATGATTACTAATTTTGGATTTGAATGGACAGAAGAAAGTATACCACTGGATTTAAAAAATGGAGTGAAAAAAAATAGAGATAAGAATAATTTTTTACACGATACTGACTTTATACAATTATCAGATTTTCTATTTAAACCTTATTCTTCAAAAAATATTGACTTACTATTTAAAGATATAAAAGATAAGAAAATTGGAGAAATTATCGATTACAAATACTTTAATCAATTTGTGCCAAAATCAAATTGGGAGAGATATTTTAATGCTTTTGTAGATTATGAAGATGGCAATTTGTCGAAAAAATGGAACCAATTGTATGAATTAAGATGTTTAATCGCTCATAATAATTTTCTAACTAAGAAAGATTACAAAACATTATTGATCTCGTCAATGAATTAAGTGAAAAATTTAATCAAGCGATAGAATTTGTTAATAAAATAATCATTCCAAAAAATGAAAAAGAAGCTGTTTTAGAAAGTGTTCTAAAAGCACATAATGAAAAATTTTCATTATTTCTTCGCGAATGGCAAGAGATAACACAAGAAATTAATAATCTAGCTAAAAAGCATAATATAGAGCATTCTACAGAAGAACCTCTTAGCGAAACCATTCAAAAGTTAATTAAAAACAACATTGTTACAGAACAATTTTATTCTGAACTTAAACCAATAGGCGAATTTAGAAATAGAATTAATGATCTTAATGAAATTTTTAGTGATTCAGAAATTAATGAATATTATACACTCGCTGCTGATTTTTTTGTATTGAAATTTGTGCTGGCTGATGATACAATTATTTAACAACTCTATTTTTACATAAAATTTCGTAAAAGAAAATATCATTTTTAAAAGTATTCCAATAAATTACAAATAATAGTAAAAAATGAAGTAATTCATTTTAAAGGTATTAATCAAAAAAGACTATTTTAGTAAGTTGTAAGATCTACCATAAAACTAAACTAATTTAAAACTGGAGAAATTAAATGAAAATTTCGAGCGATATTGAAAAGTTACTTCCATTAGGATATGTGTTTCTTATCATGATGGGAATACTTAAAGACAGTATTTACTATTATCAATTAGGAATAAATATCTTGAAATTCTCTACAATTACAGATATTTTAATGAGTCCGATCGCGTATTTGAGTTCAAATCCGATAGTTTTGTTCGCAGTAATTTCATTATTCGTCAGCCATTATTATCTTCCAAAATTTCTTTTAAAGAATAATCAAAAACCCTTTGTACAAAGAATGTTTGAATTAAAATCTGTAGAAGGATTTTCTTTAGAAGAGAAAACAGCTTATTACAATAGTATTGCTTTACGAACATTGGCAGTTGTGCTTTTGTCTTTCTTTTTAGGAACTGGTATCGCCGACGGCTATTATACTTCAGGACGCATCGACAAGCAAACTTTAGATTATAATTATAAAATTAATTTTAATGACGAAGAACCGCAAGAAGTTTGTCTCCTAGGTACAAATAGCTTGTATTATTTTTATGTTGCAATTGGGCAAAAACACATAAAAATCGCCCCAATAAGCTCGATTAAAAACGTTGAACTGATGTATAAAACGGCAAATCGATAACACTGAAATAAGTAAGTTACTCCTAAAAAAATAAGCTTTATGAAAGATCAAAAAAAATACAGCAATAAAACAAAAGCTGCTTTTATTCTGTTAATAGTAATGCTTATAATTTTGCTTGGGAATTTTAATACACTCCGAAACTCCAAAAATGTAAATGATAATATCAACGCCATTTACAAAGACAGGTTGGTTGTGGCACATTATATTTTTCAATATTCAAAAGAACTTCATTTTATAAAAGCTGAGGCTGAAAAACTAAATTTAAGCGACAATATTAAAAAAGATGAAATTATTCATACACTCGATATTATTCATGATATCGATGACTTGTACGCGAAAACAGTTTTAACCAACAAAGAGAAACAATATTTCGATGCGTTCTTACTTTCTTGTAAAGAAATCAACAAACAAGTCGAAAACAAAAACTGGAATCAAATTGCTAATTCTAGCGCACAAGCTTTAAAAACACTCGAAGCATTATCTCAAATTCAGATTGAAGAAGGAAAAGCTAAACTTGCAGTTGCAAACGCTATGTATAGCAGAAACAATGTGCTTGGCCAGCTTCAAATTGCATTGCTTATTATTTTGGGCGGAATTACTTTCTATCTTCTGATAAAGAAAATAAAAAAAACGGTTAGAATTCCTGAACCACCAAGTTTAAATTAAAATTTCAATTTTTTAAATTCAAAATTCCAATGACAGTTTGTGGATGAATCTTCACTTTATTGCTCTATGTTTAAAAAAAAAAGACCAAAAAAAAATTCCAAAACCCGTCGGCTTTGGAATTTGGAATTTATATTTTGAAAATTTAAAAACTTATCTGCTCCACTCAGCGATACTGTCTTTATTCAATTTTACGTAATCTGCGTTGTTTGCGGCTTCAGCAGATGCCAAAGAAGCTTTTGCTGTTTCAATTGCTCCTTTTTTATCACCTTGTTTTGCTTGAATCAAAGATTTTAATCTTGATACATAATATGGTTTATCAGAACTCATATCAAGCGCTTTGTCAACGTAAGTTCTTGCAGTTTCAATATTTCCGTTTGATTGAAATAAATATTGAGACGCAGCAAAATAATCGTTCCAAGTTGGACCAGCCAAAGCTTTATCAATACTTGCCACAGCAATTTTAGCTGTTGGAACCTCGAATTTTAAAGCAACATGGGAGTTTTCCCAAGCAAGATCTAAATAGCCAAAATTTGGGTCTAAACCATTAATTCCAATTGTGAATGTTTCAACTGGCGTTGGCAATGCATCTTCTTTTACTGTAGTTTTTAAAGCTACATAAGCATCGCTCCAATTTTCTGGCAATCCCCAGTTATCTGTAGAAAGATAAAAAATGATATCCCAGCTTTCGATTCTAGGAACTGTATAAATTGCATATTTTCCTTTCTTCAGCGTTTTACCGTCAATAATTACGTCATCGCTAAAGTTGATAATTGTATTTTCATTCGCTCCTGTTCTCCATAATTTCCCAAATGGAACTAAATTTCCGAACACAGCTCTCCCTCTCGCTCCCGGTCTTGAATAAGTAACTTCAACATCGGTCAAACCAACAGTTTGCTTAATATATCCTTTCGGACTTGCTTGTGGCGTTTTTACTTGTGCTTCTGATGCTAATGGCGCTAAGATCAGGGCTAAAGCAATAAGTAGTTTCTTCATTATTTTAAGTTTAATTTTTTTCAAATTTACAAATTCAAACAGGGAACAAATGTTAAATTTTATATAATTCAGGCCTTAAGCTGTGATATTTTTTCTGCATTTAATTCGCTAAAATGATCGATAACCAAGTCTGCTTCAGACAAATCCTGAAGATGTGAATGTTCGCTTCTATAACCCACACAATAAATTCCTGCACCTTTTGCGGCTTTTACACCATTTGTGCTGTCTTCGATTATAATACATTCTTCTTTTGGCGCTACAGACAATGAAGCAGCATGAATAAATATCGCTGGATTTGGTTTTGATTGCGGAAAATCTTCTCCGCTAACAATATGTGTAAAATACTGATGCAAATTAAATCTTGTAAAAACTCGATCAATGGTTACTTTTGAAGCCGAAGAAGCTAAAATTAATTGTAATCCGTTCTTATGCAAATCTTTAATTAGATCTTCAACACCATCCAAAAGATACAAATCTTCCTTAGTGTCAAAAGCATCATTAAAAATAGTTCTCTTTCTCTGAATCAAATCTTCTATTTCCTGCTCTACAGTTGGGAAATAGCTTTTTAAAGTTTGGAATGTATTTCGAGTAGAAAATCCTGTAAATGAGGTATACATTTCTTCAGGAACTTCGATATTCAATTCCGAAAATTGTAAATAATAGGCATAACGATGAACAGGCTCTGTGTCAACAATTACGCCGTCCATATCAAAAATTACTGTTTTAATCATTTTTTTTAAGTTTCTGAGATTTTGAGATACTAAGATTCTAAGGTTTCTCTCTTCTGTATTTAACTTTGTCAAAGTTTTAAACTTTGACAAAGTTCGTTTTGAGTTCTATTTATAAGGTTCAAAAAAAATTAAGATTCAGTCTAACAGCTACAAAAAACTTAGCAACTTAGAATCTTAGCGTCTTAGAAACTTACTTTTTAAGCAAGTGTCTAATCACTGTTTCGGCTGCGTGTAAGCCAAATAATCCTGGCATATAGCTGTTTGTTCCGTAGAATGATTTTTTGAAGTTTTTACCGTCTGTTAGCTTTAAGCTTTTTTCGTCTTGAATTTCAGAAGAAAAAACCACTTTCAATTTATTGATTTTTGCTTCTTTTAAACGTTTACGAATTGTTTTAGAAAAATAGCAGTTTATTGTTTTAGAAATATCTGTCACTTTTACTTTAGACGCCAACATTTTTCCTCCAGCTCCCATACTGCTGATAATTTTTACTCTTTTGCGTTTTGCAGCAATGATCAGATTTAATTTTGGAGTAATACTGTCAATACAATCCAAAACATAATCAAATTCTGGAGATACAATCTCAAAAGCACGTTCTGGAGAAAGAAATTCCTGAACACGAGTTAAATTTAATTCTGGATTAATATCCATCAAACGATCGCCTACAATTTTAATTTTTGGCTGACCAACTGTTGAATGTAAAGCTGGCAATTGACGGTTAATATTGGTAATATCCACAACATCTCCGTCTACAATTGTCATGTTTCCTACTCCTGCTCTTGCTAAAAATTCAGCTGCAAAAGATCCAACTCCTCCTAGTCCAACGACTAAAACATTAGATTTTTGTAAATTTTCTAATCCTTCTTTAGTAAACAAAAGCTCTGCTCTTTCTGTCCATTCTGCCATATATTCTTTATTTTATTTTTTTGTTTCAATCAAGTTCTTTCTTATTGTCACCCTGAGCGAAGTCGAAGGGCGCTCCAATTGGAATGAGGCTTCGGCTTCGCTCAGCCTGACAAATCACATTTTACTTTTAACAGTTCACATTTTACAATACGAACAAACTTCTATAATTACTTAAAATAACTTCTTTTAATTCCCTTAAATTTAATCCTTTATATTCTGAAGCTAATTCATAAACTTGTTCAATTGATTCTTCAATTGTATCTGTTTCTAAGAAAAAACGATCATTTGGAACATTTTGAAAAACCGTTTTTAAATCTGGATTTTTCAATAAATATTTTCCAAATGAAAGATAAAACCCTGTCGAAATTAATTGTTCTGCTAACTGATTATTCTTTGAAAAACCATGAATAATCATTGGAACGTTTATTTTCATTCTTTTCTTAATTGCCATTACTTCTTGAAAAGCGGCAACGCAATGAATAACTACGGGTTTCTTAAATTTTTCTGCTAATTCTAACTGTTTTTCAAAAACTGAAATCTGTAAATCAAACGGAACTTCAATTCTTTTATCCAAACCGCATTCGCCAATTGCCAGACAATTTTGAGTTTGCAATTTTTTTTCTATAATTTTCAAATCTTCATCAATACGATTTTCGTCTATATACCAAGGATGAATCCCAATAGAATAAAACGGAATCGTAGCATCAAAATCTTTTGGATACTGATTAACCAATTCTAAAACATTAGGTTGATTGGTAAATTGATGTGTATGAAAATTAAAATAATCCATTAATGAAAGGCTTTTACTCCTGCTTTAATTTCAATTTTCAAATCATTTTCCTGAGGTACAAGCGGACAAGAATACTTATAATTATAAGCACAATACGGATTATAAGCTTGGTTAAAATCGATTGCTATTGTATTTCCTTTCGGAATTTCTAAATCAATATAACGGCCTCCAATGTAGCTTTGTTTTCCACTTGTTAAATCTGAAAAAGGTAAAAAGAGATGATTTTTATATTTTTCCTGAACTATAAGTTCTAAACTTTGGTAAACGGCCAACTTAAAAGCTTTTCCATTTATTTTAAAGTTTAAAGTTCCATACTTAATATACTTTGGAGTATAATTTCCTGAAGTTTT
>Ga0160502_100484_pt1 | contig 25511 bp, 18 predicted proteins | sample DIDnMG_14_FD_108237 | JGI IMG/M metagenome (GOLD analysis project Ga0160502, IMG submission 108237) | Enriched soil microbial communities from UW Madison campus, WI, USA - DID2933_E24_Xylan MG | ecosystem: Environmental > Terrestrial > Soil > Unclassified | place: USA: Madison, Wisconsin... | reverse complement strand
CCACTACAGAAACCTGAGCTCCTAAACGAAGGTAAACTTGTCCAAGCTCGATTCCGATAACTCCTCCACCAATAATAACTAAGTGTTTTGGAACTTCTTTTAATGCTAAAGCTTCAGTAGAAGTGATGATTCTTTCTTTATCAATTTTGATGAATGGTAAAGAAGATGGTTTTGATCCTGTAGCGATTACAGTATATTTTGCTTCGATAGTTTCTGAAGTTCCGTCAGCTTTTGCAACAGCAATGTGAGTTGCGTCTACGAAAGAACCTAAACCATTGAAAACAGTAATTTTATTTTTTTCCATTAAGTAGTTAATACCACCTACAGTTTGATCTACAACAGCTTGTTTGCGTGCGATCATTTTCTCTAAATTGATTTTTACATCACCAGAAACTTCAATTCCGTGATCTGCAAAATGAGCGATTTCTGAATAATGATGAGAAGAAGATAATAATGCTTTTGAAGGGATACAACCTACGTTAAGGCAAGTTCCGCCTAATGAATTATATTTTTCTACAATTGCAGTTTTAAAACCTAATTGTGCGCAACGAATTGCTGATACATATCCTCCAGGACCTGAACCTATAATGACTACGTCAAATGAACTCATAGTATTTTGTTTTTATTTTAGCGGTTACAAAATTAAGCAATAAAGTTTTGTTTAAAGTTTAAATTTCAATGTTTTTTATGTGAAATAAGAGGTTTTTATTTAACCGCAAAGAGCGCAAAGATTTCACACAATCCCGATAGCTATCGAGGCGCTAAGTTTTTTCTTTTTTAGGAATAATTTTACTTTAAAAGAAAAATAATTAAATTGGCAAAACTTTAGAAACAATTCTAAGGAGTATACAAAAGACAAGCAATGGGATTATTTGACATATTTAAAAATAAGAAAACTGAATTTCCTGAGAATGAATTAGAAAAATGTTTGATGCAAGCTGCGTCCAACTTTTCTACTCAAAAGGAATTTTATCACAAATTATTAGAGAGTCAATTATTTATAGTTACTAGTGAAAACACTATTTCGGAAATTGGATCTCAAACTCCAGAAGAGAATACAACTGTTCAGTGTTTTATTTTTGAAAACGGACAAATTCCAATCTTTACATCAGTAAATAGAATATTTGAAAAAAGAATAATGGAAAAAAATGTTCCATATCTTACCTTAAAAGGACAAGATTTGTTTGAAGTTTTGAATGGAGCAACATTTGTACTAAATCCATTTTCAGATTTTGTAAAAGAATTAATTCCTGAAGAAATTGAAAGTCTTTTAAATGGAACAATCTATAGTAGAATTGACAAGCAGGAACTTCAAAATAAAAAAAATCAAGAATTTAATGAAATCTTTGATCAAGCTGCAAAAAAACAAGAAGGACTAGTTATGCTGGACGGATACAGAAGAAAAGAATTAAATGAATCTGAAAAGTTAAAGCTTGAAGAGTCTATAATAGGCTTCAAAAAATGTCTTGAGATAATTCCTGAACATTGGCAAAGTATGGTATTAATGTCTAAAGCACTTCAAAGACTGGAAAGACATCAAGAAGCTCTTGAACAATTGGAATTAGCTTTCAAACTTGAATTAGAAAACCATATAATTCCTATGGAAGCTTCACTAGAAGCGATGCACTTGAAAGACATCGATAAAGCAATATTTTATTCTGAAGAATCTCTAAAAAGAAACCCTAATGATTTTGCGTTATTAGGCAATCATGCAATAAACTTACTTGTCGCTAAAAAAGACCAAGAAGCAAAAGAAACAATTGATAAAGCAATCAAACTACAGCCTAATGATTCTATAAATAAAAATGTTGAATCAATTATAAAAGATGTCATAGCTGAAAAACGAAAACGACCGACTTTTGAAGATGCTGTTAGATAAAAACTGTTAATTAATTAAAATGTTGCCAAAAGATAATTGTGCAAATTAAACTGAGAATTTCTGTTAATGTTCAACTTTTAAGAAATGACATACTTGATGTTAGACGCACAGCAGTGCGTCTCTACAGAAAAAACCTTTGAACCTTTGCTACTCTGAACCTTTAAACCTTCAATTTAAGGTTTTCTTTCAGGATTTCTTGAAGTATGAAATACTGAATAAATAATTATTTCAGCACCAATAATCTCATAAATAATAACAAAAGGAAATTTAACCAGAGTCATTTCTCGATAACCTGGTTCTTTTTTAATCTCAAATAATTCTGGATTTATTTTTAAAACTTTTAGATAAGATCTTAAATAAGTTAGAAATTGCTTTCCTAAACCTTTACTTCTGCCTTCATAAAATTCAATAGATTCATCAATTTCTTTTTCTGCCAATGGTAAAATTTTAATTTTAAAAACCATATTTTGCATTTAAACGTTGCTCGACCTCTTCCCAACTATTTGCCTCTATTTCTTCAGACAAATATTTTTCTCTTTCTTCAGCAACTAAATTGTAATGTGAATCAGGAACAATCGACTCTTTTTCATCGTGATTAATGGCATCAAAAACGCTTTCCAAAATTTCTAATTTTGAATCGTCATCAATGAATTTACCAAAATCTTTTATAAGCTTACGTCTTAATTCCTTCGTTTCCATTTTGTTTGTATTTAAACTCAAATTTAAGATTTATAATGATTCAATTATGTTAAAACTTATTTTGCGATACAAAGTCTCAGAGAAAAAACTTAGAATCTCAGCATCTCAATATCTTAGAACGAAATCACTGTCGAATTCTTCACTTCACTAATCATAAACATACTTTGCGTGCTTCCAATATGCTGTAAAGAAGTCAATTTTGTAACTAAAAATTCTCTGTAAGCTTCCATATCTTTTACTAAAACTTTCAGGATATAATCATAATCGCCGCTTACATGATGACATTCTAAAACCTCATTCAGTTTAATGACTTCACTTTCAAATTTGGTTAAAAACTCTTTCGTATGCTGAATTAATTTTAAATGGCAGAAAACCACAAAACCTTTTTCAATTTTAGATTTATCGACTAAAGCAGCGTAGTTTTTTATGATTCCTTCGCGCTCTAGTTTTTTAATTCGTTCGTAAACTGCTGTTACTGAAAGATTCAGTTTTAAAGACAATTCTTTATTGGTCTTTTTGCTATCGGTTTGAAGTAAAACGAGGAGTTTTTTATCTATTTCGTCTAAAGTCATTTTTAGTTGATTGTTTTTGGTTGATTGTTGATAGTTTTTTTGAAGTGAAAGAAAATCTATTAATTGGATTTTATCTATTCAAATTTAGATTAAAAATCATTATAAAAACCAATTTATAGTTTTAAAATCTAAAAAATACAAACATTATTGATTAATTATCTAATCCGTTCTTTCTTTGACAGGGATTTCTTTTGAAAAAACATGAAACTTGAAACAAAAAAACTAACTATAAATGAAAGATTTTAATCCAGCTGACAAAATTCAGGATTTACAATATTTTGGGGAATTTGGAGGTGTGAATCCGTCGATTTCTGATTCTTCAACTTATACTTTTTTATCGGCGAAAACCATGTTTGATACTTTTGAAGGTAATATGGAAGGCTGTTATTTGTATTCGCGCCATTCTTCGCCAAGTAATTTGTATTTGGATAAGGCTTTGGCAGCAATGGAAGGAACAGAAACCGCAAACGTTTCTGCATCTGGAATGGGCGCAATCACTCCTACTCTTTTACAATTGTGCGGTGCAGGCGACCATATCATTTCAAGCCGAACAATTTACGGCGGAACTTATGCTTTTTTGAAGAATTTTACGCCTCGTTTTGGAATTGAAACAAGCTTTGTAGACATTACTAAATTAGATATTGTAGAAGCTGCGATTACTTCTAAAACAAAAGTTTTGTATTGCGAAACGGTGAGTAATCCGTTATTGGAAGTCGCTGATATTCGTGGTTTGGCTAAAATTGCTAAAAAACACAATTTAAAACTAGTTGTAGATAATACATTTTCGCCATTATCAGTTTCTCCTGCGAAATTGGGTGCAGATATTGTAATTCATAGTTTGACGAAATACATTAACGGAAGCAGTGATACAGTTGGCGGTGTGACTTGCGCATCGAAAGAATTTATTAATTCGCTAAAAAATGTGAATTCTGGCGCAAGTATGCTTTTAGGTCCAACAATGGATAGTTTACGTTCTGCAAGTGTGATGAAAAACTTGAGAACACTTCATATCCGAATTAAGCAACATAGTCATAACGCACATTTTCTCGCTGATCAATTTGAAAAAGATGGCTTAAAAACGGTTTATCCTGGATTGAAAAGTCACCCGAGTCATGAATTGTACAAAACAATGATTAATCCCGAATATGGTTTTGGAGGAATGCTAACAATTGATGTTGGAACTTTGGAAAAAGCCAATGAATTAATGGAATTAATGCAGGAAAGAAATCTGGGCTATCTGGCAGTAAGTTTAGGTTTTTACAAAACTTTATTCAGCGCGCCAGGAACTTCAACTTCGAGTGAGATTCCGCTAGAAGAACAGAAAGAAATGGGATTAACTGATGGTTTAATTCGTTTTTCTATTGGATTGGATAACGATATTCAGCGTACTTACGAAATGATGAAAGCTTGTATGAAAGAGCTTGGAGTATTACAAAAGCAAAACATTTCTCTATAAATAAATTTGCACGATTTTTTATTAGTTTGTTTAAATCCGCTGGAGATCTTTTCTCTAAGCGGATTTTTTTATTCACTAAAAAACTCATTTACAAGCGTTTAAAATTCACAAATATCAATTTCATATTAAAAAATAACAAATTTTGCGATTAATGTTTTTTAACCCATTATTTCTGATAAAGTTTTAAACACTAAAACGTTGTAGTAATTGATTTTCAAATTATTAGGTATTTCAAGTGTTAATAAAATATACTTTTGTCAGAAATTTAACCATTTAACCAACTAAACTGAAATTATGAAAAAAAACCTACTCTTGTTTTATGCCTTGTGCATTCCCTTTGCTTTTCTGCAAGCACAAGTGCATACTTCTTACTTATGGCATCTGCATCAACCGACTTATTGGGGAGATATAAGTAAGAAAAATCCAAATCGATACCAAATCGTAAAAGAATCTCAAGACTTAAAAGTCTCGGGTGCCAATAACGATAAAAACGGGCTGGCTCACCCAACAAACAATCTTGAAGAAATTTTTGGAGCAGGCGATCGAGTTGCCGCTTATCAATTTGCGCCAAAAAATGCTATTAATTCTATTCGTGATTTGTCTAAAGCTGGAGCGCAAATTACCTATGGAGGCTCTTTAATGGAAAATGTTAATGAATTGGCGCAGGCAAATCAATGGGGATATTCGAATTCTTGGACACAGAATATCAAAGATGCAAAAGCTTGGAAAACTTCTGGCGGTTTTTCTCGTATGGAGGTAGTTTCTTTTACAATGCATCATGCGCTTTCTCCTTTATTGAGCGACGAAGCTTTGAAGAAAGAGATAAAAGCGCATCAATATTATAGCGCTCAATTATTTGGAACTCATGATTCTAAAGGATATTGGCCAGCAGAATGTGCTTTTTCTGAAAGAATTATAAAAACTTTGGCTGAATGTGGCATCGAATGGTCTGTAATTGCCAACAGTCATTTATCAAGAACTTTGGCCGATTATCCAATAAAATATGGCTCTGGCGGAAGCATGTGTGATCTTCCAAACAAAGCAGATCAGGTAGAAACTCTTGGAGGAACTTGGTTCTCTGCTCAAAAAGATGCCCGTGGCGGACAGTTTGCCGTACCTTATTCTTATCTTCCTTATAAAGCGAAATATGTCGATCCTGAAACTGCTCAGGAATATAAAATTACTGTAGTTCCGATGGCTGATTACGAAAGTTATGAAGATGGATATGCAGCAATAGGCACTTCATTAATTGCTCCAATTGTGGCAAAAGCATCGACTTCGCCAAGACCTCCATTGGTATTATTCGCTCATGATGGCGATAATGCTTGGGGCGGCGGATCGTCATATTACAACGAATCGGTGACTGGATTTTCTCATGCATCGTCTGCAAATGGAAATATTGCAACTACAATTCCACAATATTTATACGATAATCCTGTTCCAGAATCGGCGGTTGTACACGTTGAAGACGGCGCATGGGTAAACGCAGATGGAGATTTTGGGCATCCACAGTTTACCAATTGGCTTTGGCCTTTCTTTGATCCGGTTACCAAAAAATTCAATCCGAATGGCTGGACTGAAGATATGATGAATCAAGCGATAACAACTGCTGGAGAAAATCATGCAATTATGGCTGAGCAACTGGAAGGCAATAATCTTAGAATGAGCGAAATTGTAAACCCAACCGCTGCAGTTAGTCCTGCTGAAAAAGCTTGGCATTTTTTAATGGCTGGCTATGACAGTGGAAATGCTTACTATGGGTTAGCTGAAGATTTAGAAATTAAGACAACACTTGCTGTTAATAGATGTGTTCAATTTGCAAAACCTACTTTAGATGCACATCCAGGAGTTGATGCAACAAAACCATCTGTTTTTATTCCGCAGCGCTGGCCTTATAATCCTGGTGAAAAAGGATATGGAGCGCCTTATGCGTATAAAGATTTCTTAAACTCTGCCGATTTTACCGTATATACTTTTGCTTATGACGTGAGCGGAATTGAAAGAGCGGAATTAAAATATAGAATTGATGTTGACAGAAAAAACAATCAGAATTCCAATCAAAATGAAACTTATGCAGGAGGAAGCGAAGTAGGAAGCTGGATAACGTTGTCTATGGCAGAAAGAGTTTTCCCGAAAGGAAATGTTACCAATAATCCGCAAGCTGATTTATACATGCTCCCAGACGTAATTGCAAATCAATATTCTGCTGAAATTGCAGGAATATCAGAAAAATTATTAGACTATTATGTGGAAGTGACCGATAAAAAAGGAAATACCACTAAATCTAAAATTCAACATGTTTGGGTGGGAAAAAACCTTGATGTTGCACCCAAAATTGCTTTTACGCCAGATGCTGGAAATTCGACTACAGCTATAGATGTAACTATTACTGCAACAGACAGCACAGATCCTAAACCAAAATTATATTACACAATCGATGGTTCTACTCCAACGACAGCTTCGCCAGTTGTGGAGTCGACAAAAACAATCAACATTACACAAACTACAACAATTAAAGCTTTTGCAGTAGACAAAGACGGCAATCAATCTGATATTGTAACTAAAACATATACTATTGGAGCGCTTCCAGAATTTACGGTTTATTTCAAAAAACCATCTAACTGGAACTCTGCCGTAAAAATTTATTATTGGTCACCAACGGGAACTGCTCCTGCAGTAACTTATCCCGGAGTTGCAATGACTCAAGATTGTGGAGATTGGTATAAATATACTTTCCCATCAACAGTAAGCGCTTCAAATTTATTGTTTAATGATGGTTCCCTAAAAACAGGCGATTTAAGTTCGGCTGGTGGAATCAAATTTTATGATAACGGTTGGCTAAGTGCTGAACCTGCAAACAGATGTCCTTCTGTTGTTCCTGATTTCACATTCTCTCAAGCAGGTGGAAATTTCACCACAGGAACCACTTTAAATCTGACTTTAACAGCAAACGAAAGCACTTCTGTAATTTATTATACTCTTGATGGAACAGATCCTACTACAGCTTCTGCTTCTGCGGTGGGTTCAAAAGCAATTACAATAACAAGCACAACGACACTTAAAGCTTTTGTAAAGAATGCTACCGGAGTTAGTTCTGCTATAAAAACAGAAACCTATACTTTTAGTACTCCTGCTGCTTTTACGGTTTATTTTAAGAAACCATCCAATTGGAGTTCTTCAGTTAAAATTTATTATTGGTCGCCAACAGGAACTGCTCCTGCGGTAACTTATCCTGGAATTGCAATGACACAAGATTGTGGAGATTGGTATAAATATACTTTTCCGTCAACAGTAAGCGCTTCGAATTTATTGTTTAATGATGGAAACCTAAAAACTGGAGATTTAAGTGCTACAGCAGGAATTAAATATTATGATTCTGGCTGGCTGAGTGCAGAACCTGCGAACAGATGTCCTGTTATTGTTCCAGATTTTACCAATTCTAAACCAGGAGGCACATTTACAACTGGAACCACTGTCAATGTTGTTTTAACCGCAAACGAAACGTCTTCTACTCTATATTACACTTTAGACGGTACAACTCCTACTACAAACTCCTCATCTGCAATTGGCAGTAAATCTTTTGCTTTTACTGCAAATACAACTTTAAAGGCTTTTGTTGTCAATACGTCTGGAGTTTCATCAGCTGTAAAAACAGAAACTTACACTTTTACTGCAGTTCCAACACTTACAGTATATTTTAAACCTCCAACAACTTGGACTGTTGCTCCAAAAGTATATTATTGGAATGCTGTTCCATCAGGAAGTGTGGCTAATGCTACTTGGCCAGGTGTGACAATGACAGCTGATACAAACGGTTTTTACAAATACACCATCACTGGACCAACATCGATTAATGTTATTTTCAATAATGGTTCTAGCGGTTCTGCAAATCAAACTGCCGATTTATTAAGTAAAACTGATGGCTACTCATACACATGGGGAGCAAGTACGGCAAAAACGGCAATTAATGTAGATACTAAAGAAGAAGCACCGGAAACCTATGCTGTTCGTTTATACCCTAATCCAGTAGATCAGACACTTTTTGTAAACTCTACTATTGCAATAAGCAATTACACTATTATTTCTGCGCAAGGAAGTATTGTTCAGGAAGGAAAATCGAATACAAGCAGCATTGATGTAAGCCGTCTAAGCTCTGGATTGTATTTTATTACCATCCGTTTAGAAAATGGCGCAGAAACAATGCAAAAAATTGTAAAAAAATAAATCTATTAAATTATTATTTCAATAAAAAAAGCCGTTCTGAACAACTCCAGAACGGCTTTTGTAATTTATCTCGGCTCAAAATGCCTAAACGACTGCCAGTATTTGTCTTTGTAAATTTCGTAGCTTATTTCAAAAACACCATTATATTTTTTAATCAATTCATCTGCTACTTTGGTTGGTTTTCTAAAGTCTTTGCAAGCGAAAAAGATTTCTCTTTTATTATTTGCCGTTTCTCTTCCAATATTTAAAAATCCGTCAGAATCTGGCAAAATTTGAATCATTTCTTCTTCTATTTCGTCTAGCAATTTATAGGTTCTTTCATCTGGTAATCCGCCGTTGCCACAATCTTCAAAAGGAATTCCAACAATAAAAATCCACGGATGCGACGCTTTTTTGTCCCACTCCATTAACGTCGTATTGATTAAAGCCAAAACTACAGAACCATCTTGCCCTTTTCCTTCAAAATTAGCATAACCATCATTCTCCGTATTATGTCTTGTCCCTTCGTATTTTTCGACGAATTCTTTTTCTCTCCAAATTAAATAATCTTTTAATTTTTCAATCGGAATTAATTCTTCTGAAATAGCATCTGGACCAACTACTTTCATATTATCAATTAAAGTAACCGAATGCAATTCGCCTAAATAATTATCTAAGAAAATATAAACTCCATTTGTTACCGCCGCTCTTTTTTCTTCTACAAAATCATCATAGACAATTATTAAATCTATTTCGTCTGGATAATCTTCATGAACATTCGGATAAAACTTTAAATTATCTTTATCGAATTTAAAATTTTCATAATCGATTCCAATATTTTGAACATCTGACGAAGGTTTTAATGCCGTAATTTTCCAGCCATCAATTTGAGGTGCTGCTTTTACTAATTCTTCAATAGCATAAATATTTCTAATTGCACCGTCTGGCGTTAAGATTAATTCAACTGTATTGTCATCAAACATTCCAGTTAAGAAATAAATTCCGAAGTGAATCTCGTCTAATTTTGGAGCTAATTTTTCAAAAAAACCTTGGTGAATATTTCCTCTGTTTTTAACGATTTTAAAAAACTCTTTTTCCTGTTTTAAAAACCAATTCCAGAAGTCATTATTAGATTGTATTGGAGCATCATTTTTGCCCAATATTTTATCAAGAAAACTCATTTATTACAAATTATATTTTAAAATTTTACTGAAAACAAACTTAAGGAAAACCCATTTCAAAACATAAGAATATTTCTATAAAAAAGAAAGTTTTTAAAACATATTGGCAATAAAGAAGTTAAGTCGACAAAGTATTATTTCACGCAGATTTTAAAAGATCTGAGCAGATTCATTTGGATTTTTTTTAGAAATTTATCTTCCACATTTGCTTAGATCATTTTAAATCTGCGTGAAAATAAAAAGCCGTTTTAAGAATTTCTCAAAACGGCTTTTTACATATCTCTTTTTACTTTTAACTAATAATTTCAGTATTCAATTTACTGTTTTTCCTACTATAAGTAAAGTAAATAAATAGTCCAATTAGTAACCAAACAGTAAAATAAATCCAGTTCCAAACGCTTAATTCGGCCATCATGTAAAGACAGCAGATTAATCCTAAAAGTGGAATTAAAGAAAGATTTTTTCTGAAAGCCCAAACCGCTAATCCAACCAAGACAAATAAGAAAATCCACATTGGAATTTTGTGTTTGAATAAACTGAAACCTGATTCGTATTTTGCAGAATCAGCAATTGGCAAACCTTTTACAACTTCGGCATATTTAGCTTCGTCGTCTTGATATTGTCCTAATAAATGCTCTAAATCTGACGTCTCAGCCGTTTTATTGTTTACTTCGATACTTTCTAAATATTTGAAAACTTTTTCAGATTCTGATTTGTCCAAAGAAGTTACAATTGAAGTTGCATCGTAAATTTGAGGTTCATTATTAATAAAAGCCATTGTCGCTTTATTGTTGAAAGCAAAAGCATAATACAATCCGGCAATCATTAAAACAGGCAGAATAAACTTCGAATTGATGTAAGGCGTTTTGAATTTTCCTCTTGGAATTTCTGGTTTGTTTTGTAAAACTAAAACTCCCGCACAAACCAATACAAAGGCAAATAAAGTTCCGATACTACATAAATCGGTAACCATTGTTAAGTTTAAAAATAATGCTGGAACTGCAACTACAAAGCCTGTTACAATAGTTGCAAAAGAAGGTGTTTTGAATTTTGGATGAACAGTTGAGAATTTCTTTGGCAATAACCCGTCACGGCTCATACTCATCCAGATACGAGGCTGTCCCATTTGGAACACCAATAAAACGCTCGCCATTGCCACAACTGCACTTACAGCAATAATTCCTGACATCCATTTTAAGTCTAATTTATCGAAAACAAAAGCTAGAGGATCTCCAACATTTAATTCGTGGTATTTTACCATTCCAGTTAAAACCAAAGCAATGGCAATATATAAAATAGTACAGATGATAATTGCCCACATCATTCCGCGTGGTAAATCTCTCTGCGGATTTTTACATTCTTCTGCCGTTGTCGAAATAGCATCAAAACCAATATAAGCAAAGAAAACAGCTGATACTCCTTTTAAAACACCACTAACTCCATTTGGAGCGAACGGATCCCAATTTGCTGTATCTACATAAAATACTCCAACTGCAATTACTAAAAGAACCACACAAAGTTTTACAACAACCATTAAGTTACTTGCGTTACGAGATTCTTTCATTCCTCTGTAAACCAAAGCCGTAATCAAAATAATAATGAATAAAGCTGGTAAATCAGTCACAAAATGAAATGATCCTATTGTTGGTGCTGTTGTCCAAGCCGTATGCGCTTGCTGTAAAGCTGTACTTAAATTTTCGAATGATTTTCCGCCTCGCATTAAAGCCTCGGCATCTTTAAATCCGTTTGAAGCGGTTAAGTAATCCATTTGAATCCACTGCGGTAAATGAATTCCGCCACTCTGGAGAAGTCCTGTGAAATAATCACTCCACGATATGGCGACAGTTATGTTTCCAACGGCATATTCCATGATTAAAGCCCAACCGATAATCCAGGCAATTATTTCTCCAAAAGCCACATAAGAGTACGTATAAGCACTTCCTGAAACGGGAACCATCGATGCAAATTCAGCATAAGCAAAAGCTGCAAAACTACATGCAAGAGCGGTAAAAAGGAACAAAAATATCACGGCTGGGCCTCCGTCTGCACTCGCTTTTCCGATCGTGCTGAAAATCCCCGCACCAACAATGGCAGCAATTCCAAAAGCAGTTAAATCTTTGGTTGTAAGGTGCTTTCCTAATGCCTCATGACCGTCTGCCTCATTCTTTGCAACCTGTTTCAGAATATCCTGCACTGTTTTTTTTCGGAATAAACTTGAAAATGCCATATATGTTTTGCTATTATAAATTGATTTAATTCAGTCGTTCTGGTTTTATTTTGCAAATAATGCAAAAAATATCCTGATTTCAAATATATAAAACCATTTTGTTTTTCTAGCGTTTTTTTTCGCCACGAATTCACGAATTATTTTTTCAAATCTTTGTCTTATAAATTTTCTCACGCAGATTTCACAGATAATGCAGATTTTTGTTGTGATGAAAATATTTATGTAGATTTTAAAATCAAATCTGCGAGAGAAATAAAACATTTGTGAACTTTGCGCAATTCTTTGCTCTCTTTGCGGTTAAATCTATTTTAAAACACAAATGTAACATTTATCAAAATGAGCTTACTAATACAAGTAGTATTTAATTTTTAAAGAATCATATTTATGGGAAAAATCACGAGACGTTCTTTTGTAAATAAATTTGGACTTGGTGTTGGCGCTTCGGTTGTGATGACTACACTTCCTTCTTTTATAACCGAAACAGAAAAGGTTCACAAACCTTACACTGGAAAAAAATTAAATATTGCTTTGTGCGGTTTAGGAAACTATGCGTCATTATTAGCTGAAGGTCTTCAGGTTTCTGAATATTGTCAACTTACTGGAATTGTCACAGGAACACCTTCTAAAGCTGAAGCATGGAAAAAGAAATATAATATTCCTGAAAAGAATATCTATAATTACGAAAATTTCGATTCGATCATAAAAAATAAAGACATTGATTTAGTATATGTTGTAACTCCAAATGCACTGCATAAAGAATTTACTGTTCGCGCTGCAAAGGCAGGAAAACATGTTATTGTCGAAAAACCAATGGCAATTACTATTGAAGATTGTGAAGAAATGATCAAAGCCTGCAACGATAATAATGTTCAATTGGCAATGGGATATCGTTTGCATTACGAACCAAATCATCTAGAAGTAAAACGATTGGGACAAGAAAAAGTTTTGGGACAAGTTCGCTATATTGAAACTTCTCTGGGTTATAGCACTTATGATATTCATGACGTTAATAAACCTGTTGATTTAAATGCCCGTAATGAATGGAGGCTGACTAAAAAATGGGCAGGAGGCGGTTCGTTAATCAATTTAGGAGTTTACTGTATACAAGTTTCCCGCTATGTTTTAGGCGAAGAGCCAATTGCTGTTACGGCGCAATTTGGAACTATAAACAATAAAAACAGATTTGCTCAAGTAGAAGAAAATATCACCTGGCAAATGGAATTTCCGAGTGGTGCTGTTGCCAATTGCAGCAGTTCTTACGGTTTTGGAATCGACCGATTTCATGCTGCCGCAGATGAAGGTTTCTTCGAAATGAGTCCAGCTGTAAGCTACGGTCCTTTTGTAGGTAAAAGATCTGATGGAAAACCATTTAATTTCCCAGTTATAAACCAACAGCAAACTCAAATGGATGAGATTTGTAAAGTGATTTTAGCAAACCAAAAACTTCCAAATCATATTACAGGCGAAGAAGGAATTAAAGATGTTAAGATCATCAATGCTATTTATAAAGCAGCTGAAACTGGCAAAAAAGTTAGTTTGAAATAGTTATTTTGCCACAGATTAAAAGGATTAAAACGATTTTTCCAATCTTTATCTAAATAATTTTTCACGCAGATTTTACAGATTTAGGCAGATTTAATTTTAAACCAGAGATAACTAATAATCTGCGATTATCTGCTTCAATCTGTAAAATCTGCGTGAAATAAAAATCTTTTTAATCCTTTTAATCTGTGGCAAAAAAATCTTAGGCTCTTTGTGTAATTCTTTGCGACCTTTGCGGTTAATTTACTTCAAACAGCTACGCAAAATACTAACCGGATGCTGGGCTTCACGTTTTGTTCCATCATAAATTTGATGACGACAACTTGTTCCAGCAGCAGCGATTTTTACATTTCCTGCTGTAGCACGCACTTTTGGAAATAAAGTATCCTCACCCATTTGCATACTCACTTGGTAATGTTCTTTTTCATAACCAAAAGAACCCGCCATTCCGCAACAACCCGAATTGTAAATCGTAACCGTATTATTTTTTGGCAGATTCAACATAGCAAAAGTTGCTTCAACAGAACTCAACGATTTTTGGTGGCAATGTCCGTGAATTTTAATTTCTTTACTTTCTTCTGAAAAAGAATCGGCTGTGATTTTCCCGTCTATGATTTCTTTTTTGAAGAATTCTTCAATTGTAAAAGCATTTCTAGATAACTTTTCTGCAGCTTCTTTATCATCGGCTAAACGAAGATATTCATCTCTAAAAGTCAAAATTGCCGAAGGTTCAATTCCGATTAAAGGCGCATTTCCTAAAACCAAATCTTTAAAAACACTTACATTATGATTGGCAATTTTCTTCGCTTCTTCCAAAAATCCTTTTGAAAGATACGTTCTTCCGCTTTCTTCATGATCGACAACCAAAACTTGATAGCCTAATTTTGTCAATAATTCGAAAGCATCAATTCCGATATTGACATCATAATAATTCGTGAATTCATCTACAAACAAATACAATCTTCCATTCGGAAAATGAGTTTGTGAAGGTTTATTGTTGGCGTACCATTTTCTAAAAGTCTTTTTCGCCAATAACGGAACTTGTCTTTCTTGCGCAATTCCCATTGTTTTTTTCACCAAAGACTGATTCGAAATAAAATTCGTAATCGACGGGAATTTACTTCCCATTTTGTTCAGTTTGGCATTGTTAGCAAAAATCTTATTTCGTGTTGAAAATCCGTTTGCTTTTTGATATTGATATAAAAATTCCGCTTTCAAAGTTGCAACGTCCACATTACTTGGACATTCGCTTGCGCAGGCTTTACAGCTTACGCACAACTCAAAAACTTCATATAATTCTTTCTGGTCAAATTTGTTTTCTTTTTCAGAATACGTCAAATATTCTCGCAACGCATTGGCTCTTGCACGAGTCGTTTCTTTCTCATTTCTAGTCGCACGATAACTCGGACACATTGCTCCTCCGCCAGACGGCAGTTTTCTACAATCTCCAGAACCGTTGCATTTTTCAGCTGCACGCAAAATTCCTAAACTATCTGAAAAATCTTGAAACGTTTTAATATCTGGTTCAACTCTTCCCGAAACTACACGATGATTCTCGTCCATTTTCAAAGCATTTACAATCTTCCCAATATTCAAAACCGAATTCGGGTCAAATGCCAATTTGATTCTTTTCAAAAGTTCGTAATTCTTATCGCCAATCATGAACGGAATAAATTCTCCGCGCACAATTCCGTCGCCGTGTTCACCACTTAACGAGCCTCTGTATTTTTTCACCAAATGCGCTACTTCAGTCGCAATGGTTCTGAATAATTTTAAATCAGATGTTTTCTTCAAATTCAAAACCGGACGAAGATGCAATTCTCCCGCACCCGCATGCGCGTAATAAATCGCTTCCTGTCCGTGACGCAACATCATCGCCGAAAACTCAGCAATATAAGCTGGTAAATCGCTCAATTCTACCGCTGTATCTTCAATAGAATCTGCTGCTTTATCATCGCCAACAATACTTCCTAAAAGTCCAAGACCTGCTTTTCGCAATTCATTGGCTTTGTCAATATCATTTCCGTAGATTTTTACTCGAGCGTAACCAAAATTGTTTTTCTCTAAATCAGCAATCAAAGCATCGGCTTGTTTTTCGGCATCTTCTAAAGTGTGCGATGCGACTTCAAACAACATAATTGCTTTTGGTTCTCCAACCAAAAAGAAACGATTTTTAATGTGTTCACGATTGGTTTTGGTACAATCCAAAATCGTGTCATCGATCATTTCGCAAGTATACAAATGATGTTTCATCGCCACTACAACCGACTCTAGAGACTCTTGAATGGTGTTATAATGTCCGACAACCATAATGCTGTGAGGCGGTGGCAGATCATCCACTTTCAGCGTCACTTCGGTTGTAAAAGCCAGCGTTCCTTCGCTTCCGCAAAGTAATTTTCCAAGATTTATGGTTGGTTCAGTTCCGCCAAATAATTCCGATTTCAGCAGAATATCAACCGCATAACCCGTATTTCTTCTATGAATTTCAGGTTTCGGAAACTCTTTTACAATTTCTTCTTGAGCTTCTTTTATAGTAAGCTCGTCGTAAATCGTTTTGTAAATTTTATTTTCTAAAGAATCACCTTTTGTTTTTTCGATAAATTCAGCCGAAGTCAGATCTTTAAAAACCACTTTAGAACCGTCGCTTAAGATTGCTTTTACCTCAGCAATTTTATCACGCGTAACACCATATCGAATCGAAGTTGTTCCAGAAGAGTTATTCCCCACCATTCCGCCAATCATGGCGCGGTTTGATGTTGATGTAATGGGAGCAAAAAATACGCCGTGGGGTTTTAAGAATAAATTCAGCTCATCGCGAATTACGCCAGGCTGAACCGTAACGGTTTTCTTTTCGGCATTGTATGAAATAATTTTTGTAAAATGCTTCGACACATCAACCACCAATCCGTCTCCTACTGCTTGTCCTGCTAGCGAAGTTCCTGCGGTTCTTGGCGTAATCGAGAGATTATGCTCTGCTGCAAATTGAATCAGTTTGGCAATATCTTCAGTCGTTTTAGGAATTGCCACCGCATTAGGCTTAATTCGGTACACCGAAGCATCTGTAGAATAAAGCGTTTTATGAAGCTCATCGAATAAAAGTGTGCCTTCGAGACTAGCGGCTAATTGCTCTAAATGAGATTGGGTCAACATGTAAATGTGCTTTTTATAAAAATATTTCCTGAAAAAACTCAGACCACAAAGATAAAAATATCGCAGGGCAAAACGACTCTATTTTATGAATTTATCTAACAACTCCATCATATTTTATAAAATTCTGAGAGAATCCTACAATGAGTTTGTGTTGAAATAGATATTCAAAGATTTAGAATGTCAAAGATTTTTTTACTTGTTTATTTTATTCGTAATATTATCTTCAAATTCAAAAACATATAGATGAAAGATCATTTTTTTGACATTCAAACAGACAAATTATTCAAAAGAATTTCTTTTTTTATTTTGTTTGGAATACTATTAAACCTGCTCTTATTTTTCGGAACCTCTTATCTTGAAAACAAAATAACAAATAGGTCTTTTATTAATTCTTATGTAATTTATTGCACTTTTTTAGGCATTTTTCATTCTTGTATTTTTAGAAAATTTATTCGCAATTTTCTAACCATGACTCTTATGTTCTTTTTCATAGGTCTAGCATTTTGTCTCTTTTATTTCGTAATGCTAACATTCAGTTTCGGAATTGAGGTCTTTGCTTTTCTTGCAGTTTTAATTGTCTATCTATCCGTTCAGCTAATCACTTTAAGACTATGCTTTAATCTAAAACCCATTGCTAGTTTAAGTTTTATAACTATTCTAATTTTCATCGCAGGTTTTAGCATAACCTATATAAAAAAAGACTATGACCTTTATTATTATGGATTTTCGTTTATCTGTTCTGTCTGGTGTCTAAATATTATCTTATCGGCATTACTTTTCTCTGATTTTGTATTTGACAAAAAACAAGAAAATGCATCAAAAGATCGTTCTAATACAGGAGAAATAAACGTGGAAAATTTCAAGGATTACTTAAAAACCATATTTGGATCACAAATAACCTTTTATGAAGCCTTCAACGAATTTCAGATTTATGAAATTGATTGCTTTCCTGAAAATTTCGAACATAAATTAGCAATCGAATTTTCAAATGAAAATATCAAATTTGCAACCGTTACAAAAGAACCCAGTGTTGATTTTTCTTTGTATGATTATGTAATCGAAACCAACAAAGAAGCCGAAGACTTTATACAACATATTTTAAAATTTGGCTGGCCAATCAAATAAGATATTTTTCAGAAGCTATTCCTGCTGTCCGCTATATCTTTTGTGGTGAACCCCACCACAAAAGGATGCCGCTCCCATCAGGGCTAGGGCACTTGGTTTCATTAGAAGATTTATTGAATAAAAAACGATTCTTCTACAACTCTATAACATTTAAAAACACAGCCAAAAGGAGTCCCTTCAAATCCTTCAATAGTCAACCATTCTAAAACGCCTTTATTTATAAGCTGAAACAATTCATATTCAGTATAATCAGCACTATAATTTAATTTCTTATACAGAGGATGAGTTCTAATCAGTTCTGTGAGATCCCATTGTGTGAAAGTAATTTCATTTATTGAAATATCGTACGTGTAAATAATTCCATCTTTTTTTGCAGTGCATCCACTTCCGTGAAAATAATATTCAATACCATCTATTGAACCTACTCTTTCAAAAAAAGTAATTGAAAATAAACATGGATTTATATCTTTTTGATATTTATCTTTTAATAAAGCTTCGAAGCTTCTGATAAATGTAATGTAGTCTTTTAAGATTTTTTCGATCATAATTTGCAGTTCAAATCTAAATCTAATAATTCTATTTTCAAAAGAAATTTCCCAATCTTGTCATTTCGACCGAAGGGAGAAATCACACTCGTAACCACATAGATTGTCGATTATGTTTACGGAATCCCGCGTGTGATTTCTCGTTCCTCGAAATGACAAACTGCGTGGAAATCTCTCTGAGTTTACCTTTTCTCAAAATATCGTTTTATATTTACCATACATAGACAATTTCCTGCAACAAACAATATGTTGTTCTAAATAAAAATATATTACTTTTCTTACTTTTTGTCGTTTTTTTTGATATTTTTACAATTCTTAAACTACGACCTTAAGAACTAAATAGGCTTTGCCCTTGTATTATGTGGACGGTATCGGAAACGACCGTAACGCTGTCGTAGGCGTTAGAACCACTAATTTACAAGGGTTTTATTATTTTTAAACTACGACTTTATGAATGCAAACACAATTTCAAAACAAACCGAAATCAAGCTTTTGAATTTCTTTAACGACAGAATCGATCCTGTTGAAATGGCTAAAACTTTAAGGCAAGTAAATTTTACACTCGCTTTATGCGTTTTGAGCGAACATGAAACATTTCAAAGCGAAATCATCAAATTAAGAGACAGCTTTTACTGGCTCAATGAATTAGCAGAAACTTTAAATCCTTATTTGGAGGTAGAGTAAAAAGATTAAAATGAAAAACCTCGACTTAAAAATCGAGGTTTTTATATATTTAATAGTAAATTTTCAAATCACCATTATTCCGCATAAAAATAAAAAATACTAAAATCAAAAGAACACAAAAAACAAGAGATCCTGATCTTAAAAATTTATTCATCTCGTTTGGAATCTCAACAGTAAGTGTAAATAAATACAGAAAAAGTCCAACAAAAAATAAAACCAAAGTTGAGACACCCATAAAAACGATTCCTTCACCTACAGGAGACTGAGCAAGTCTAAAAATCTCACTTATGGTGTAAAAGAAAAAAAGCACAAACCAAACCCAATACAAAAATTGAAAAATATAAGCTAAAGTTGTTTTCATAAACATTATAGTTTAATTATTTCTTGGATTACTCCTTCCCCCAAATCCTAGTATTCAAATCCAATTCATGAACAATATCTTGCATAAACTGAACGATCGAAAGATCATAAGTAAGTAAATCTGGAACTAAAAGCGAAGAATGAATTGGCGGTTCAAAGTAATTGTGAGACAACGGAAAAGCGATATACATTTTGGAATGAATAAACGAGATCGAAATCGTATCGTCGGATTTTCTATTTAAATCCAGAATTCTCTCCATCATCGCAGGCGTTAAAATATAGCGCGCCTCAATTTGATTTCTAGAATAGGTTACAAACTTGTTATCAAAATCAATGTTTTCGAGTTGTACTACTTCAGTATTTCCAAAACTGAAAACGTTTTTAGAAAACCACGCTCCAATGCTATCACCAAAACTTTTTGGACGCACAACTGTCGAAACTTCAAAGTTTTTATTAAAATCGGCAACAAAAATAATTCCTTTAAAAATGGTATGCCATTCTGTTCTTGTTCCGTTTTTAGTTCGAGTTTCCGTTTTATATTCGGCATGAACTTCGGCAAACCAAAAAGAGGTTTTATCAGCTATTCCGCTTATTAAATCCTGTGTTTTATAGCGATCTGGTCTTATTGTAAAAAGTTCCGAACTTATAAACTCATATTCTGGAAGTCCGCTTTGTGGCGTTATAGCCAGCGTGTCGTTGATGTCTTTTAACGCCGCTCCAACAATACTCGTTTTGTAAGTCAATTTGTATTTTTTGGCATCATCATCTATTCTAAAATACATGACAATCCCTATAATCAAAGGAACTAAACAGCCAATAATTCCCAAAGCAACAAATCGGATAAATAATCCAACAAGTAAAATTACCAACGCAAGACCAAATAAGATATAGCTGGTTTGATAGGTTTCGGCTATTTTTTTTCGATCAACTTCTAAGGTATTCAGAATGTCCTGCAAGTTTGTTTTCGAATTTATTTCTGAATCCATTAATTATTAAATAGTTCTTTTGCACTAATATTTTTACGTTCTTCTTCTGGTGTTTCTAAAACATCAATTTTAGTATAACTCAACATTCCTGCAAACATATTACTTGGAAACATCATAATCGCGTTGTTATAATCTGTTACAACTGCGTTGTATGTTCTTCTCGCCGCGGCAATTTGCTCTTCGCTTTCTGTCCAAGTTGTTTGAAGATTTAAGAAATTCGTATTTGCTTTTAGATCTGGATAATTTTCAACCGTAACCATTAAACCTTTTACAGCCGAACTTAATTCAGTGTCCAAACTTGCTTTTTCTTCGTCAGTTAAAGTTCCTGACGTTGCTTTAGCGCGAAGCTCAACAATTTTAGTTAAAGTGCTTTGCTCGTAATTTGTGTATTGCTTTACAACTTCAACAAGATTCGGAATCAAATCGAAACGCTTTTTCAGCATTACATCAATCGCCGAAAATGCATTGGTAACTTGATTTCTTTTTCCGATAAGTGAATTGTAGATGACAATTCCAACAATAAGAAGGAATACAATAAGTCCTAGAATAACAATCATGGTGTATTTTTTTTGAATTGGTTATCGGCAAATATATAGAAAAGGCAGTAAGTTTGGCTTTTATTTTTTAAGATTTATATCACAAATTTTCATTTGTTAAAATGAAAATCAAAAATAAAAATTGCATAAAATCTATAGCTTTATATCCGAAATAATCCCATTTTAGCGTTATCAATAAACTGACTTCTATAAAACCTCATTTTAAATGAATAAAAATATAACCGCACTCTATAATATAGCTCAAAAAGAAACCCGAAAAATACTTGGTTTAATGTCTGGAACTTCTCTCGACGGACTTGATATTGCTTTATGCGCTGTTTCTGGTTCTAGCGAAAATACGAATGTGAAAATCTTAGAATTTCAAACTATTTCTTATTCTGAAGACATTAAAAACGAGATTAGAAAAGTATTTGCACAGAAAACAATCGATTTTCAGCATTTGGCTTTATTAAACGAATGGATCGGAATATTGCACAGCGACATGATCAACGATTGTCTTTCAAAATGGAACATTCCCGCAAACGAAGTTGATTTAATAGCTTCTCACGGGCAAACCGTTTTACACGCTCCGAAGTTTTTGCATCAGCAGGAAAAATTTCCAAACGCCACTTTGCAAATTGGAGATGGCGATCATATTGCGGTAAAAACAGGAAATATCACAATTTCAGATTTCAGACAAAAACACGTTGCGTCAGGTGGCGAGGGAGCTCCTTTGGCTGTTTATGGCGATTATTTATTATTCGGAAAAAAAGGCCAGAACAGAATTATGCTCAACATGGGCGGAATTGGGAATTATACTTATCTCCCAGCCTCTCTAAACGCTGAGGAAGTTTTTGTAACCGATACTGGAACTGCAAACACGTTAATCGACATTTTTACCAAACATTATTTCCCTGAAAAAAGTTACGATAAAGATGCTGAAATTGCGCAACAAGGAACTGTAAATCAAGAACTTTTAAACGAACTTAAAAAAGATGATTTCTTCCAAAAAAGTTTTCCAAAATCGATTGGACAAGAGTTGTTTAATTTTGATTTTGTGCAGTCGGCTTTGGTAAAATTAAAATTAGAAACCATTTCGGCATCAGATTTGCTGGCGACTTTAACACGTTTAAGTGCTGAAACTATTGCAGAAGCGATTTATTTCACAATAAAAAACACTCCTATTTCAGCAGAAGATTTTCATATTTACATGTCTGGAGGCGGAACGAATAATCCGTTATTGGTAAAATGGCTAAAGGAATTATTGCCTTGCCAGTTTCACACCAGCGATGATTTGGGCATTTTAAGCGATGCGAAAGAAGCTGTTTTATTTGCGCTTTTGGCAAACGAAACCGTTTCTGGAGGCGATTATAATTTTGGAAACAGCAAAGGAATTCCATCTGTAACAATGGGAAAAATTTCGTTTCCTGATTAAAATTATAGCCACAAATTCACGAATTTAGCGCTAATCTATGCGAAATAAGCGCGATTAATTACACAGAATATGCTGATTGGATTATCTTCAATCATAAAAAAAATAATTCGTGAATTCGTGGCGGAAAAAAACTATTTTTGATTCCTGTTAAAAAACAATGAAATGCATAAAAATCAGTACTTAATATTCTCTATACTATTCCTATTTTTCTTTAACACAATTTTGACGGCGCAGGAAAAAACAATGTACCCAAAAAATGAGTTTAGAGGTGTATGGATTGCTACTGTTGTAAATATTGACTGGCCTAAAACTGCAACAGACAACGTAGAAAAAGAGAAAGCTGATTATCTTGAAATTTTAGAAGCTTACAAAAAACTAAATTATAATGCCGTAATTGTTCAGGTTAGAAGTGTTGGAGATGCTATTTATCCTTCAGAATTTGCGCCTTGGTCACGATTTTTGACCGGAAAAGAAGGTTTGGCTCCAAATCCGTATTACGATACTCTGGCTTGGATGATTGAGCAGGCGCACAACAGAGGATTTGAGTTTCATGCGTGGCTGAATCCTTATCGCGCAACTTTTGATTTAAATAAAAATCTTTTAAGCCCAAATCACGATCTTTTTAAACATCCAGAATGGATGATTGAATACGGTGGAAAATACTATTATGATCCTGCTTTACCTGAAGTTCAAGCGCATTTAACAAAAGTCATTAAAGAAGTGGTTGATAAATATGATATTGATGCGATTCACTTTGATGATTATTTTTATCCTTATGCTGTTCCAGGAAAAGTGTTTAACGATACTGCATCTTACAAAAAATATGGTTCAGGCTTAAGTCTTGCCGACTGGCGCCGTGCGAATGTGAGCAACTTTGTGCACGCAATTTCAAACACGATCAAAGAAAGCAAACCGTGGGTACAATTCGGAATTAGTCCGTTTGGGGTTTGGAGAAATAAATCTCAAGATCCAAGAGGTTCTGAAACGCAATCTACTTCAAATTATGATGATTTGTATGCAGATCCAATGCTTTGGATGGACCAAAAATGGATCGATTATATTCTACCTCAATTGTACTGGAGCATGAACAATCCGAGAGCTTCTTATTCTAAATTGGTGAAATGGTGGTCTGAAAACTCAAATAATACTGCTGTTTATATTGGTCACGCTTCGTATAAAATTAGAGGTGATGGTGATAAAAGCTGGAATTATATGACCGAAATTCCAACCCAAATTGATTTTTTAAGGACTTTCAAAAATGTATCTGGAAGCGCTTATTTCAGCTCAAAATGGTTCATGGGCAAAAACTTTGATGTGGTTCGTCATTTAGAAGAAAATCAATATAAATATCCTGCACTTCCTGCTGCAGTTCCTAATTTACGCCATGTAATTATTGATACACCTAAATTATCAGAGTATAATAAAGATAGTATTCGTTATAACTTTACATTCCAAAGTCCGCTGAATACAAAAGTTCGTTATATGGTAGTTTATGGAGGCGATCACATTTCAAAAATTGATATTAACGACGCAACAAAAATTGTTGAAAAAGTAACTATAAAAGAAATTGACGGAAAAATCACTTTCGCAATAGCGGCAGGAAAATTAAACCTGTATAAAGCTTGTGCTGTGACTTTCATTGATTACTATGCCAACGAAAGTACCCCAACTGCAATAGATTTAAAAAAGCCATTTAAAAACTATATACCTGCTCAACCAAATGAAAACAGATAACAAACCTTGGTTCTGGATTCCGCTTCTTAATTTTGCTTCTGGATTTCCTTATGTAATTATCATCTCCGTGTCGGTTTTGATGTATAAAAAGTTAGGCATAACTAATGAAGATATCGGTTTGTATACAAGTTTGCTCTATCTTCCTTGGGTAATCAAACCATTATGGAGTCCATTAGTTGAGCTTTATGGCACAAAACGAAAATGGTTTTTATGGATGCAATTGCTTATTTCTATTGCTTTTTTAATTGTTGGATTCACTCTTTCCTTACATAATTTTTTCCTTGTTACTTTAGCAATATTTTGGGCTGCAGCTTTTGCTTCTGCTTCAAATGATATTGCAAGTGATGGCTTTTATTTATTGGTTTTACCAAAAGAAGAGCAGTCCTTTTTTTTAGGAATAAGAAGTACATTTTACAGAGCTTCTATGATAGCCGGAAATGGATTAATAATACTTTTAGCAGGTTATTTAGAACATAAATACAGTGACAATACAAAAGCTTGGTCGTATACCATGATTTTTGTTGGTCTTTTAATGACTCTTATTACCATTTACAATTTCATTTTTACACCTAAAAACGAAATTAATTTTGTAGAAAATAAAGAACAACACCATCAAAGCTTTGGAACTATTTTTATCAGCTTTTTTAAGAAAAAACAAATTACAGTTGTTTTAATTTTTATTCTAGTTTTTAGATTAGGAGAATCACAGTTGTTAAAAATGTTAACTCCCTTTTTAGTTGACCCAATCAAATATGAACTAGTACAAAAAACTGCAGACTTAGATGAAAAAAAGGCATTATACCTATATAACACCAAAGTAAAAGCAGGCATAAAACTTGAAGCATCAGAATTACAATTATTATATTCCAAATTACCAATTGTTGCTGATACCCGAAAAGAAAAAAAACCTGTATTAGAAACTCAACCCAAAAAAGGTGAAGAATATAAAAAAGTAAATGAAGCAAGAATTAATTTCGTTGATGAATTAATTACTACAAATGGAAATCAGGCAACAATCCACAAAGGTGGAATGGGACTCGAAACCGAAGATGTTGGTTTAATTTATGGAACTTTTGGCCTCATTGCTTTAACTTTAGGAGGAATATTGGGAGGAATTCTAATCTCTCAACAAGGTCTTACAAAATGGATGCTCCCAATGTTTCTAGCAATGCATCTTCCAATTTTAGGATTTATTTT
>Ga0160502_100481_pt1 | contig 25851 bp, 22 predicted proteins | sample DIDnMG_14_FD_108237 | JGI IMG/M metagenome (GOLD analysis project Ga0160502, IMG submission 108237) | Enriched soil microbial communities from UW Madison campus, WI, USA - DID2933_E24_Xylan MG | ecosystem: Environmental > Terrestrial > Soil > Unclassified | place: USA: Madison, Wisconsin... | reverse complement strand
CTGATTGTAGAGATGATAAAATAATATTACACGATAAATAAGATGTCACAAAAAATATTATTAGATAAAATCAATATTCCTGGAATTAAAACCTACGAAGTATATCGCCAAAATGGTGGTTACGCTTCTGTAGAAAAAGCTTTAAAAACACTTACACCAGACGAAGTTACTGAAGAAGTAAAAAAATCAGGATTACGTGGTCGTGGTGGCGCAGGTTTCCCTGCTGGAATGAAATGGAGCTTTATTGACAAAAAATCAGGAAGACCAAGACACTTAGTTTGTAATGCCGACGAATCTGAGCCTGGAACATTCAAAGATAGATTTTTGATGGAATATATTCCTCACTTATTGATCGAAGGAATGATTACTTCAAGCTACGCTTTGGGCGCTAACTTATCCTATATCTACATTCGTGGAGAATATATGTGGGTTTTCAAAATTTTAGAAAGAGCAATCGCCGAAGCAAAAGCTGCCGGATGGTTAGGAAAAAATATATTAGGAACAGGTTATGATCTTGAACTTCACGTTCACTGTGGAGCTGGAGCTTATATCTGTGGAGAAGAAACAGCATTAATCGAATCATTGGAAGGTAAAAGAGGAAACCCTCGTATTAAACCACCTTTCCCAGCGGTTTCTGGTCTTTGGGCAAATCCAACTGTGGTAAACAATGTTGAAACTATTGCGACTGTGCCTTGGATCGTAAACAATTCTGGAGACGATTATGCTAAAATTGGTATTGGACGTTCTACAGGAACTAAATTAATTTCTGCTTCTGGACACATCAAAAATCCTGGGGTTTACGAAATTGAATTAGGTTTGAGTGTTGACGAATTCATGAATTCTGATGAATATTTAGGAGGAATGTCTTCTAGCCGTCCATTAAAAGCATTTGTACCTGGAGGTTCTTCTGTGCCAATTTTACCTGCTGAATTAATTTTCAAAACAGCAAATGGCGAAGACCGTTTAATGACTTACGAATCTCTTAGTGATGGTGGTTTTGCTACTGGATCGATGTTAGGTTCTGGAGGATTTATTGTTTACAACGATACTGCTTGTGTTGTTAGAAACACTTGGAACTTTGCTCGCTTCTACCACCACGAATCTTGCGGACAATGTACACCTTGCCGTGAAGGAACAGGATGGTTAGAAAAAATCTTATGGAGAATCGAAAACGGTCAAGGCCGTGAAGAAGATATCGAATTACTGTGGAGCATTCAAAGTAAAATTGAAGGAAACACAATTTGTCCACTTGGTGACGCCGCTTCTTGGCCAGTAGCTGCAGCAATTCGTCACTTTAGAGATGAGTTTGAATATCACGTTCGTTTCCCAGAAAAAATCAAAAATAGAGATCACTTTGTTGCCGAGCCTTTCTCACAAGTTAAGCATTTAGTTGGCGGTAAAGTAATCGTATAAAAATAAAAAGCAGAAAGTTATAAAGTTCATAATGTTAAAAAGGACAGCAATTCTTTTCAATATTCCGACTTTCAACATTCAAATCATAAAGAGATGAAAGTAACCATAGACGGTCAAAGTATAGACGTAGAACCAGGAACAACGATCCTGCAGGCTGCACGTATGATTGGTGGAGATTTAGTTCCGCCAGCCATGTGCTATTACTCAAAATTAAAAGGCAGCGGCGGTAAATGTCGTTGTTGTTTAGTTGAAGTTTCTAAAGGAAGTGAAGCTGACCCACGACCAATGCCAAAATTAATGGCATCTTGTGTAACAGGATGCATGGATGGTATGGAAGTAAACAGTAAATCGTCTGCAAGAGTAACTGAAGCTCGTAAATCTGTAACAGAATTTTTATTAATCAACCATCCACTAGACTGCCCTATTTGTGATCAGGCTGGAGAATGTGATTTACAGAATTTAAGTTTTGAACACGGAAATCCGAAATCACGTTACATTGAAGAGAAAAGAACATTTGAACCAGAAGATATTGGTCCAAATATTCAACTTCACATGAACCGTTGTATTTTATGCCAAAGATGTGTGCAAGTTGCAGATCAATTGACAGACAACAGAGTTCACGGAGTATTAGATCGTGGTGACCACGCTAATATTTCAACTGGTATTTCTAAAGCAATCGACAATGAGTTCTCTGGAAATATGATTGACGTTTGTCCAGTTGGAGCTTTAACAGATAAAACTTTCCGTTTTAAATCAAGAGTTTGGTTTAACAAACCTTATAACGCACACAGAGAATGTACAACTCCAGGATGTTGCGGTAAAACTACCGTTTGGATGTTTGGTGGAGAAATTCAACGTGTAACTGGTCGTAAAGATGAGTACCATGAAGTTGAAGAATTCATCTGCAACAGCTGTCGTTTTGATCACAAAAATGTGAATGACTGGGTAATTGAAGGACCAAGAGAATTTGAAAAAGATTCTGTTATCAATCAAAATAACTACACTCAAAAATTAGAGAAAGTTACAATCGATACAGAAAAGAATATTCTTTTAGGTAGAGATATTGACCGTAAAAAGATTAGTATGGCTGCAATTCCATTAACTGATAAAGATCAAAAATAGTAAGAAATGGAAAGTGCATTTATTATAGAAAAAAGTGTTGTTATTGTTGTCGTTTTTGCGGTAACAATGATTATGGCGATGTATTCTACTTGGGCAGAACGTAAAGTTGCTGCTTTCTTGCAAGATCGTGTTGGACCAAACCGTGCTGGATGGGGAGGATTATTACAACCGCTTGCAGATGGTATGAAATTATTCTCTAAAGAAGAGTTTTTCCCAAACACACCAAATAGATTTTTATTTGTAGTTGGGCCTGCAATTGCAATGAGTACTGCTTTAATGACTAGTGCTGTAATTCCGTGGGGAGATCGTTTACACCTTTTTGGAAGAGACATTATTCTTCAGGCTACAGATGTAAACATTGCTTTATTATACATTTTCGGAGTTCTTTCTGTTGGAGTTTATGGTATCATGATTGGTGGATGGGCATCTAACAATAAGTTCTCTTTGATGGGAGCTATTCGTGCCGCTTCTCAAATGGTTTCTTACGAGGTTGCAATGGGATTATCAATAATTGCTTTATTGATGATGACTGGAACAATGAGTTTAAAAGAAATTTCATTACAACAGCAAGGAATGAATTGGAATGTTTTTTATCAGCCATTATCATTCTTAATTTTCTTAATCTGCTCATTCGCAGAAACAAACAGAACTCCTTTCGATTTAGCAGAATGTGAAAACGAATTAATTGGAGGTTACCATACCGAATATTCATCTATGAAAATGGGATTCTATTTATTTGCTGAATATGCAAGTATGTTTATCTCTTCTACTATTATTTCGGTATTATTCTTTGGTGGATACAACTACCCAGGAATGCAATGGATGGTAGAAAATGTAGGTGTAAATACAGCAAACTTATTAGGAATTGGAGCATTATTTATAAAAATATGTTTCTTCATTTTCTTCTATATGTGGGTACGTTGGACAATTCCAAGATTTAGATATGACCAATTAATGCACTTAGGCTGGAGAATTTTAATTCCGCTTTCGATCGTTAATATCATGATTACAGGTATTGTAATATTAAGACACGAAATTGCAGCAGCTTTAGGGTTCTAAGAACCACAAAAAGCTTCAAATAAAAAACAAAATAGATTTTGGATTTGATTTCCTTTCAAATTGTAAATCATAAACTATAATAGTAAAAATGTCAATAGAAACTATATCATTATCGGGTAGAAAAAAGGTGGTGTCAAATAAAGACATGTCTTTTGTTGAACGATTGTATCTTGTGGCGATTGTAAAAGGCTTGGTTATTACAGTAAAACACCTTTTCAGAAAAAAAGTTACCATTCATTACCCAGAGCAGGTTCGTGAAATGAGTCCAGTTTACCGTGGTCAACACATGTTGAAACGTGATGAACAAGGCCGTGAAAACTGTACTGCTTGCGGATTATGTGCTTTATCGTGTCCTGCAGAAGCGATCACTATGAAAGCTGCAGAACGCAAGCCTGATGAAAAGCATTTATATAGAGAAGAGAAATATGCAGAAATCTACGAAATCAATATGCTTCGTTGTATTTTCTGTGGTTTATGTGAAGAAGCTTGTCCAAAAGACGCTATTTACTTGACAGAATCTAAAGTATTAGTTCCTGCTAACTACAATAGAGAAGATTTCATTTTCGGGAAAGATAAATTAGTAATGCCTTTAGAAATGGCTTTGAAAAACGCTCAACTTAAAAACGCTAACTAAATGATACATATTCCTGATTTTGCACACGCAACAACTGTTCAAATTATCTTTTGCTTTTTAGCGTTTATTACCGTTATTACTGCTTTCTTGACTATTTTCAGCAGAAACCCGATTCATAGTGCCATCTATTTGGTAATTTGTTTCTTTTCTATCGCTGGTCATTATTTACTATTAAATTCTCAGTTCTTAGCTGTTGTTCATATAATAGTCTACTCCGGAGCTATTATGATTCTGTTCCTGTTTACCATCATGTTGATGAACCTGAACGAACAGCGAGAAGTTCACCGACCTAGAATTACACGTTTAGGCGCTATTGTTTCCTTCTGTTTAATATTAATTGTTTTAATTACAATTTTTATTAATTCAAAACCAATTGTAGGTGAATACGATTCTACTGGAGAAGATTTCCAATCAATTAAAGTTTTAGGTAAAATATTATTGGACGAATATATGGTTCCGTTCGAGTTTGCTTCGATCTTACTTTTGGTTGCTATGATTGGAACAGTTCTATTGTCTAAAAAAGAAAAATTAAATAAATAATGGGTAATATATTAAATCAAATAGGTATTGAAAACTACATCTTTTTGAGTGTTGTACTTTTCTGTATTGGTATTTTTGGTGTATTGTACAGACGAAATGCTATTATCGTTTTCATGTCTATCGAAATTATGTTGAATGCGGTAAACCTTTTATTTGTTGCTTTTTCAACTTATCATCAAGATGCGCAAGGACAAGTTTTTGTGTTTTTCTCGATGGCGGTTGCTGCAGCCGAAGTTGCGGTAGGATTGGCCATTTTAGTTTCTATCTTTAGAAATATCGGATCAATTAGTATCGATAATTTAAAAAATTTAAAAGGATAATCAGAAATGGATACCAATTTAGCTTTAATTTTAGTTTTAACTCCTTTACTAGGTTTTCTAGTAAATGTCTTTTTTGGAAAAAGCTTAGGCAAAACAGTTTCTGGTGCAATCGGAACTATTGCCGTAGCAATTTCTTTTGTAGTTTCTCTTTTACTTTTTAATCAAATAACTTCAACTGGAAAAGGAATTCAAGTTACTTTATTTGATTGGATTCAAATTAGCAACTTAAAAATCAATCTTGGATTTTTATTAGATCAATTATCTGTTCTTTGGTTACTTTTTGTAACTGGAATCGGATCTTTGATTCACTTATACTCTATCAGTTACATGCACGATGATGAGAATATGCACAAGTTTTTTGCTTATTTGAATCTTTTCGTATTCTTTATGATTACACTTGTAATTGGAAGTAACTTATTAGTTCTTTTCATTGGATGGGAAGGTGTTGGACTTTGTTCTTACCTATTAATTGGATTCTGGCATAAAAACCAAGATTACAATGATGCTGCGAAAAAAGCTTTCATCATGAACAGAATTGGAGATTTAGGTCTTTTAATCGGAATGTTCATCATTGGATCAATGTTCTCATCATTAGATTATGCAACTTTAAAAACGGCAATTGCTGGAGCTTCAAATTTAAATTTACCATTACTTTCTTTAGCTGCTTTATGCTTGTTTATTGGAGCTTGTGGTAAATCTGCTCAAATTCCGTTATACACTTGGTTACCTGATGCGATGGCTGGACCAACTCCAGTTTCTGCTTTGATCCACGCTGCTACGATGGTAACTGCTGGTATCTTTATGGTAACAAGATTAAATTTTGTTTTTGACCTTGCAACAGATGTTCAAACTGTAATTGCTGTTATTGGAGCTATCACTTCATTAGTTGCGGCTACAATCGGATTGGTTCAAAACGATATCAAAAAAGTATTGGCTTACTCTACAGTTTCACAATTAGGTCTAATGTTCTTAGCATTAGGATTTGGAGCTTATGAAGTAGCGGTTTTCCACGTAATCACTCACGCATTCTTTAAAGCTTGTTTATTCTTAGGATCTGGATCTGTAATTCACGGATTGCACGGAGAACAAGATATGCGTAATATGGGAGGTTTGCGTAAAGCGATGCCAATTACTTTCTGGACAATGTTGATTTCTTCATTGGCAATCTCTGGAGTTCCATTTTTCTCAGGATTCTTTTCTAAAGATGAAATTTTATTGACAGCTTTCCACCACAGTATTCCATTATACGTTGTTGGATCGGTTGCTTCAATCATGACAGCTTTCTATATGTTCCGTTTAATGTTCTTAACTTTCTTCAAAGAATTTAGAGGAACTGAAGAACAAAAACATCATTTACATGAAAGTGGTTCATTAATTACTATTCCGCTTATCATCTTAGCTATTTTAGCCACTTTCGGCGGATTAATCAGTTTACCTGGAAACAGCTGGTTAAATGGTTACCTTGCTCCTCTTTTCACAAAAGTGGCAGGCGAAGAACATCATTTAGGCACAACTGAATACACTTTAATGGGTGTTGCAGTTTTAGGCGGATTACTAGGGATTTTAATTGCTTACGTAAAATACTTTAAACAAGATAATGTTCCAGAATCTGATGAAAATATTACTGGTTTAAGCAAAGTATTATACAACAAATATTATGTAGACGAAGTTTACGATGCAGTATTTGTAGCTCCTGTTAACAGCTTATCTAAATTCTTTAGAGATTATATCGAGACAGGATTATCTGCTGCTGTTTTTGGATTAGGCAAAATAGCAAACGAGATTGCTTTTCAAGGAAAAAAATTACAAACCGGAAGTATCGGATTATATCTATTTGTATTTGTTTTAGGACTTTGTGCAATTGTTTCCTATATATTTTTAGCTCAATAATATTATTACTATGAACGTTTCTACTATATTAATTATACTTTTAATTGGTGCATTTGCCACTTACTTTTCTGGTGACAAACTAGCTTCGAAAGTTGCTTTACTTTTTAGTTTGGCTGCTTTAGGATGTTCAATTGTATTATTGAATAATTATTCTGCTGGCGAAAATATCAGCGTAATCAACAGCTGGATTAATCAGCCCAAAATTTCTTTCGCTTTAAATGGTGATGGACTTGGGCTTGCAATGGTTTTACTAACTGCAGCTTTAACTCCGATTATCATATTTTCTTCTTTTGGAAATGAATATAAAAATGCTAAAAACTTTTATGCTTTGATCTTGTTCATGGCTTTTGCTATGACTGGAACATTCTTAGCTTCAGACGGTCTTTTATACTATATTTTCTGGGAGTTAGCACTTATTCCAATCTACTTTATTGCTTTGATATGGGGTAATGGCGATGCTGAAGAACGCAGAAAAGCTGTGGTTAAATTCTTTATTTACACACTTGCTGGTTCGTTATTCATGTTAACTGCATTCATTTATTTATACCAAAAAGCTGGTTCTTTCTTAATCGAAGACTTATATAAAGTAAACTTATCTGCTTGCGAACAATTCTGGATTTTCTTGGCTTTCTTTTTAGCTTATGCTATCAAAATTCCAATTATTCCTTTTCACACTTGGCAAGCAAATGTGTACCAAAAAGCACCGACAGTTGGAACAATGCTTTTATCTGGTATCATGCTTAAAATGGGATTATACAGTGTGCTTCGTTGGCAATTGCCACTTGCGCCAATCGCTGCAAAAGAATACATGTATATCTTTATTGCTTTAGGAATTGCAGGTGTTATCTACGGATCTATCGTTGCATTGAGACAAAAAGATTTAAAGAAATTATTAGCTTATTCATCGCTTGCTCACGTTGGTTTAATAGCCGCAGGATCTTACACTTTAACTCTTGATGGTTTAAGAGGTGCTGTCATGCAAATGATCGCTCACGGTTTTGTTGTAGTTGGATTATTCTTTGCTGCTGAAGTAATTTTCAGAAGATATGAAACGAGAGAAATTGAAGAAATGGGCGGAATCCGTACGCAGTCTCCAAAATTCACATCAATGTTTTTAATCTTAGTATTAGCTTCTGTTGCATTACCAAGTACATTTAACTTTGTTGGAGAGTTTACAGTATTATACAGTTTATCTCAAATCAATATCTGGTTTGCTATTCTTGGCGGAACAACTATTATTTTGGGAGCTTACTATATGTTAAGAATGTTCCAACACGTAATGTTAGGTGAAACTAATTCTAAAACTTTCGCTGATGTTACACTTAACGAAGGAATTTCATTTGTGGTAATTATCGCTGTTTTATTGTTCTTCGGATTCTATCCAAAACCTATTACAGATTTGATTACACCTAGCTTGGAAAACATTTTACAAGTTATCAATAAGAACTAATATTTTAAACAAAAAATAAATTAGGATTACATTTAAAAATTGAAATCCTAAATCAAAAAGATAAAAATGAATACATTAATAGCTATAACAGGATTGGGTATTTTCTGCCTATTGTTTGAAATTCTTAATTTAAGAAAGGCGATCGTTCCTATTACCATTTTGGGTTTATTAGGCGTATTGGCACTTAATTACTGTGAATTTGGAGCAGAACAAAGTTATTACAACAATATGATAGCAGTGAGCAAGTTTTCTACAGCTTTTTCATCATTGTTTATCGTTTTGACCATTTTCCTTGTAGCATTAAGTCATAATTTTTACCAAAATCATCCATCGAAAATTTCAGATTATGTTGCCATTAAGGTTTTCTTACTAGCTGGAGCGGTTGCAATGGTTTCTTTTGGAAACTTAGCAATGTTCTTTTTAGGAATTGAAATCTTATCTATCGCTTTATATGTGCTTGCTGCAAGTGATCGTTTGAATATCAAAAGTAACGAAGCGGGTATGAAATATTTCTTAATGGGATCTTTCGCTTCTGGAATTATTTTATTCGGAATCTGTTTGATTTACGGAGCAATGGGAAGTTTTGACATTAGTGAAATTCACGAAAGTGCTTTATCAGCAGAATTACCTATCTGGTTTCCAATTGGATTAATTTTAATGATTATCGGAATGCTATTTAAAGTAGCAGCAGTTCCTTTCCACTTCTGGGCTCCAGACGTTTACGAAGGTTCTCCAGCTTTAACAACCGCTTTAATGAGTACATTAGCAAAAGTAGTAGCAATTGCAACTCTATTTAAGCTGATTGCTGGCATGAATGTTATTTCTTCTTTAGAAAATCAAGACCTTTTACATACGTTTCAAGTCATAGTTGTTATTATTTCTATTGCTTCAATGTCTGTTGGTAACATCATGGCATTAAGACAAGTAAATGTAAAACGTATGCTTGCATTCTCTGGAATCTCTCATGCAGGTTTTATGTTAATGACATTATTAGCCATTTCTCCTTCAGCTGGTGTTTTATTGTATTACACTGCTGCTTATGCTTTATCTGGAATTGCTGCTTTCAGTGTTGTCTTATATGTTTGCAGAGATCAAGATAATGAGGATATTACAAACTTCCACGGTTTAGGAAAAACAAATCCGCTATTGGCTGCAGTTCTTACAGCTTCATTATTATCAATGGCCGGAATTCCTATTTTCTCTGGATTCTTTGCTAAATTATTCTTGTTCAATCAAACTATTCAAGCAGGATACATTGGTTTAGTAATCGTTGCCGTAATCAACTCTATTATTAGTGTTGGATATTATTTCAAATTGATCATTGCAATGTATTCTAAAGAAGCTAACCAGGAAAGAACAGGAAGACCATTCCTTATTTATGCTACAGCAGTAGTATCAATTGTTTTAAACATTGCTTTAGGTTTATTCCCATCATTAGTTTTAGACTTGTTGAAATAAGATTATTTTAATAATTAAAATATTCGAAAATCCATTAAATCAGTTTTAATGGATTTTTTTTATGCCTTAAATAAAGAACAGAAATTCATGTTAAAAAATTCTTTCCTAAGGTTGCACTTCAAAAAATCTCCATATATTTGAATTCAATTAAATGTAGTAAAATATGAACTTTAATTCAAAAAATCCATTTTTAAACAGTAAGCGTTTTTCATCAAATGCTGAACCAAGAACTGAAGTACACCAAGCTCAGATTATTGATTACAATCAAGAAATGACGGTGTCTGGAACAATCAACAAAACAGCTATCTTATTTCTTATTTTATGCGGTGCTGCTATGGTAACATGGTGGATGGCTTTTAATGGAATGAACCCTATGTTGCCTACAATTGGAGGTGCAATTATTGGTTTTATTTTAGTATTAGTTTCTTCATTCAAGCCACAGTTATCTCCTTACCTAGCGCCAGGATATGCTTTATTCGAAGGATTGTTCATAGGTGGTATTTCTGCAATATTTGAATTAAAATTTCCAGGAATCGTAATCAATGCTGTTGGTGCAACTCTTGTTACTTTCTTGGTTTGTCTTGGTTTATACAAATTTAGAATCGTTAAAGTTACAGAACAATTCAAATCTGTTGTTGTTGCGGCAACATTGGCAATTGCGACTTATTATTTAATTTCTTGGGTTGTATCAATGTTTACAAGCTGGACGCCTGTTCATTACGGAAATTCTATGATGAGTATTGGTATCAGTGTTTTTGTGATCATTATAGCTGCTCTTAACCTTTTCTTAGATTTTGATTTAATCGAAAAAGGTGCAAGAGAAAAAATGCCAAAATTTATGGAATGGTACGGAGCTATGGGATTAATGATCACATTAGTTTGGTTGTATATTGAATTCTTAAGACTTTTGTCAAAACTTTCTAGTAAAGATTAAAAGTCTCTTTTAAATAATCCAGAAGCCTTTTTGAGTAAAATCAGAAAGGCTTTTTTTATGTTTATACACTACTTTTTTAATCATAAGAGTAAAAATTAAATTTAAAACTTCTAAGAATAATCTGTTATTCAAAATTCAAAAAGAATCCATTTCCTACAAAAATTTAAAATGTAATTTATGTAATTAAAAAAATTACAAATCTTCTAAATTCTTCCTACATAAATCTTAAAATTATCAAAAGCTAGGAAAATACGGCTTTCCTCAAACAAAACCAAATGTGCAATAAATTACAATTAATGCAATTAGTTGCATTTTTAACATTTTAAAAGCTAAAAAAATTAAGTATATTATTTTTTTTAGTAAAAAAATTACGGTATTAAAAATTAATATATAATTTCGTGTAATCGATTACAATTAAACCACTTGGAGTCGAAAGTAAAACCACTTACTTAATTTATTAACTATCTTAAACAAACACTTATGAAAAAAAACCTACTTTTCGTAGCTGTCTTTCTTATGACAGTTCAGTTATGGGCCCAAACCGTTCAAATTAACGAAGCTTCTGGCTGGCTTGAGTCCGTTTTTGTAAAATGGCAACCTGTGAGCGGAGCACAAACCTACAATGTTTATTACACTGGCAATGGATTTACAGACAAAAAAATAGATGACCAGCTTATTAGAAGTTACGGTTCTTATTTTCGTGCTGACATTCCAGGTCTAAAAGCGGGAACTTACACTGTAAAAGTAAAACCAGTCGTAAATGGCACTGAAGGGACTGGAGCTACAACTGGTAATCTAACTGTAGCAGCGCAAGACAGAAACGGATTTGCTTTTGAAGGTGGACGTGTGCCTGGAGGATACAAAGCTGACGGAACTCCAAAAGATAATGCGGTAATTCTATACATTACCCAAAATACAAAAAACACTATTTCAATGAATATTACGGGTGCAAGTTCAAATCCGTGCATTGGTTTACAAAATATTCTTTACGCTATCAAAAAAGGGAAAGACACTCGTCCATTCATCATCCGCTTAATCGGAAATATCACTGATATGACTGTTATGGAAGGTGGCGATGTTGTGATTGAAAACGCAAACAACGCTTCAAGCTACGTTACAATTGAAGGTATTGGTAACGATGCCGTTGCAAATGGATGGGGAGTTAGATTGAAATCGGCTTCAAACATAGAAGTAAGCAATATCGGATTTATGAACTGTGATAGTACTGCAGGTGATAACGTAGGAATGCAACAAGATAATGATCACGTATGGGTTCATAACTGCGATTTATTCTACGGAAATGCAGGAAGCGACGCCGACCAAATAAAAGGTGATGGAGCATTAGACAATAAAACTTCAACATATATCACATTATCGTACAACCACTTTTGGGATAATGGAAAAGCTAGCCTTTTAGGTTTAAGCGAAGGAACAACCTCTGGCTTATATATAACTTATCATCACAACTGGTTTGATCACTCAGATTCACGTCATCCACGTGTGCGTTATTATTCAGCACATATTTATAACAACTATTATGACGGAGTTTCTAAATATGGAGCTGGCTCAACTATGGGATCTTCACTTTTTGTTGAAGGAAATTATTATAGAAACAGTAAACACCCAATGCTAACTTCACTTCAAGGTTCTGATATTTGGGATGAAGCCAACCAAGTAAACAATGCTGGAACGATGGGAACATTTTCTGGAGAAGCTGGAGGAAGTATTAAAGCATATAATAATACTTTTGATGCTTCAAACGGAACAAATAATATGCGTTTCGTAGCTTATAACGATCCTAATCCATTATATAATATTTCAGGAAAAATTAGCTCTACAACAGATTTCGATGCGTATGTGGCAACTACAAGAGGAGAAGTTGTAAGCAGTTCTGTAAAATCGAAATCAGGCGCTAATGTTTATAACAATTTTGACACGGATGCGAATTTGTATGTGAAAAATTTAGTAATTGATGATCCTGCTACAGCTAAAACTAAAACAACACAATACGCTGGACGTATTTCTGGAGGTGATTTAAAATGGACATTCAACAACGCTACAGACGATACTTCTTCTTTAGTTATTACAGCATTAAAAACAGCCCTTACAAACTATACTGGAACTCTAGTTTCTGTACAAGGAGAAGATAATCCACCTGCTGGAACGCAGACTTTAACTTTGACTTCTGCATCAAACAATAATCAAACAGTTGCAAGCGGTACCGCTATTTCCTCAATTGTGTTTACATGGGGCGGTGATGCTACTGACGCAACTGTAACAGGATTACCTGCATCTGGATTAACTTTTGTAAAAAATACTACAGCTAAAACTATAACTATTTCAGGTACGCCAACTGCAACAGTTTCGTACTCTATTGCAACTTCTGGAACTAGTGGTTCCCCAGCCACTGGTTCAGGAACTGTAACGGTTACTGCTGCAGGAAATCAAACTTTGACTTCTACTGGTAACAATAGCCAATCCGTTTCATCTGGAACAGCCATAGGTTCTATTGTATTTACTTGGGGTGGAAATGCTACAGATGCAACTGTAACTGGATTACCTGCTTCTGGATTGTCTTTTGTAAAAAACACAACGGCAAAAACGATAACTATTACAGGAACTCCAACTGCAAATGTATCTTATTCTGTAACGACTTCAGGAAGTGCAGGATCTCCTATAACTTTATCAGGAACAATAACAGTTACAACAGGCTCAACTGGCGGATCTGAGCTACATAACTTTACAACTTCTGGAAAAACAAGCACATTCTATTCTATTACAGGAAACATGAATTCAACGCCGGGTTCTGTAACCTACAACGGATTAACATTGACTGAGCGTCTAAAAATAGAATCTAGCACATCAATAACCTATACAACAGCTAGTGCCTCTACCCTAACTTTAGTTTTCGATTCAAGCTTTACAGGAACTATTAAAGTAGATAATGTTTCCTATACAGCATCTGCTGGTATTGTAACAGCTTCAATCGCTGCTGGTTCTCATACCATAACAAAAGGCTCTGTTGCTAATTTATTCTATATCAGCACAGTATATAGCGGAGGAACAGCAAAAATGGCTGTAACAACTGATTTAGCGGTAACTGAAACTACTACAGAAACTTCGAAAATAATTTTATATCCAAATCCAGTTTCAAGCACTTTATATTTATCAGATGCTGAACAAAAAGTACAAAAAATACTTATTTACAATATTTCTGGAAATCTAGTAATCACTTCTGGAAAATCTGAAAGCATCGATACGAGCAGTTTAATTCCTGGAACTTATCTAGCAAAAATTTATACTGTTGATGGATCATTTAACCAAACTCTTATAAAAAAGTAAACCTAACTTAACTAAAAAGGCTTCCAAATTTGGAAGCCTTTTTTATTTCAGATAACATGAATTACAAATCAAACTTAATTCCCTGCGCAAGCGGAAGATTTGTTGTATAATTGATTGTATTTGTTTGACGTCTCATATAAATTTTCCAAGCATCAGAACCAGATTCACGTCCGCCTCCAGTTTCTTTTTCACCGCCAAAAGCACCACCAATTTCAGCTCCAGAAGTTCCGATGTTTACGTTTGCAATTCCGCAGTCAGAACCTATTGCAGATAAAAATCTTTCGGCTTCGCGTAAATTATTAGTCATAATTGCAGAAGATAATCCTTGTGCAACTCCATTTTGAATTTCGATGGCATTTTCAACTTCGCCAGAATATTTAATTAAATATAAAACTGGAGCGAATGTTTCATGCTGTACAATTTCAAACGAATTTTCAGCTTCGGCAATTGCAGGTTTTACATAACATCCACTCTCATAACCTTGCCCTGAAAGTACTCCTCCTTCTACAAGGATTTTTCCTCCTTCGGTTACTACTTTATTTAAAGCTGCTGCATACATTTCGACTGCATGAGTGTCAATTAGTGGTCCAACATGATTATTTTCGTCAAGCGGATTTCCGATTCGTAATTGCTTATAAGCCGCAACTAGAGCATCTTTTACTTTATCATAAATACTTTCGTGAATGATCAATCTTCGAGTTGAAGTACAACGCTGTCCAGCCGTTCCAACAGCTCCAAAAACAGCTCCAATAACAGTCATTTTTATATCTGCATCTGGAGTAACAATAATAGCATTATTTCCTCCTAATTCTAATAATGATTTCCCTAGTCTTCCTGCAACAGTTTGTGCTACGATTTTACCCATTCTAGTCGAACCAGTCGCAGAAATAAGCGGAATACGTGTATCTGCAGTCAATAATTCTCCTATTTTATAATCACCGTTAATTAAACATGAAATTCCTTCTGGAAGATTATTTTCTTTTATAACTTGAGCAATTATATTTTGGCAAGCAATACCGCAAAGAGGTGTTTTCTCAGAAGGTTTCCAAACGCAGACATCACCAGAAATCCAAGCTAAAGCTGTGTTCCAAGACCAAACCGCAACTGGAAAATTAAACGCCGAAATAATTCCAACAATTCCCAACGGATGATATTGTTCATACATTCTATGTCCAGGTCTCTCAGAATGCATTGTTAATCCGTGAAGCTGGCGAGATAAACCTACTGCAAAATCACAGATATCAATCATTTCCTGAACTTCTCCGAATCCTTCCTGCAATGATTTTCCCATTTCATAAGAAACCAATTTACCAAGAGCCTCTTTATTCTGTCTCAATTTTTCTCCAAACTGACGTATAATTTCACCACGCTGTGGTGCAGGAATTAATCTAAAAGCTTTAAATGCTTCTGCAGCGGTTTGAATTGCTTTTTCATAATCTTCCTTCGTTGACATTTTTACCGAAGCAATTAATTTTCCGTCAACTGGCGAATAACTTTCTAGAATTTCTCCAGAAGAAAAATTATTAATTCCTGTTGATGTTCCTTCATTTATTGTTTTGATGCCCAATTTTTCAAGAGCTTCCTTCATTCCAAATTGCGATGCTATTGTTGTCATTGTAACTTTTTTAGTTAAAATTGTTATATTTTTATGTAAAGATATTGTTTTAGAATTGAATTATAAATTAATTATTCCTTTTAAAACTTCTTTTGTTTTTGAAAAATGATATAAGAAGAATTACTATAAGAATAAAGCTTAGTAATGATAAAATATAAATTGTTAAATCTTTTCTTTTTAATTTTTCTTGAAATGAATTTTTGACTAAATCTATTTGATAGTCAAGGTCATTACGAAGTTTAGAAACTTTAACTTCGTTATCGTTTAAATAGGCTTTGTTCAACTTATCTAAGACTGATAATTCTTCTAAATCAACATTTTTCAACAAAGCTGTCCTAGAACACATTGAACTACTTAATACATAATTACTGCGATTAGAATAGATTAGATATTCTTCCCCAATATTGAAATAATTATCACATGATCCTGAACCATTAGCCAATAGATCTCTATACTCATAACCAGGGAAAATTTCTCCTTATATATGATTTACTAATTTTTACAGAAAAAACATAAACTTTTTGTCCATAACTTCCATACAATAAACTGTCTACTTTAACAATTTTTCCAATAAAAACCTGATGGGCTAGCTCCCAATTTTCTTTTATTGATGGTTTTCCTGAGCAATCACAGCAATATACTTCTGAGCTCATTAAAAACAAAAACAGTATAAACAGTACCTTTTTAATCATCCTATAAATCTTTAGCTAAATGTAAATTTAGGATTAATTAAAATGATTTTTTCCAAAATTGAGTGCTTTATTTCTCTTTATTGATGAAATTTGCAATTCTAATTTTTTTGAACATGAATAATTTCTATCGCCTTTTTCTTTTTATAATTTTAATGTCATGGAATGTTTTTCCTCAAAAAGCAAAAACCTCTTTTTCTGTAGTTCCATTAGGCGTAATGGGCGGTATTGATGAAAAAAATCTTTCTGCTTATTTAATAGCTCCCTCAAATACAACCGATTATATCAGTCTTGACGCTGGAACTGTAAACGCCGGAATTGAAAAAGCTATTGAAAAGAAAACTTTCAAATTTTCGACAAGCGAAGTTTTACGAAAATACATCAAAGGATATTTGATTTCTCATGCACATTTAGATCATGTATCAGGTTTGATTATCAATTCTCCAGCTGATTCTTCAAAAACGGTTTATGCCACAAATAAATGTATGGAAATGATGGAAAACCATTATTTCAACGATCAGACTTGGGCAAATTTTGGAGATGCCGGTCCAGGTTTTCCTTTAAAAAAATACCATTTTCAAACTTTAAATCTGACTGAAGAAACTCCTTTAGCTAATACTAAAATGACAGTTAAAGCCTTTTCTCTTAGCCATGTTAATCCGTTTGAGAGTACCGCTTTCTTAATTAAAAACAACAATGATTACGCTTTGTATTTAGGTGATACAGGGCCAGATGAAGTAGAAAAAAGCAATAATCTTCGTGATTTATGGACAGCCGTTGCGCCATTGGTTAAAGAAAAACAATTAAAAGGGATTTTTATCGAAGTTTCTTTTCCAAATGAACAGCCTGATAAGTTTTTGTTTGGCCATTTAACACCAAATTATTTAATGAAAGAACTTCATGTTCTTGAAGATTTAGCAGGAAAGGGTTCTCTTGAAAACTTTAAAATTATCATCACACATTTGAAACCTCCAGCAAAGAATATTGCAAAAATTAAAGAGCAATTAAATGCTCAAAATGATTTAGGATTGAAGATTATTTATCCTGAACAAGGGAAAAAGTTTGAGTTGTAATTTTATTCTGCCACAGATTTTTAAAATTAAAAGGATTTCTTCATAAATCCTAAACGATAAACATTATTAAACCCGACAGGTTTCAAAAACCTGTCGGGTTTCGTATTTATATCAAAATAAAATATTATTTCTTCGCAACAAATCTTGGATCAGTTTCCATAACAGTTCCGCAATTATCGCAGGTTCTTAATTCTTCTGAATTGTAGAAATTCTCAAAATGAGGTAGAAAATCTTTCTCTATATTATGAAGTTCAAAATACACTTCATATAATTTATGATTGCAGTTATCGCAATGCCAAAGCAAACCATCTGTAAAACCTTGTCCAGCACGTTTTCTTTCTATAACAAGTCCTATTGAACCTTCTGAACGAACAGGAGAATGTGGCACTTTTGCAGGATGCAAATACATATCGCCCGCATTTAATTCCATTTCTTTACGCTGTCCATCTTCCTGAATTATAACTTTTATGCTTCCTTCTAACTGATAAAAAAGCTCTTCAGTTTCGTTATAATGATAATCTTTTCGAGCATTTGGTCCCGCTACAATCATTACAATATAATCTCCAGAATCTACATATAGGTTTTTATTTCCAACGGGCGGTTTAAGTAAATGACGATTTTCATCAATCCATTGGGTCAAGTTAAAAGGTTTTGCTATAGCCATTTTTTAAATACTAAATTTATGAATAGCTAAGGTAATGAAAAGTATTCAGTCGCAGTCGCAGTTTTCAGTTTTGCTGAGACTAATTACTGTGGCTGAAAACTGCGACTGCGACTGAATACTTATTTAAATTCTTTTATCAAATAAACATAAACTGGAAAATGGTCGCTAAACCCAGCTTCCGAGATTGAATTGCGTAAAGGATAGCCTTTATATTGTCCTGAACTTTGAATGAGATAAGGTTTATTGAAAATACCTGCTTTCCAGAAATTAAAAGTCGAAAAATCAGCATTAATTAAAGATTCTGTCATGATAATTTGATCAAAAATATTCCAAGAATCTCTGAAAGCAATTGTTCCCATTCCTTTATTGGAAAGTTCTTCAAAAGGGTTAAAAACTCCAAATTCTGGAACTTCTGTTTTTACTCCGCGTGCGCCTAAACCTGCTTTTATACTTTTATTAAAAGGTCCGTCATTGAAATCTCCCATTGTCAATACTTTTGCTCTTGGATTAATCTGTTGCAATGAATCAATAATTTTTCGGTTTAATTTTCCTGCAGCTTCCCGAAATGCAGTCGTTGCTTTTTCTCCGCCAGATCTAGAAGGCCAATGATTGACAATAATATGTATTTCTTCGTCTTCTAAAAATCCCGAAACCAAAAGCTGATCTCTTGTAAAAACTCGATTTTTATTTTCCTTTTTAATTTCTATTTCATCATTCAAAACTTCTGCTTCTTTTGGGGAAATTTCTTTTTTATAAATAATTAAAGGAATATTTGAAAAAGAAGTTGGTCTGAAATATTTTTTCTGATACAATAAAGCCACATCGATTCCTCGTTTGTCTGGTGAATCAAAATGAATGATTCCTAAATCTAGTGGCAATAGCTTTGGTTCTTTTATTAAATCTTCTAAAACGCCACGATTTTCTATTTCAGCTCCTCCAAGTAAAGTTGGTGCATTTGAATTTTCGGGCATTCCAATTTCAGAAATAACTTTTGCCAGATTTTTTAATTTTTGCTGATATTTTTCTGTCGTCCAGCGTTGTGCTCCATTTGGAGTCCATTCATCATCATTTGTAAATTTATCATTTACAGTATCGTAAAGATTTTCAAAATTGTAAAAAGCTATAGTATGTATTTTGTATTTCTTTGGTTGGCTAAACAGAACTGTCAGCGAAAAAAGAAAAATCAAACAAAATTTATATTTTAACGGCATAGAGAAGTTTTTAAAAAGACAAATCTAATTATTTTGTAAGATTTTTACCTAAATAAAATCTAAAAATATTACATTTGTTTCTAATAAAAGTCTTGTATCTTGCTTAAAAAATCTGACAATTTATAATATGAAAAAAATACTGTTTTTTGCTTTATTCTTGAACTTTACAAATCCATTTTACGGACAAAAAAATAGTTCCAGAGCAGAGGAAATCAGAAAACAATATAAGATTCCAGAATTAGCTTACGCAGTTGTTTCTTCAGATTCTATTCTTGAGATTAACGTTTTAGGATTTCAACGTTACAAGTCTTCTCATAAAGCAAAAATTAATGATTTATTTCGTTTAGGATCAATCACAAAAACGATCACAAGTTACATCGCAGCGACTTTAGTAAAGGAAGGAAAATTAAACTGGAATACTAAATTTTTTGATTTATATCCTGAATTAAAACCAGAAAGTAATCCCGAAATTTATAACGTAACCTTACAAGATTTCTTGACATTTCGAGCGCCAATTCCAACTTGGTCTTATGGAAATGAAACTCCAAATCAACAAGAAATTAAAGGAAATAATCAAGAACAGCGTTATGAATTTATAAGCTGGTTTTTTAAGCAAAAACAAATTGTTACAGAAAAACAAGAATGGTACGGTTCCAATCCAAGTTTTGTTGCCGCAGGTTTAATGCTCGAAAAAGCAACTGGAAAAAGTTATGAAACTTTAGTGCAAGAATTGGGTAAAAAGCTAAATATCAACTTCGGTTTTGGACAACCAAACGTTACTGATATAAACCAGCCGTGGGGACATGATGAAAATTTGAAGCCCGAAAAACCATCTGCAAATTATAAATTAAATTGGCTTTCATCAGCAGGAAATATTAATGTAAATCTTCCTGATTTTTGCAAATTTACGCAGATGCAATTACAAGGTTTATTAGGAAAATCAAAAGTATTGTCTGAAAAAGAATTTAATAAAATGCATTTTGGTTTTCCTGAGTTTTCTTTTGGATGGTATTCTGAAATAAATGAAAAATCGGGCTTAAAATATTCTTTTCACTACGGAAATCCAGGAACATTTTTAACCAAAGTGTATATTTGCAAAGACATCGATAAAGCTTTTATCTTATTTGCCAATGTGCAATCTGAAGAAGCTGATAAAGGTTTAATGTTGCTTTTGTCCGAACTGCAAAAACAATATGGAGGCTAAATTTAGCAAACCTTAAAAATTAATTTTATAAATTTAAGCAAAAGAAAAAAATGAATAAAAATCGAATTGACTATATAAAAAGACGTTTTGCCTTTTGTAAACTCGCATTTCTTATTTTTGCTTTACAATCATTCAACTGTCAATCTCAACAAAACATGATAACACCACCTTATTTACAAAAAGGAGATACTGTAGCGCTTTTGGCAACAGCTAGAAAGAACATCGATGACAATTTAAAACCAACAATAGATTTATTGCATAGTTGGGGTTTAGAAGCCGTAATTGGATCTACAATTGGATTGGATTATCATCAATTGGCTGGAACAGACGAACAAAGAGCTGCCGATTTTCAAAAGCAATTAGACAACCCGAATATTAAAGCAATTTGGTGTGTACGAGGCGGATACGGAACTGTTAGAATGTTAGATTTATTAGATTTTACCAAATTCAAACAGCACCCAAAATGGGTTATCGGTTTTAGTGACGTAACGGTTCTACATAATCATTTGAATACCATGGGTTACAAATCTATTCATGGTATTATGCCTGTAACGGTTCCTAGAGCGACTCCAGATGCTGTAAGCTCGTTAAAAGCCGCTTTATTTAACGAACCTATTTCCTACTCTATCAGCCCAACTCCTATGAATCGTTTAGGAAGTGCTACTGGAGAATTAGTTGGCGGTAATTTATCTATTTTATACAGTTTATTAGGATCTCCATCGGCAATTGACTGCAAGGATAAAATTTTATTTATCGAAGATTTAGATGAATATCTTTATCATATTGATCGTATGATGATGAATCTAAGACGCAACGGTTGTATTGAAAATCTAAAAGGAATTATCATTGGCGGAATGACAAGCATGAAAGACAACGAAGTGCCTTGGGGGAAAAACGCTTTAGAAATTATTGATGACGTAACCAAAAAATACAATATTCCAGTAATTTTCAATTTCCCAGCCGGGCATATTAGAGACAACAGGGCTTTAATTATGGGAAATACCGTTTCTATAGAAGTTACAGCTTCTGGAAGTACGGTTACTTTTTAAAAATAATACCACACAATCCTTTTTAAGGAAACTCAAAAAATACCACATAAAAATCTTGGAAAGACGCAAAGTCGCAAAGTTTTAAAATGCTTTGTGATTTTGCGTTTTTTCGTGCAATAATTTCATTTAGTAAAAATAATTTCTACGATTCACACTGAAAACTGTGACTGAGACTGAATACTACAACAATGGCAGAACATAACGATTTAGGAAAATTAGGCGAAGATCTCGCAGCGGCTCATTTGGAAGAAAATGGATATTCTATTTTAGAACGAAACTTTGTAATCCAAAAAGCAGAAATAGATATAATTGCACAAAAAGATTCTGTCTTGGCAATTGTTGAAGTTAAAACTCGCTCGAGTTTAGATTTCGGTTCTCCGCAAGATTTTGTAAAGCAAAAAAAAATCCAATTACTTATTAAAGCAGTAAATGCCTACATAAACGATAGGGAAAAGGATTTTGCGGAAGATTTAGAAATCCGTTTTGATATCATTGCGGTCCATAAAAACGGGGAAACATTTGCAATTGAACATCTTACAGATGCTTTTTATCACTTTTAACATAATTTTTTATTGTTATAATTGTAACAATTTGTTTTTTTATTTATATTTGCAGAGAATTATAACATCGCAATGTTAAATTAACAACCAACTGTTACCAAAAAAAAAAAGAATTATGAAAACTGTTTCTTCTATTGTAGAAAACTACATTAAAACAAAACCATTTTTATTGAATGCCCTCTCGCTTGGAATTATTAACCTAACTTCACTTTCGCGAAATATTATGACCGAATTGGAAAGTGAATTTGGAAAAGAAGTAAAACAAGGAGCTGTTGTAATGTCTTTAAAACGACTGACGGAAGAACTAGACTTTAAACTTAACCACAAAATCAATAAAGTAATTAAGAATATTGGTGAAATCACTGTTCGCTCTGAGCTTACAGATTACACTTTTGCTGCTTCAGAAACTGTTTTGAACAAACAAGCAGATTTAATCTCTGATATTAATGCTTTATCTGATATTTTTTATACCTCATCTCGTGGTGTAAACGAAACTAATATCGTTGTCAGCAGTAGTGTAAATCACTTAGTTGAAAAACACTTTATGAGAGAAAAATTAATCCAGAAATTAGATAATTTGGCTTCAATTACTGTAAAATTACCAAAAGAAAACATTGTTGTTCCTGGTATTTATTATTTCATTTTCCAACGTTTGGCTTGGGAAGGAATTATCATTAATGAGGTAATTTCGACTTCAAATGAGTTTACTATTTTAGTTGGAGAAGATCAAGTTGATGTAGCTTTTAAAGTTATCAAAGATTTGAAAAACTAATTCGTAAAAGAATATTTAGAATCATTTTTTGATTCTTTTTATAACACAAATCCTTTTGTCTTTTTAAAAGATAAAAGGATTTTTTCTTTAAATATTACTCATTTTCGAAATAGATTTAATATTTCGCAGATAAGAATATTCTCAAAAGTGATATTCTCAATTAAAATTTATTTCGCAAAAGCGTCATTAAGACACTTACTTGTATAAAAGCGACCTGCGAGTGCTTTTTGTATCTTTCCTTTAAAAATTAACTCAAAAATCAGAATTAAGTTTTTTTATATATAATTTGTTGCGAATAATATTTTTATATATTTGCGATGAAGTCAGACACAAGACCTCTTATTTTGATAGTTTAATACAATTAAAATTAAATAAAGCGAATTAAATTGTTAGAAGCTGCCAACCATAGTGAAAAATTATTGGTAAGTGAACTCAAAAATGGAAACGAAAAAGCTTTTCGTCAACTTTTTGATTTATACCACCAAGATATTTATGGGTACAGCATTAGTCTTCTAAAATCAAAAGAAGCCGCAGAGGAGAATGTACAGGATGTTTTTATGAAGGTTTGGCTCAACCGCGAAAGTTTAGATATAGAACAATCATTTAAGGCCTATATTTTTACAATTGCGAGAAATCAGGCTTTTAATGTTTTGAATAAAGCAGCAAATGAAGTTATTTTAAAAGAAGCTGTTTTTTATGAAAGCCAAAAATCACATGAATATGGAGATTATGCTATTCGGGAAGCCGACTGCAAAAAACTCCAAAAACAAGCTATAAAACAGCTTCCTCCTAAACGACGGCAGATTTTTAAAATGTCACGGAAAAAAGGAATGAGCTATGAAGAAATAAGTCAGGAACTCGGAATTTCAATAAATACAGTCCGAAACCAAATGAGTAAAGCGCTCGAATCGATGCGCGGTTTTTTTCAACTTCACGATGAAATTATCTAACCAAAACCACAAATATTACCCTAAAAATCACTCTTCGGAGTGATTTTTTTTTTGAATGCTTTTAAAACTTCACTCAATCTTGTCATCCTGAGGAACGAAGGATCACACAAGAAATTCCACAATCAAAATCGATAACTTTTGTCATCTTCTATTGATTCCTAGTAAAAAATAAAAAAATGAATCGTGAATAAACCTGTTTGCTCGCGAGAGGGATGGGAGCAAGCTACCGAAGTAGCGCGGACAGCCCGACAGCATTAGGAAAAGGGGCGAATAAAGACAAAGATAGTTGGCCCCTTTTTCTAATGCTGGCTCGCCCAAAATATCTTTTTTATATTCAGATTGGGAGATTTCTTTGTCGATTTTCTTGTGTGATCCTTCGTTCCTCAGGATGACAAAATGCATTTAATTATTGTTTCTTTAAAAAATAAATTTTTGCATTTCTATAAAAATCAACACATTAAGAAATTAAAAATGTTAAAATTTAAAAATTTATAACGTTTGAGTAGTACTCCACTCCTCTTCATCTGTATTATAGAAACACAGAACCTAAAAACATTCTTAATGAATTCAAATTCTGAAATAAAAACGCTTTTAGAAAAGTTTATTTTAAATCAATGTACTGCTGAAGAAACAGAACAGATCATTGTTTATTGCCGAGAAAATAATCTTACAGAAGATTTTCCGACGGTTGAAGAAGTGAAAAATCTATTGATCGAAATGCCAAAAATGGGTGAGCAAAAGGCTGATTCCATTTTCAATACTATTTTATCTGCTTCAAAAGAACAAGAAACAGTAATTGAATTACAGCCTAGAAAATCAAATTATAGAAAATACATTTCTATTGCGGCTTCTGTAGTTGTTTTACTGGGAATTGGTTTTTTCTATAAACAAAACATGGCTAACAAAGCTGTTGAACAAAAATTCGATTTTAAAAGCTCAGATATTGTTTTACAATTAGAAAATGGGGAAACTCAGATTATCTCTGAAAACAATTCATCTAATGTAAAAGATGCGAAGGGAAATATCGTTGGAAATCAAAATGGAGATAAATTAGTTTACGGAAATGGTTCAGATTCTGAAAAACTGGTTTACAATACCATCAAGATTCCATACGGAAAAAAATTCCGTCTTCAATTATCTGATGGAACATTTGTTCACTTAAACTCTGGAACAACTTTAAAATATCCTGTAAAATTTATCGCTGGCGAAAACAGACAAGTTTTTCTTGATGGAGAAGCATTTTTTGATGTTGCAAAAGATAAAAAACATCCATTTATAGTAAATGCTGACGAATTGAATGTTCGTGTTTTAGGAACGCATTTCAACGTTTCAAATTATCCTGAAGATGCTGCAACTGATGTTGTTTTGGTTGAAGGTTCTGTTGGAATGTATCAATCCAATGAAGAATTTGATGCTTCTAAAAACATCATTTTGAAACCTGGTTTTAAGGGAAGTTTCAACAGAGAAAATGCTAAAATTTCGACTAAAGCAGTTATCACAGACATCTACACTTCTTGGATAGATGGCGGATTGACCTTTAGAAATATGACTTTCAGAAACATTATTACGAAGTTGGAAAGACGCTACAATGTTACAATCATCAACAAAAATGAAAAATTGGCTAACGAGAAATTCAATGCCAGCTTTAAAGACGAATCAATTGAAAATGTTATGAGTTATTTTAACGATATCCACGGCATTAATTACACGATAAAAAACAATCAAATACTAATTAAATAACCACTAAAACCAATAAAAAATATGAAGAAATAACATTATGGGAATAAAAAAATCGGAAAGAGCTGCGAACAATTTCCGATTAACTAAGTGATTGAATATAACGAATTAACTACAATCAATTAACAAAATTATGAAAAAAAAATCTAAGAATAATGGGTTTCT
>Ga0160502_100479_pt1 | contig 25891 bp, 24 predicted proteins | sample DIDnMG_14_FD_108237 | JGI IMG/M metagenome (GOLD analysis project Ga0160502, IMG submission 108237) | Enriched soil microbial communities from UW Madison campus, WI, USA - DID2933_E24_Xylan MG | ecosystem: Environmental > Terrestrial > Soil > Unclassified | place: USA: Madison, Wisconsin... | reverse complement strand
TGTACGTCATCTCCGGTAGCTGCACGGTGGAGCTTATACGTGAGGGAGCCTCATACAGCGCACAGTTGAAAAAAGGGGAGTTTATCCTGCTCGATGCGAGTATGCCGCATCGGCTCTACGTCGAGCAGTCCTGCCGGATGCTGAATGTGGAGTTTCGCTTTGCCGAGCGAGAGGGGGCGTCCCTCTCTGTGGATGAGCTGGCAGCAACTGACACTAGGCTTGGACGATTGCTGAGCTGCCCAGAGCCGTATCTGGTGCTGCGCGAGCCGCATGAGGTATACCATGGATTGAAGAGTCTGGTGCTGGAGCTGGATCGCGAGGATCGCTCTGAAATGCTGGTTCAGGTTCAACTGGCGGGGCTGCTGCTGCATATCGCCAGACTGTACGAGCAGAAGGAGCAGCAGGAGGGAGATATACAGCAGCACTATGTCCGGCAATGCCTGGACTTTCTGCATCAGAACTATGACCGATCGATCCAGATCAAGCAGGTGGCGGAATCTGTGAATCTTCACCCCGGCTATGTGCAGCGCATCTTCAAGCAGAAGACCGGGCAGTCCATCATGGCTTATCTGACCCGATTTCGTATGGATAAAGCGAAGATGCTGCTGCGTGAGACTGATATTCCGATTGCTGAGATTGCCGATTATGTGGGGGTTCACAGCCGCCCCTATCTGCATAAGCTGTTCAAGAGCGAGACTGGCATGACGCCATCGGAATATCGCAATTCGGCGGAGGCGGTGCGCTTTGCTGATTCGCAGCAAGGTGACGATTTTTAACACTTTGCAGTCCAACAAGTCATAAACGTGATAACGCTTCCTGTCAAGCTGCTGCTACAATAAAAGAAAAAATAGAGCTGCAGGAGGGACAGACGATGTCATTCAAAGTTACGTTTATAGGTGCAGGGAGTATCGGATTTACCCGCGGTCTGCTACGGGATTTGCTGGCAGTGCCTGAATTTCAACAAGTGGAAATTGCGTTCACGGATATTAACGAGCACCATCTCCAGATGGTCACTGAGCTTTGCCAACGGGATATAGAGGAGAATGGATTGAAGATCCGTATTCAATCTACCGTTGACCGTCGAGCAGCGCTGCAAAATGCGAGGTACGTCATTTGTACCATACGTGTTGGAGGCTTGGAGGCCTTTGAGACCGATGTGGATATTCCACTCAAGTATGGTATTGATCAATGTGTAGGCGATACGCTATGTGCGGGAGGCATCATGTACGGGCAACGCGGCATTGCCGTCATGCTGGACATCTGCCGGGATATTCGAGAGGTGGCTGAGAAGGACGCGCTGTTGCTTAATTACGCCAATCCGATGGCTATGATGACCTGGGCATGCAACCAATATGGCGGTGTACGCACGGTCGGACTATGCCATGGGGTTCAGCATGGGCATGAGCAGATTGCCAATGTCTACGGCCTGAAGCAGGAGGAGGTGGATATTGTCTGCGCCGGCATCAACCATCAGACATGGTATATCCAGATTAAGCATCAAGGCAAGGATCTGACAGCGGGATTGCTGGAGGCGTTCGAGAGTCACCCGGACTATGCGCGCACGGAGAAGGTTCGCATCGATATGCTGCGTCGATTCGGCTATTACAGCACCGAATCCAATGGGCATCTGAGCGAGTATGTGCCATGGTACCGCAAGCGTCCGGAAGAAATTCATGAATGGATCGATCTGGGCTCCTGGATTAATGGCGAGACAGGGGGATACCTCAGAGTATGCACAGAGGGACGCAACTGGTTCGACACGGACTTCCCGAACTGGATGAAGGAGCCGGCACTTGAGTATGCTGCCAATCACCGCAGTCAGGAACACGGCTCCTATATAATAGAAGGATTAGAGACGGGACGAGTGTACCGTGGTCATTTCAACATGGTGAATCGGGGTATCATTGCTAATCTGCCGGCCGATGCGATTATTGAAGCGCCTGGCTATGCGGATGGTAACGGTATCTCCATGCCAATCGTAGGTCATCTTCCGCTAGGGCCGGCGGCTGTATGCAATACAAGCATCTCGGTCCAGAGGCTAGCTGTCGAGGCGGCTGTGCATGGTGATGATCTGTTGCTGCGTCAGGCATTTATGATGGACCCGCTAGTAGGCGCTGTATGTAACCCCAAGGAAATCTGGCAACTGGTGGATGAGATGCTGGAGGCCCAGGAAGCATGGCTGCCGCAGTATGCGGATGCGATTGCTGCTGCGAAGGCGAGATTGAGTTCAGATAAGCTTCTCCCCGTGCGTGCGTATGAAGGTGCTGCCCGGTTGAAGGTGAAGACTGTCGAGGAGATGCAGTTAGATCGGGAGGCCGCGAATCGGAATGCCGGGGAGGCTGACAAAGGGAAGGAACGGGCCGTGCAGAAGTAGATCAGAATGAAAACGAGAGTAGATTTTCGTACAAGTGAAGGCATTCTTTTCCTGTGGACACGGGGGAGGATGTCTTTTTTTATGGCAATGTCACGGGGCAGGGGGCATTTAAAAATTAGCGGCGACTCGTTGGCAAGAGCGTGTGATTCGAACGACAGTCCGTGAGCTGCACCCAGGAGACGGATACTGTCCGCTTGCGGCAGAGTAAGGCTTGATCGCTGAATCCCACGCTCGAAAACCGTCAGAGGAACTGACGGTTGTCTAAAACCCTGAATCTTGGTATGCCATAACTGTAGGACCTGCTGAAATTTGGGACGAACCGTTGACCTGCCTAGATTAGAGAGCAGGGCGCTTGTGCTTCGGGTTGGTAATACATGTTTTGCGGTAAAATTACCACATCTGACCATCAATATATTGCTAAGGTGCATCGATCTAGCTATGGATCATTTATCGTAGCCTTCGCCCGCTGCTCTGCCAATAAAAATTGCATGAACTTGCGCACGGTGCCTCTATTCGCTGGATTTAATGAACGGCAGTCGGCCAAAAATTGTATTTCTTCACTTGTCGCCTTCTCGTAGTATAGGGGGTCATGTTTGCTTTTTGGCGTGAGGAATACAGTTTCTGGAGGAGTGCCGTTGCCCATGAGCAGCCATTCCGCACTGGGAGAGAATTGGTTAACCACGGCAACTAACGTATCAGCAGAAGGCTTGTTTTTTCCTTTCTCAATGTCGCTCAATCGCCCCTGTGAAAGATTAATCAAGCGAGCAAATTCCGACTGCTTCATACCTGCTAATTTACGCAAGTACAGAAATCTTTCTGCAAAAGTTTGCATATATCTCCTCCAAGAAAATAAAAATCCGTTATCAGATATATTGTTCTTTTATGTCCGTTTTTTATTGAAATTATTCCTTATCAGATATATGATGGATATAGTGGTAGTTGTACCACATTCATTATATCACCTTAAATGATGTCATTCCTTGGGAGAAAGAAATGAGCCTAAGTCCTTCAGCACTATTCATTTATAGGTAACCGGAATTGTGAGTTCGTAATCATGAGTCAAACAGCCCATGAATTTGAATTCAGAGCCGAAGTATCCAAATCTCCATGACAGCTAGCCGCACATTAGTGCCACTTGCACCGGGCCAAGTTATCAGTACGAGGAGGCAAGGCCTGCCAGGAAGTGGCTTTATTATCGGCTTGGTTTGTCGTTTTTTGTTGAATATAGGTAAAAGGATGAGGTAGATGAAACGGATTTTGATTGCGGATGATGCAGATGTCGTGCGCCTATCGCTTCGTACACTGCTGCACGCTGCCGGATATGAAGTAGTTGCTGAAGCGCGGACAGGAAGGGAGGCTGTAGAACTGTATGAAGCGTACAAACCGGACTTGGTAACTATGGATCTAACGATGCCCGATATGGATGGTGTAGAAGCTACTCGCAAAATTATCGAGATGGATATGAGAGCAAGAGTCGTCGTTTGCTCCGCATATGGGGAGCAGAAGCAGGTGCTGGAGGCGATCGCTGCGGGGGCGAAGCATGCAGTGAGCAAGCCATTGCGCAATGATCGGCTCATCCAGGCGATTGCCGTTGTACTGAATAAGGCCTAGATCTGACTTACCAGTCGAAGTCGACCGTCTATCGTGTGCTGCATCCTCCAAGGGGATGCTATCGGCGCTCCCCATACGCAGCCGCATTTACGCATAGGAGGTGTTGAGAGTGCAAGAGATAAAGAGGCTTACACTCTTTGGATTAGCTGTAAAAAGAGCCCTTCTTGAGAAGCAAATGACACAAAAGCAGTTTTGTGAACGCGAAGGAATCCCAGTTAACCGCTTTACAGAAATTTTGTACGGACTTCGTCCCGGCAACCGGTATAGAAAGCAGATCGCTGATGCATTAGGCATAGAGCGTATCAATTCATAATCGTATTCCAATCAGTCATATGCAGCATTGGCTTCGCACTACGATCATGATTAATGAAGTGGAATGGAAAAAGGATGTGCACATGAATATTCAGCCCTACATTATTAATACGGAATCATTGTCTGATGATCTGCTCATTCAGTGCTACAGACAGGCTATACGTCTTCAATGCGATGAGCGATTTATACAAATTTTAAAAGACTCCCTACATTATCGCAATCTGACTGTTGATATAGAAGTACAGGATACAGCCGGTGAGCACGAGCTGAATGCTCATTCTATATCCCTACTAAACAAGGAAGATTAGAGTTGCGCATGGTACTGGGAATCGGGACAAGCAACCTGGAAGGATGACTGCCAGTGATTCGAGAGCTTACCAAGGCTGTGGCGCATATGGAGGATTTTCTTCTTGTGTTTCAGCCACAATATAACATACAACAGCGTAAGATTATCGGTGTAGAAGCGCTCATTCGTTGGAAGCATCCACAGTGGGGCTGGGTCAGGCCCGACTTGTTTATTCCGGCTGCGGAACAGGCTGGACTTATCGGACGAATTGGGCAATGGGTTATCCAGAAAGCAACGAGTCAAGCTGTACAATGGCATGAGGCGGGAATACCACTCCGATTATCTGTCAATCTGTCGCCGGAGCAACTGAAGGAAGAGGCGCTCATTGAGCTGATCGATGATGCTCTGGCCTCCAGCGGTATAAAACCCAGCCTGCTAACGCTGGAGCTGACCGAAGGCTCTCCGTTGTATGAAGCACCGGCTGCTATCGGACGTTTGTATCAAATTCGCGAGCTTGGCTGCGCGATCGCCATCGATGACTTCGGTACGGGGTATTCATCCATGAAGTATCTAATGGATATTCCCGTACAATTTGTTAAGCTGGACCGTTTTTTTATCCGTAATCTGTTAGAGCATCAGCGTTCTCGTCCGATTGTGCAGGCAATCATTGAACTGAGCAGCAGTCTGGAATTTCAGGTCATCGCTGAAGGGGTGGAGTCCAGCGCGGAGCTTCAGCTCCTGGCAGGGATGGGATGCCATGAGATTCAAGGATATTACATCAGCCCGCCAGTACAGGCGATGTATATCCCCGATCTCGTTGTCGAGTACATCGACCCGCAGCGTATTAGGGGGCTATAGGCTCAAGGGAGGGACGCTGGCCCTCAAAGAACAGATTGTCCAGTAGTCATTTGAACAAAGCAACAGCCTTCCGTTCCACCTGTGCGCGTGGTCGGGAAGGCTGTTATTTGCTGGTGACAAGTCAACCTAGAGTGGCTTCGACACCTTCACGCGCTTAATAAATAGCGAGCATAGAAATGCGAGCAGAGCCATCGAAACTGCAAAAATAAAGGCATGGCTGACGCCCGTGGCAAAGGATTGAGGGAGATGCTGCAAGAACGACGGGTTCGACAGATACGGCTCCAGTCCCTGGCTAACATCAAAGCCCTGATCCATGAGGTAGCCCTTTTGCCCGGCCGACAGGATACTAACCGCGAGTGCAGTACCGATCGCCCCGGCAACCTGTTGCAGCGTACTCATGATTGCCGTGCCATCTGGATAAAATTCTGGCGGTAGCTGGTTAAGGCCATTCGTCTGTGCGGGCATCATGACCATCGAAATTCCGATCATGAGCAGACTGTGCATGACAATAATAAACGTTGCTGACGATGCGACGGTGATGCCGGACATCAGGTACAAAATCGCCGCAATCACGATCAGCCCAGGAATGACGAGCCAGCGCGGGCCGTATTTGTCAAACAGCTTGCCCATAATCGGGGACAACAGGCCGTTAATGATACCGCCCGGCAGCAGCAGCAGTCCAGCAGCCAGAGCGCTCTTGCCAAGACCCTGCTGCAGGAACATCGGCAGCACGAGCATCGAGGACAGCAGCACCATCATCACCACAAACAGCATGATGACGGCAAGCGTGAACATCGGATAGCGGAAGGCGCGCAGGTTCATGACTGGCGTCTCCATCTTTAGCTGGCGCCAACAGAACAAGAACAGAGACAGGCTGCCAATGACCAGCGAAGCGATGACCATATTGCTTCCCCATCCCGCAGCTTCGCCAGCCTTGCTAAAGCCGAATACGATGCCGCCGAAGCCTATCGATGACAACAGGATGGAGAGAAAGTCGATCTTAGGCCGGGTAATCCTGGATACATTTTGCAAAAATATAATGCCAAACAGCAGGGAGATGAGCAGCACAGCAGAGGAGATCCAGAAGATCCAGTGCCAGGACAGCTTCTCGATCAACAGCCCGGCAATTGTTGGACCAATGGCAGGTGCAAACATAATAACCAATCCCATCATGCCCATCGCGGCGCCGCGCTTGGCAGGAGGAAAAATAACCAGAATGGTATTGAACAGCAGGGGCAGCAGCAAGGCCGTTCCAACCGCTTGGAAGACGCGTGCAGCCAGTAGTACCTCAAAATTGGGTGCTAGTCCTGCAATAAGCGAACCGAGTGTCGAGAAGCTAAGCGATGCGATAAACAATTGGCGTGTCGTAAACCATTGCAGAAGCAAGCCAGACACAGGCACCAATATCCCAAGTACTAGCAAATAGGCGGTAGTCAGCCACTGTATCGTTGTTGGACCCACATTTAATTCCTTCATCAGGTCGGTCAGTGCAATATTCAAGGCCGTCTCGCTGAACATGCCGATAAAGCCGCCCAGCATGAGTGAAATCACGATCGGCATTACCTTAAACTGCCGCTGTTCCTCATGTTGTTGGGGGCTGTCTTGCTGATAAGAAGCTTCCACAGTATGTCCTCCATGTGTATAGTATCTCTATATGATCGGCTGCTACAGACAGCTCGTCTGTAGCAATCGGTAAACTTGTTCATAGCAACGGGCTACTGGAAAGGGTCCACAGCATTATAGCGACTGGTCTAAATCTAAATAATATCGTGAACGTTTCTGGAATGTCAATCAAAAGTTAGGGCGTGTCTGAACACTCTGAACGGATCCGATCTGGCCGAATGCTCGTTCCAGGCAAGGCGCTTTTTCGCAGGCGTACCGGGGGTACGCCTGCGAAAAGGCAACGAAGCATGGGCGAAAGGCGGGGAGAGATGCCTTTGAACGGGTGTTCATACACGACCTAGTCATTGCTGCAGAGATGATGTCCCCCAGAGCTGTCGAACAATCTCATACGATCGGAGCCGATCCTCAGCACGGTAGGCATCGGTAGCAATGATCAGTTCATCCGCCTGAGTCTTCGCGACAAGCTGGTGCAGCTTCTCTTGTACAGTGCTCGGTGAGCCAATAATTGCATCACGGAGCTGAGAGAGCACATTGTGGCGCTCCTGGTCTGTCCAACGCCCATCCATCGTGTGGACTGGCGGCTGAATCTTGGAGGGACGTCCCCGCGAAAGCGCTAGAAATTTCTGATAGAGCGAAGTTGCCAGTCGCTGTGCCTGTTCATCCGTATCTGCCGCAATCACATGAACGCCAACCATGACCAGAGGTTTCTGCAGCCTGGCAGTGGGAACAAAGCTGCGACGGTATAAGGAGAGGGCAGGCATCATATAGGCGGGAGAGAATTGCCCGGCAAAGGCAAAGGGCAATCCGAGTGTGCCAGCCAGCCGGGCGCTGTAATCACTGGAGCCGAGCAGCCAGATCGGCACCTCCAGTCGCTCTCCCGGAACGGCGCGGGCACGTGGACGCTCGTCAGCCGTGTCTGCTGCCTTGAAGTAGCTGCGCAGCTCGCCAAGCCGTTCAGGGAAGTCTTGAGCTGCATCCGTATCCCGGCGCAATGCGCGAGCTGCTGCCTGGTTGGAGCCAGGGGCGCGTCCGATGCCCAGATCAATGCGCCCTGGATAGAGCGACTCGAGCGTCCCGAATTGCTCGGCGATGGCCAAGGGGGCATGGTTCGGCAACATGATGCCTCCAGAGCCTACCCGGATGTGGCGGGTTAGCGCCGCAATATGACTGATGAGGACGGACGTTGCCGAGCTGGCTGTGCCGGGGCTGGAGTGATGCTCAGCCAGCCAGTAGCGATGGAAGCCCCACTGCTCCGCGTATCGCGCCAGCTCCAGGCTGTTGCGGAACGCATCAGCCGGCTCTGCACCCTCGCTGACTGGCGCCAAATCAAGAATAGATAGCTGCACGGAATTCAATGAACCGCTAACTTGTGTGCACATGCGGGGATGGTTCATAATGTCAGCTCCTTGCGTAATGGTGTCCTGCCAGCCGCAAGCTGATCGGACAGCAGCTACAAGCCAGAATAATTAATTGTTCCTATCATACTTATCGGCTTGGGTGCTGTCAATTTATAGGTTGCATAGGAGGCTGACTCATGGACGGCCCCCTTCACTCTTCATCATTGCGTGAATGGCAGAACGGGGCTATACTACGCACATAGAAGCTTCGGGTGAAGGAGAGGAGAGAGGAAATCATGCAATGGTTTACGAGGCAAGTTGTGGAGATTATTCGGGACATCCCTTCAGGGAAAGTGATGACATACGGGCAGATCGCTGCTCATGCCGGAAGTCCCCGCGCGGCGAGGCAGGTGGTGCGCATCCTTCACTCGTTGAGCAAGAAGGAGAGGCTGCCCTGGCATCGGGTAATTAACGCTAAGGGAGAGATCAGCCTGCAGGATGAGGAGGGACGCTTCATGCAGACGATGCTTCTGGAGGGGGAAGGGGTGGAGCTCGGGCTTGGAGGACGAATCGATCTGGATACGTTCTTGCATCATCCAGTGAAGAAGGGTACGGTGGAAAACACCGATTCGCTCTAGCGGATAAGAAAATGAGGCATTCCTCCGAATGCCTCATTTTCCAATCCTTTTATAAGGTAGTCTGTCTTTGGATTTATTTCATCTGAGCAAGCCAACTGCTTAGATTGGCGATCTGCTCGCTCGACAGTTGCTCCTTGAAGGCGGGCATACCGTTGCCGCCGCCCATAATCTTCTTGTAGATCTCTTCCTTGGTTAGAGTGCCCCCGATTTGGTTCAGAGCAGGCCCCATTCCGCCCTGCATATCTGTCCCATGACAGCCAAGACAACTGTTTTTGTATATTCCTTCGGCTGCTGCAATGTCGGATGGCTGATCCGGGATGACGAAGGCTTCCTCCGGCTCTGGTGCCGTCTTCTCCGGCAGCCCGAACATCATCAGATAAACCCCAAGCGCACTTGCGGCCAGGAACAGCCCGAACATGACCCACTTCTGCATACGCTACTTACCTCCTTTTTCTTGATTGGCATCATTTTGTTGTTGAAAAATCGCTGGACATGGCTTTCGTACTATAGTATACGAAGCTGGCCTATATTCTATCATTGATGAGGGGATAACTTCCATGGCTCTAAAGGGCTATCCTGAACAGGCAAGCAATGTCATCAAATGGTCATAATGCCTGCTGGAGCATGGCTCGAAATCGTCCGTTCAAATGGGTTAAGATAGGATAGGATGGGATACATCAATCGTGTCGCGGCTTGGTACAGACTGTCGTTCAGAACGAGATTGTACAAACGAATGGAATCAGGAGGGAAATGAAATGATGAAGTGGAAGTACAGGCACAAAAGCATGCAATTGATCGTGTTGGCTGCGGTTGCGGTCATTGGGGCTGCCGGATGCTCCGGCACACCGCCGAAGGAGGAGACGCGCCTGGACAAGCAGGCAGCGGAATACCCTGAAGCGGTAGCCTTATACAAAAAAAGCTGCCTCTCCTGTCATGCCTCCGATCTGGAAGGACGAGTCGGACCGAATCTGCAGCAGGTCGGCAGCAAATTCAATGCCGATGAGCTGGCGAATCTGATCAGCGAGGGCAAGGGAGGGATGCCTTCGTATAAGAAGTCGCTGAGCACCGAGGAGATTCATGCGCTGGCAGACTGGCTCGCGCAGCAGAAGTAACGGGCGGAGCCCGCGGTTAAGTGGTATAAGGCGGGGCACGACAAGAGCGGATCTGTCGTCGCCTGCATGTGTAGGCGAGGAGCCTGCTCCTTGGGGAGTCAGGCTCCAGGCAGAGGGAGTGGCTGCTGTAGCTGCCCTCTGGCGAGGGACGAGTGGTCGTTCGTCTCATGTCTCAAGATTCCGCTTGCTAGAAGCTCGTGGCATCCTATACCTGCTGCATTCGCATACTTGGAGCAGAAGCGTCAAGCAGGGCAGGACGAGCCCCGGCTGGGCATGGGCAAGCAGCTTCGTGCATCGCTTGACAACATATGATTTAGATACTAAACTAAAAGTAGACCGAAAATGAATTCAAAATCGAGAATAAGGGTGGATGTGCTATGAAGGAGAAGGCAGGAAGCGACAACGCTTCATTATCAGCTCCGTCGCCCGCTGACAGCACTCGCGGCACCCGTTATTTGGGCCAGGTTATTCTCAAGCTGCGCAAGCTGGAGCGGCAGCCGCGCAGCTTTGGAGCTGCCGGGCTACTGACGCCGAGCGAGATCCATACTATAGAAGCGATTGGCTGCGGCAGAAGTGTGCTGATGAGCGAGCTGGCTGCCCGCTTGCAGGTGACGAAGGGAGCGGTCACGCAGTTGATCGCCCGTCTGGAGGGCAAGGGACTGGTGCATCGCACACCGCATCCTGTGGATTCACGGGCGACAGAGCTGGCCCTGACAGAGCTGGGCGTCATAGCGTATGACGCTCATGAAGAGACGCAGCGCCAGTTCTATCAGGAATTGCTTGAGGTACTGACAGAAGATGAGATTGCCGTGTTTGAGATTAGCATGAAGAAGCTGAGCCAGTTTCTCGACAGAGAATCGAACAGCGGCTAGAGTGGGGCTGCGAGCTGATCGTGCGCTGCTTTCCAACTGCTGGACGCGGGCTCTTGTCATGACTTTGGCGCTATCAGCCGTTCAGCTCGCGGCTGATAGGCAGAGTTATGGATGGGAGCGGAGAAGCTCTGGATGCCATTTGGTTTAGTATCTATACATTATAAGGGGATGATCTCATGAAGCTGGGGAAAATTATTGTAGCAGGCGGTTATGGTCATGTTGGTCAGCAGCTATGTCTGCTGCTCGCCAAGCACTATCCGGGTCAGGTATATGCGGCGGGGAGGAGTATGGAGAAGGCGGAGCGGTTCAGCAGGGAGAGCGGGGGCCAAGTGCTCCCTATGGAGCTGGACATTCGGGCGCCATTCGATGCCGACAAGCTTGCGGGAGCGAGACTGCTCATCATGTGTCTGGATCAGGAGGAGCCTCATTTTGTCGATGCGTGCTTGCGTGCAGGTATCCACTATATGGACATCTCGGCAAGCGATTCCTTTTTGACCCGAGTGGAGCAGTTGCAAGAGGCGGCTCATCAGGGGCAGGCTGTTGCTCTGCTGTCGGTAGGACTAGTGCCGGGATTGAGCAATCTGATGGCTAAGGAGGCCTATGGATTGCTTGAGCACACGGATCGGATTGACATTACGCTGCTGCTCGGTCTTGGCGATGAGCATGGACAGGCTGCCATTGAATGGACGATTGACCAGTTGGGCACAGATTTCACCGTTGCCTGGAATGGAACGGAGCAGCAGGTGCGAACCTTTGCAGACGGGCGGGCGACCGAGCTAGGCGAGTCCTGGGGAAGCAGGCGGGCTTACCGGTTCAACTTTGCCGATCAGCATGTGCTGTCACGAACGCTCGGTGTGCCTGTGGCTACACGGCTCTGTCTCGATTCGGCCTGGGTGACGGGCGGCATCCGACTGCTGCGCAAGCTTGGGTTAACACGGCTGCTCTCATGGTCCAAGATTCGCTCGGCTGCTGTGAAGAGCTTTGCCCGCTGGCGGGGTGGCAGCGATGCGTATGTGCTGCAGGTTGAGGCGAGCGGGCATATCAGCGGTTCAAGGGCGGTGTCAAAGCTGAGGCTGGAGGGCAGGAAGGAAGCAACTGTGACAGCAAGTGCAGCCGCCGCAGCCGCACTTGCCTTGTATCGGGAAGAGCCGGCTCCCGGTATATACCATATTGAGCAGCTCCTCCAGTTGAGCGATGTGCTGCCGTGGTACGGGCGGGGAGTGGGCAGTGGTGCACACTTATGGCGCTCAGGTGGGAGCGGTAGTGACTCAGCCTCTATGATGAGCCATGTGCAGTCCGAGAGGTGAGGCAGGCGGGTCAGACCATCGCCCCCCCTCGAAAACAACGATACACGATTCATCACTTCGATTGGATGCTATATAGGAGAAAAGCTGACGATATAGCGGATGACTAGTGGGTGAACATGTAGTGGATTTGGAGTTTCATGAATATATCTCCAATTTTTGGTTGATTTTTTCTCAGAAACATAAGATACTGGTCAAGGCATTCCACTTCTGAAAGGCGGTATTCTTATGAATTCTAGTACTCCACCCGAAGCTTCACCCACTATCGACAGCCAGAGACCATCGAAGCGCGCGGATGTGTATGTTTCCTTCGTGCGGCATCTGTTCGTATCCCCCGATACGAGTGTGCAACAGGCGTTAAGCTATCGCACCTATATCCCTGGATTGTTCAGCGCACTGCTGGCGGCTGTTATATTTGCTCTTATCAGTCTTATTTATGCGAATCAGTTGGCAGGATGGATTGGAATGTTGTCCGGGAACATATTCAGCCTAATGAGTCAGAGTGTCAACTATGTCAGTGTGTTTGCAAAAGTGTTGGCGCTCGTGATGGTACAGTGGGCGCTGCTGTCAGCTATGTTGCTTGGAGGAGCGCGATTATTCAAGGCAACACTGTTGCCCGTGCAGGCCTTCAATGCGGTAGGGGTGTCCAAGGTCTATCTGGCTGCTGCCGGGCTCTGTGCATTGCTGCTGAGCTTCGTTCATAGCGGCTTGGCAATCAGTGTATTCATGGGGGGCTTCATTCTTTCCGTGAGCGTCGTCATTCGTTCGGTTGGTCTGCTTGCCCCGCAGTCTTCTTTTTACTTTGTGCCGACCGTTTTTGCTGCATACTATGTTGCGTTATCTATCGTCATGTCCATATTATTTTAATTATGAGTTGCTGCGCTGCCTGCAGCAGCCGGGCCCTGAGCCTTGCTGCTGCAGGCAGCGCATTTTGTATCAGTGGCATCATACTGCAGCTTGCCTAGGTCATGCCTTAGGGCGCAGAGCGCCTCAGCGGTACTGGGTCAGTCGTAATAGGTCAGGATGAGGCCTGAATACTAGAGAGCGTGAAGGGGAAGGTATGTTCTCCTAAATGAATTGACGCGGACTATAGACCATGATAAGTTAAAAATGGCAGTCATACTGATGGGAGGTATACAAGATGACACAGGTACGTATTAGCGTAAGCTATGAGGAATATGAGAATGGACAGACCATCACAGAGAAAATTGTCGCTCTGGCAAATGATCCAGGCAGCTCTGAGGTGACCGAGCTGATTATTGGAGAATGGGGAGAAGCCTATCAGAACAGCCCGGATATTTTCCTGGAGGACTTGATTCGCCATAAGGATGCATTCCCGCAATTGCGCAAGCTGTTCATTGGCGATATGGACTCGGAGGATTGTGAGGTATCCTGGATTGTCCAGACCGATCTGACACCGTTGCTCGCAGCATTTCCACAGTTGCAGTCGTTCACGATTAAGGGGAGCTCGAACCTGACGTTGCCAGAGCTGAGTCATGAAGCACTGCAGGAGCTCGTCATTATATGCGGCGGTCTGCCGAAGCTGGTGCTTGAACAGATTCGGGAAGCCCGCTTGCCGGAGCTGACGAAGCTGGAGCTGTATCTGGGGGTCGAGGACTATGGCTTTGACGGGGGGCTGGAGGATGTGCTGCCGTTGCTTGATGCAGAACGCTTCCCCAAGCTGACCTATCTCGGACTGAAGAACAGCGAGCTGCAGGATGAGATCGCCAAGGCCGCGGCACAAGCCCCGATCCTCAAGCAACTGCACACGCTGGATCTGTCCCAAGGTACGCTCACCGATGAGGGAGCAGCAGCGCTGCTGGATAGCGAGCTGGTGCGCGGCTTGTCCTTCCTCGATCTGAGCTATCACTATATGTCGGACGAGATGATCAAGCGCTGGCAGGACAGTGGCATTTCTGTGGATGTCAGTGATCAGCAGGAGTATGACGAGGACGACGATTGGCGTTATCCTGCTCTGACGGAATAATGCGACCGCAGACACCGTGGCCGTCAGGCGTAGAGTCGGGCGGCCTTGGGGATACAGGCGAGTCGTCCATGGTGCTCATCGGCAATCCTGGTAATCGCCGAACGGCCGGGCTGCAGGCGGCTCGGGCGCGCTGGGGGCTGCCTCCTGCGGAGGTGATCAGCTATGTGGAGCTGATCCATGCTGCGGAGCAGGGAGCAGAAGCGCTGGCGGAGCTGCTATCAGAGCGGCTTCGCCGCGTCGGCGGAAGCGGCCTGCCCCTCCTGCGACTCGATGCGCCCGGCGAGGACGATGAGGTAGAACGGGCGATGATTCGCCTTGGCGATCCACAGCGGCCAGGCGACGACCGTTTCGCGCCTCCATGGTCTGTCCATGCCTCCGCGATCCGTGCGGAGGCTGTCCGCGGGCTGAGGCCGGATAAGGGACTGATTCGCTATCCGGCTCAGTGGTTCCGCGGCTTCTGCCGGCTGCTGGCGCTGTGCGAGCAGGCCGGCGCGCTAGCGGGAGCGGCTCATTCGACAGGAGCCGCACTGCGCTGGATCAATGCGCCCGCAGACATCGCGCAGATGTTCGACAAGCGGCAGTGCCAGCGTATACTGGCAGCCCGCGGTGTCCCGGTTCCGCGCATGCTTAGCCTGGGTGCCGAGATCGGCAGCTATGCGGAGCTGCGAGCGGCGATGGCGGCTGAGCGTATGAACCGTCTGTTCATCAAGCTGGCCTCCGGCTCCGGCGCGAGCGGCGTCATCGCCTATCAGTTCAACCCTCGCAATGGCGAGGAGCGGGCTGTAACGACGATCGCGATGGAACAGAGTAGCGACAGTGGAGCGGGCAAGCTGATACTGTACAACAGCAAGCGGCTGCGGCGCTACACCGATCATAGCACGATCCGCACACTGATTGATTGGCTGTGCGGTGAAGGAGCCCAGATCGAGAGCTGGATTCCCAAGGCGCAGGCACATGGCTGCTCGTATGATCTGCGGCAGCTCGTAGTGGCAGGGCAAGCTTGCCACCTGGTAGCTCGGCTCAGTCGTTCGCCTATTACGAACCTGCATCTGCGCAATGAACGGATGGAGGCGGAGCAGACGGGACTGGGTAAGGAGCAATTGCGGCGTGCCGCGGCCACGGCGGAGTCGACGCTTGCGGCATTTCCCGGCTCATGGGTCGCCGGGGTGGATGTGCTGCTGCAGGCGGAGAGCTTGAGCCCTTATGTCGTGGATGTAAACCCATTCGGGGATCTGCTCTACCACGTCCGCTACCAAGGGATGAATCCGTATGAATGGCAAATGAAGCTCATAAGGCACATGATGTAAAGGGATGAACGGCATGACAATAGATATGAATCAGGTTGTAGGCAGCCATGATCTTGTAATGATTACACTCGATACGCTGCGATATGACGCGGCGGTGCTGGAGGAGGCCAACTGTCCGAATCTATGCGGCGGGGGCTCCTGGGAGAAGCGGCATACGCCGGGCAGCTTCACCTACGCGGCTCACCATGCTTTCTTCGGCGGTTTTCTTCCTACTCCTGCCAATACGGATAAGGCATCGCATGTCCGGTTGTTCCATTCCAGGAATACCGGTCTGCGCACGGATTCACGCACCTGGCTGTTTGACGCTCCTGATCTGGTATCCGGGCTGCAGCAGGAGGGTTATCGAACGATCTGTATCGGCGGTGTCATCTTCTTCTCGAAGAAGGTGCCGCTTGCTCGTGTGCTGCCCGGCTACTTTCAGGAGAGCTACTGGCGGATGACCTTCGGCGTGACCAACCCACGCTCAACAGAGCATCAGGTGGCTCATGCGCTGAAGCTGTTGCAGGCGGCAGACCCGCAGCAGCGGCTGTTTTTGTTTCTGAATGTATCGGCGATCCATGGACCCAATCATTATTATATTCCGGGTGCCCGGCAGGATTCTGTGGAGACGCAACGGGCTGCACTGCGCTATGTGGACGAGCAGCTCGGCCCATTGTTCGAGGCGCTGCGTCAGCGCGGGCCCACGTTCTGCATGGCGTTCTCTGATCATGGAACAGCTTATGGCGAGGATGGCTATCACGGGCATCGGCTTGCCCATGATGTAGTGTGGAATGTTCCGTATCGGGAATTTTTTCTATGAGCGCATGATAAGAAAGGAGCAAAAGCTATGGCTGATGTTGCACGAGAGCAGCGGGAGGCGCAGTGGCTTCAGGAATTGAAGTCATCACCGTACCGCTCTTATTTATATTCCTACCCGCACAAGACGGCTTACCAGGTGCTGGAGCCACCGATCCCGCTGTCCGAGCTGTGGCGGGAGGAGCAGGCGGAGACCTATTTTCTTTACATGCATATTCCATTTTGCGCAGCCCGCTGCGGATTTTGCAATCTGTTCACGTTGCCGGATCGCCGGGCGGATGTGCATGAGGAATACGTGGACGCTCTGGAGCGTCAGGCTCGGCAATGGGCAGAGCTGCTGCGCGGCAAGCCATTTGCCCGCTTCGCCATCGGCGGGGGCACGCCAACATTGCTTGCCACCCAGCAGTTGGAGCGGCTGTTCTATATCGCGCAGGAGATTATGGGGCTTGACCCGGAGCAGGCGTCAATCTCGGTTGAGACCTCACCGGACACCGTCACTCGCGAGCGGCTGGAGGTTTTGAAGCGCAATCGGGTGGATCGGGTCAGCATGGGCATTCAGAGCTTCATCGAGCAGGAGGCTGCGGCAATCTACCGACCGCAGAAGCCGCAGCTTGTCGAGGCGGCGCTGGAGGAGCTTGCTGCCTATTCCTTCCCGCTGCTGAATCTGGATCTCATCTACGGGCTGCCGGGTCAGACGGTGGATAGCTGGCTCTACTCGGTCGAGCGCGCGCTGGCGTATGAGCCTGGGGAGCTGTTCATCTACCCGCTGTATACGCGGGAGCATACGATTGTCAAACCCGAGCAGATGCGCAGCCAAGGGCAGGATATTCGGCTAGCTTGCTACAATGCGGCGCGCGAGCTGCTGCTCTCCCGCGGCTATGAGCAATATTCGATGCGAAGGTTCGCTCGACCGATACCCGGCACAGACAAGCGCATCCTGGATTATAGCTGTCAGGAGGAAGGGATGGTTGGACTGGGCTGCGGAGCGCGATCCTATACCCGCGAGGTGCATTATGCTGCCCGCTACGGGGTAAGTCGTGCAGCGACGCAGAGCATCATTGCCGATTATGTGGGCGCATCGAGCTACCTTATGGCGGACTACGGGTTCGTCTTGAACGCCGCAGAGCAGCGTCGCCGTTACATGCTGAAGGCGTTGCTGCATAAGGAAGGGGTGGAGGTGGCAGGATATAGTGCACGTTTTGGCTCACATCTGCTAGACGACCTGCCCGAGCTGAACCGACTGACAGATAACGGCCTGGCGGTATTGCAGGGCGGTCGACTGGCGCTCACGGATGAAGGTCTAGCCTATTCGGATGCAATCGGAGATTGGCTGATCTCGGATGCGGTGCGTAGGCGCATGGAAGGCTGCGTTGTCGTATGAGGGCGACGATCTACTACCGCGGTGCATTGAGCTCGTGCAACTACGATTGCCCCTACTGCCCGTTCAGCAAAAATGTCGACAGCAAGGAGACGCTGAAGCGCGACCGCGAGCAGCTCTCCCGATTCATGGCCTGGATCAGAGAGCAAGGGACGGCGGGGCACGAGCTATCCATCTTCTTCAATCCGTATGGCGAAGCGCTCGTTCATCGTTGGTACAAGACGGCGATGATCGAGCTGTCGCATATGCCGCATATTCGCAAGGTTGCAGTGCAGACCAATCTGTCGATCAAGCTGGATTGGTGCGCGGAATTGAACCGCGATAAGGCCGCCTTCTGGGCGACCTACCATCCGGGAGAGACGAGTGAGGAGCGCTTCCTCGGACAATGCATGCAGCTCTATCGGCGCGGCGTGCGCTTTAGTGTGGGCAGCGTCGGCCTCCGCGGGTCGTTCGAATCCATACGTTCCTTGCGCAGCAAGCTCCCGGAGGATGTCTATCTATGGATCAATGCCTTCAAGGATCGCGGCAATCGCTATACGACGGAGGAGATTGCGGAGCTTGAGCAGATTGATCCGCATGTTGGGCTCAATGTGCCTGACTATGCGAGCAAGGGGCTAGCCTGCCGTGCAGGCGAGGAGGTCTTCTACGTTCTGGGTACGGGTCAGGTGAAGCGCTGCTACCAAGATCGCAAGGTGATCGGCAATCTGTACCGTGACGGCTTGGAGGGGCTATCGCAGCCACGGCCATGCGGCATGAGCCGATGCGGCTGCTACATCGGTTATATTCATATGCCGTCGCTTGGTATGGATGCAGTGTACGGGGAGGGGCTGCTCGAACGCAATCCACTCGTTGCCTCTCCGTCCGCTACAGGGTAGCCAGCACAGCAGACAGCCGTTCCAATCCTTCACGGATCTGGCTCGGATGGAGCATCGTCACATTCAGCTTCAGCAGTGCTGAAGGCTTCAAGGCGGGTAGATAATGCTTGGTAATCGGCTCGAGATGCACCGCTCGCTGCTGCATGGCAGGAATCAGCTTGTCCACAAGCCTGCTATCTTCCAGCGTTAGATGGTTCATGACGGCAGGCTGATCCGTGGGGATATAGGTGAGCTTGTCAGGGTGGCACTGTGCTAGCCCGCGCAGCATCTGATCGAGCGCGAAGGCTCGCTCTGTGTACGCATCGCGCAGATGTGCCAGATGTCTGCTGTACATGCCGCTCTGGATATATATTTCCAATGCAGCCTGAGACAGCATCGGGCTATCGATGTCCTGCAGCCGCTTGCGCAGGGTGAAGCTGTCCGCCAGCACAGCGGGGAGTACGGCGGCGCCGACTCGCAGGCCGGGAAAGATGATCTTCGAAAAGCTCTTTAAATAGATGACATGGGCTGAGCGATTATAGGCATAAATCGGATCAGCCCTGGAGTTGCGTTCAAAATCAGCCATATAGTCATCCTCGACAATATATACATCGTAACGCTCTGCCAGGGCAGCGATCTGTTTCTTCTCCTGTTCGCTATAGGAGACGCCAAGCGGATTATGGAACCGGGGCATCGTATAGAAAAACTTGATGCTCTCCGTGCGAAATATTCTCTCCAGCTCCTGCATATCGATCCCATTAGCCGTCCGCGCAATGCCCCGTACAGTCATTCCGTGCTCCACCAGCAGAGCGATCAGCAGATGGTAGCCTGGCTGTTCGATCAAGATGTCCTGCTTGCCATTAGGAAAGTCTAGTCCTGCCAGAAGGGACAGCGCTTGCTGGACACCGGAGGTGATGACGATCTGCTCAGGCTGGGCAAATACCTGGTAATTCGTAAGCTGCCGTCTAATCACCTCTAGCAAAGCAGGGAGACCTCTTGGCGTGCCGTACACGAACAGCTCGCTCCGGTACGTATCGATAGCCTGATTAAGACAATGCTGGAAATCCCGGTAGGGGAACAACTCGGGATCGGGTGCGGCCGCTGTGAAATCCATTATGCCCTGCTCTGTCTGTTGCTCGGGCGTGCGCTTGATGACATAGAAGCCGCTCTTGGGCATCACATACACCCGATGACGCCGCTCTAGCTCCTGCAGCGCTCGTATGACTGTACTATGACTGCATGCATAACGGCTGGCAAGCTTGCGAATCGAGGGAAGCTTGTCTCCCTGCTGGATATGTGGCCCATCGATCCAGTCTTCAAGAGTTGTGAGCAGTTGCTCATATTTGTTCATGCAATCACCACCTATGCAGATTGAACTGTACCGGTACAGTTGCCAATATCCATCATTGTAACATAGATCAGTTGTAGGTAAGATGGATTCAGGAGCTGTTGCGCGCGACAACCACTCCTCATGATTGCTTATTTGCTAGGAAAGAGGATGACGAGATGAAAACACAACGATCCACTGCTTATGTAGCCGCACTGATTTATACGCTGATTATCGGTTTCTCCTTTATATTTGTTAAAATTGCACTGAACGATGCGAGTCCACTCGACATATTGGCTCATCGCTTCACCTTGTCTTTCATCGTCGTATCGATACTGGTGGGCAGTGGCTGGGTGAAGCTGAACAGTCGCTGGCGCGGAGAACTGCGGAGTATCCTGCCGCTGGCCTTGTTCTATCCTGTGCTGTTCTTCACGTTTCAAGCGTTCGGACTTGTCTATACAACGTCGTCTGAGGCGGGCATCATCCAGGCGGCCATCCCGATCTTCACGATGGTGCTTGCGGCGTATTTCCTCAAGGAGCGTTCAACCTATGTACAACTGGCAGCAACGCTCGTCTCTGTGCTAGGCGTCATGTTCATATTCGTCATGAAGGGATTGGATCTGAACAACTCCAGCCTGCTGGGCAGCGTGCTGATCCTGCTCTGCGCGTTCTCTTCAGCCGCTTACAATGTCATGGCTCGCAAGCTCGGGGGCAAATGGGATGTCATGACGTTAACCTATGTCATGACGGTCATTGGCTTCCTGCTGTTCAACGCGCTGTCCTTGGGGCAGCATCTGTGGAAGGGTACGTTCTCCAGCTACTTCACACCGTTCCTGCATCCCGCGTATTGGGGAGCGATACTATTCCTTGGTATCCTGTCGTCACTCGTCACTTCGTATCTCTCGAATTACGTCCTCTCGAAGATCGAAGCTTCGCAGATGAGTGTGTTCGCCAACCTGGCCACGCTGATCTCGATTGTTGCAGGGGTTTTCGTCTTGAACGAGCAGTTGCAATGGTTCCATATTGTTGGGGGCGTGCTGATTCTGATCGGAGTGGTCGGACGCAATGTGCTTCCTGCTAAGCGGGGAAGCAATGCTTCGTAGCTTTTAGTTGGAATTTCCGAACACAATGAATATAAATGTGTATAGAAAGGATAGATAGAATGAGCAAGCCTGAGATTCAAGTCGCATTAGTATGTGGGCCAAACTGTGATATGGAAGCACAAGCCATTCGCTCTTCGCTGGAGTATTTCGGTGCAAGAGTGATTACATACTGGGTGGGTCGACCGAATGATTTCATTTCGGTTCTGACAGGAGAAGACCTCTACGCCAACACGGATTATATAATTCTAAGCTTCCATGGAACAGACGGGGAGTTCGTCATGCCTGAATTAGGGGAGGACATCTACGAGCCAGGTGAGCCGCGTGGAGATTTCGGTCCAATGGAAATTCGGCGCTTCGCTCAATTGGACGGGAAGTCCGTTATCGCTAACGGGTGTACGCTTGGCTTGCCGGAGACTGCCGAGGCTTTCTTGGATGGTGGCTGTGCGTCTTACATCGGCCCGGATGATTACCCGGATGGAAATATAGCGCTCATGTTTGTCTTGCGTCTATTTTATGAGATCATTCACAACAAGAAGGATATTAGGGAAGCGTATCGCCTGGCTCAATCCACGGATGCAGAGATGGGGATGTATCGCTTGTATGAGCGGTAGAGGTAGTTGAAGAGCGGCCTGTACGGCTGCGAAGAGGGATATTCATTGTTTGCAGGCATGAATCATGCCGTATTGGCGTCTGTTGCCTTGACATAGCTGGAAACGAGCGCCAATACGGCTGTCTAATCATAGACACAATACAGCGCAAATGAATGCGCTCACTGCTCGCCTGCAGCATGTTGCTGGAGCCACTCTTTTTTGAGCAATGCATATAGGTATGTGTCCTCATATTTCGGAGTGCCATCTTCGTATTGAACAAATGAGATGAACTCCACGAAGCAGCCTTCTCTTCGCATGCCCAATTTTTCGCAGAGCTTTTGTGATCTGAGGTTGTCATCCTCAACATAGGCGTACAGTCTTCTCGCATCTTGGTGTACAAAGAGATAGTTGAACAAGGCCTGCGCGCTCTCGCTCGCATATCCAACTCCCTCATACTTCGCATTAAAGTTCCATCCCACACTGTAGGTGTCTGGTTCCTCCTTCATGTAAAATAGCTCTCCAATAATCTGATCACTTTCTTGCAGGCAGACAGCAATATGATCGTCCTCACGGCTTCTTTTTTGTACCTCTGCAGCCGCTTCTTCCATCGTCGCAACGCTATCCTTCCTAAAGCAGTTCACACGGGGATGAGCCGCATATTCCCAATACCCTGGCACATCTGCTGGAGCAAAATTTCTTAATCTCAATCGACTGGTTTCAATGGGTTGCATACGCTCGTTCCTCCCTGATGGATGGTTCCCCTTCCCTTCGAAGAAGTCGAGTCGGGAATTGATGCTATTATAATATGTATAGTAACTATACAGTCAATCATTTTTAAACGTATCTGGAATAACGGGAAGCTCAGTCCGGTGGGTCGAATTCATCTGGATGCTTGCCTGTGCGTAGGTCTTCATTCAATTGATCGATCGCTGCCATCTCTCCAGCAGTTAACTCAAAGTCAAAGATCTGGCTGTTCTCAGCAATACGCTGAGGGGTGACTGACTTAGGAATGGTCACAATGCGCTGCTGGATGTTCCAGCGAAGGATGATCTGCGCGACACTCTTGTTATACCGAGTGGATAACTGCTGCAGTGTCTGCTCATCCATTAATTGTCCTCTCATGAGCGGGCTCCATGCCTGTACCTGAATGCCGCGCCTCCTGCAGTCGGCAAGCAGCGGCTTCTGCGTGTTCCGCGGATGCAGCTCGATCTGGTTGACTGCCGGGATGATTGGGCTGAGCTGCTGCAGCACTTCCAGATGCCGACTCTGGAAGTTGCTTACCCCGATCGCTCTCACATAGCCTTCCTCATACAGCTTGACCATGGCTCGCCAGCTATCCTTGTACATATTTTTCACCGGCCAGTGAATGAGGTACAGATCGATATAGTCAAGGCCCAATCTGCGCCTGCTCTGCTCGAAGGAAGCAAGCGCCGATTCGTAGCCCTGATCGGCATTCCATAGCTTCGTTGTAATGAACAGCTCCTCACGAGGCAGCCCCGAGTTGCGAAGCGCTAGGCCGACACCTTCTTCATTGCCATAGACCGCTGCGGTATCTATGTTCCGGTAACCGAAGCTTAGTGCTGCAGCTACTGCTCGTTGCAGCTCCGCCTTCTCCTTTACCTTCCATACGCCAAGCCCGAGCCAGGGCATCTGTACTCCGTTATTCAATTCCACTGTATCCGCGATGGATGTTGGCACGCTGCTGCGCCTCCTCTCATATGGCCGCCAGGTGGGGACTGGCTGCCATCTCTTCATGTATACAATATGGGCGACTATAAGCATATAGTACAGTTATGAAGGATAGGAGGACTGTCTATGGATCAGCCGGTTAGAGCCGCGACGTTGTCGCTATGCATGGTGGTCAAAAATGAGGAGGATCAGATTGGTCGCGCGCTGGAGAAGGCCAGTCGTTATGTGGATGAGATCATTATCATCGATACCGGCTCGACAGACCGAACCGTCGAGGTATGCGAGCGCTATGGAGCGCAGGTATGGTGTATTCCATGGGAGGACAACTTCGCCAAGGCGCGCAACTATGGACTGCAGCAGGCTAGCTGCACCTGGGTGCTGTGGCTGGATGCAGATGAGGAGCTGGAGGTGGCAGACGTGGAGGAATGGAAGCGTGCGTTATCAGATCCGGGCCAGCTTCTATGGGCTATCCCGCTCATTAACTATTATGGCTGTGCGCCGCCTGACCCCAATCGCGCCTATCTGGCTGCACAACATCGTGTATTTCGCAACGGTAGCGGTTTTTACTTTGAGCATGCGATCCATGAACAACTGGTGTGTACGAATAAAGAACAGCTTGAAGGGCATAGCCTGCGGAGGTTGCCTGCGGTGATTCATCATTACGGCTATATGGATGCTATCGTCGAGCGCAAGGATAAGCACCTGCGGAATCTATCCCTGTTGAACAAAGCGCAGGAGCAGCCTGGTTATCATCCGTGGATAGACTACCATATGGCTAGTGAATATTATCGGGTGCAGCGCTATGCTGAAGCTTTTGGATGGCTGAACACTTCGATTCGGAGGTTTATTGAGGCTGGAAAGCTGCCTCCATCGCTGATCTATAAGATGAAGTACGATATTTTGCTCGCGCTGGGCAGCATCGAGAGTGCTGGCGAAGGGATTATTAGGGCGATACAGCTATACCCGGACTATACAGATCTTCATTATTACCGGGCACTGATCGAACAGATGAAGGGGAATTATGAGGAGGCGGAGAGGTTATTCTATCATTGCCTCGAGCTGGGCGAGCAACGACTGCCATATCTCATCTTGAAGGGGGTAGGCAGCTTTCACGCGATGTATGGAATCGGACATTGTCGGGAGAAGTTGGGCGATTGGAGAGCTGCCGCCGCTAAGTATGAGGAGGCGTTAGCTCTGAATGCGGAGCATAAGGAGGCACAGGAGGGGCTGATGCGTATGAGAAGTCATATGGAGCGCTATGCCCATGAGGAGAGAAGAGAGGATGAAGACGGAGCAAGTCAACTATAAGGTTAGAGAAATCAACACCCCGTAGATCTGTGCGCTATGCGTACTCTAGGGGGTGTTGCGTTTGTGTGGTTCATTTGCATAAATTTATAAAAATTCTATAATTGAGTTTTTTTGTTCATTTGACAGGTTCCAATTTAGCCAATTAACCATAGAGTATTGAAACTATGTTACTTATGTCAGGAGGCAGATTCATGTCGCAACCTAACCTCCCCAATATTACACCTAATATCACGATTACCAGAGAAGATGCTATCAATATGCTGCTATCGTCGATTGCAATGGAAGAATTAGGATTAAGCCATATTTTAAATGCAGGCGGGGAAAACCTTCAATATGTATTAGGTACATTGCCAGGTGTGAGCAGTCCTCCTGCAACGCTTAGCGATGTAATGGCCATGCATGCCAGCGTTCGTTCGACAATTGAGAGCGCAACACGAAATCAAATGTTTCTTCAATCCAAGATGGACAGTATATTAAGTGCAACGGTCATGGTTGGGCCTACTGGTGCAACAGGACCGACAGGCCCCTTTGGCGGACCGACTGGTCCAACGGGAGGGAGCGGGGCTACGGGTGCGACCGGAGCCACGGGAGCTACGGGAGCTACGGGTACGTTGGAAACGGGTGAAGTACTGTTCAATGTAATTGGAACTTCGGGCTCGGCAACTGTCGGTTATACTGACAACATATTGTTCGTGTCCGATACGTTATCTATTGATGTCACTCAAGGGTCAGCCATTGTGCGAATCGAAAACCTGCAATCCGCGACGGGCATGACAGGAGCAACAGGGACAACAGGAGCCACCGGGGAAACTGGAGCGACCGGAGCAACAGGAGCCACAGGAGCGACCGGAGCCACAGGGGCAACAGGAGCAACGGGAGTTACGGGAGCCACCGGAGCAACGGGAGCGACCGGAGCCACAGGGGCAACGGGAGCGACCGGAGCCACAGGAGCGACCGGAGCCACAGGGGCAACAGGAGCAACGGGAGTTACGGGAGCGACCGGAGCCACAGGGGCAACGGGAGCCACAGGGACAACAGGAGCCACCGGAACCACCGGAGCGACCGGAGCAACGGGAGCCACAGGAGAAACTGGAGCCACAGGGGCAACAGGAAGCTTCACGGGTGTCGTAGCCTTCGATCCGGTTGCAGCTCCAACATATCCAGTAGGTCAAGTGGTAACGTATGAGGGAAGCACGTATGTAGTGATTACAGCGCCGCCTGCGGGA
>Ga0160502_100478_pt1 | contig 25951 bp, 26 predicted proteins | sample DIDnMG_14_FD_108237 | JGI IMG/M metagenome (GOLD analysis project Ga0160502, IMG submission 108237) | Enriched soil microbial communities from UW Madison campus, WI, USA - DID2933_E24_Xylan MG | ecosystem: Environmental > Terrestrial > Soil > Unclassified | place: USA: Madison, Wisconsin... | reverse complement strand
GGACAATGCGGAAGACCTGGCACGTTATTACCCAACCAATGTGCTGGTGACCGGCTATGACATTATCTATTTCTGGGTCGCGCGGATGATCTTTACGGCGCTTGAATTTACAGGCGAGAACCCGTTTGCCGATGTCCTGATCCACGGCCTGGTGCGCGATGCGAACGGGAACAAGATGTCCAAGTCGCTTGGCAACGGTGTCGATCCGCTGGATGTCATCGAGCGCTATGGCGCAGATGCGATGCGCTTCATGATCTCCACAGGCAGTACGCCTGGCCAGGATCTGCGCTTCCATTGGGAGAAGGTCGAGCAGGCGCGCAACTTTGCCAACAAGATCTGGAATGCGTCCCGTTTTGCCTTGATGAATCTCGAAGGCTTCTCGGCGGCAGATATTGATCTGCAGGTGGAGCTAGGCACCGCTGATCGCTGGATACTGCATCGCTTGAACGAGACCGTGCGCGATGTGACTCGCCTGCTGGATGGGTATGACTTCGGTGAAACCGGTCGCGTTCTGTACAACTTTATCTGGGATGACCTGTGTGACTGGTACATTGAGTTTGCCAAGCTCAGCCTCTACGGAGAGAACGAGCAAGCCAAGCGTGCTACGCAATCTGTCCTGGCCTATGTGCTTGACCGGACACAGCGGCTCATTCATCCGTTTATGCCCTATATCAGTGAAGAAATTTGGCAGCATCTGCCGCATGAGGGAGAGACGATTACGCTCGCACCTTGGCCGGTATATGACGAATCGCTTGCAGCGCCTGAATCCGCGAAGGAGATGGAGCTGCTGATGGACATGATCCGCGCGATCCGCAATATTCGCGCTGAGGTCAATGTGCCGATGAGCAAAAAGGTCGAGCTGCTGGTGAAGCCGTCCAACGAATCCGTGCTGGCGATCTTGCAGCGGAATGAGGAATTTGTCAGCCGCTTCTGCGGCACGAGCCGACTGGAGATTGCGCTGGAGATGGCGGCGCCGGATAAGGCGATGAGCGCGATCGTGACCGGAGCCGAGCTGTATTTGCCGCTGGCGGGCTTGATTGATATTTCTCAGGAAATAATCCGGCTGGAGAAAGAACTGAAGACGCTCAATTCCGAAGTGGAGCGCGTCGAGAAGAAGCTGGCGAACGAAGGCTTTGTGGCGAAGGCTCCGGCCAAGGTCATTGAAGAGGAACGAGCCAAAATGCAGGATTATGCTGAGAAGCGTGATAAGGTGCTTGCCAGAATTTCCGAGCTTCGAGGATAACTGTCAGAGGAAAGAAGGTTGAAGGACGATGCAAACCTATCAGGAGGCCAGAGAGTGGATTGAAGGACTGATTCCGTTCGGAATCCGTCCTGGCCTGGAGCGTATCAGCATGCTGCTGGACAAGCTGGGTCATCCCGAGCGCCGCTTGAAGTTTATCCATATCGCCGGAACGAATGGCAAGGGCTCGGTCTGCGCGTATTTGACGAGCGTGCTGAGGCAATGCGGCTATGATGTGGGGACCTATACGTCCCCCTACATCACCAAGTTCACCAACCGTTTTCAATACAACGGGGAGGATATTGAGGAGGAGACGCTGCTGGCTCTGGCCAACGAGCTGCGTCCGCATGTGGAGGAGATTGCCGCCACCGAGCTGGGATCGCCGACCATGTTCGAGGTCTCCACAGCGCTTGCTATTCTCTATTATGCCAAAGTCACCTACCCTGACTTCGTCGTCTGGGAGACCGGCCTGGGCGGGCGAATGGATGTGACGAATATCGTGCATCCGATTGTATCGGTCATTACGAACATCGGACATGACCATATGGATGTGCTGGGGGATACGCTGGAGGAGATTGCCCATGAGAAGGCGGGGATCATCAAGAGTGGTGTGCCTGTTGTGAGCACGGTGGAGCAACCGGAGCTGCGCGACATCATTGCGCAAACGGCGAAGGAGAAGCATGCCACATTATATCTGGCTGGCGACCAATTCCATGCCGTTCCGATCCGTCATAATGAGCAGGAGCAGAGCTTCCGGTTCGAGGGACTATTCAGAACCATTGAGCCGCTGGAGATTACGCTCTCCGGCAGTCATCAGCGCAGCAATGCTGCGCTTGCCGTCATGACACTAGAGGTGCTGAGGCAATATTATGCCTTGATCATGGAGGATGAAGACCTGCGTACAGGGCTTCGTCATGCATCATGGCCGGGACGTCTGGAAATGATAACTAACAACCCGAAAATAATACTTGATGGCGCTCATAATCCAGAAGGCGCAGCGGCGCTGGCAGCAGCACTGAAGGAGATCTACACCTATCAGAAGCTGCATGTTATGATCGGTATGCTCGGAAATAAGAATCATCAAGAGACATTGCGGCATATACTACCACTAGCAGATACCGTGATTATAACCGAGCCTGATTTTCACAAAAGGCTGGCTGCTGAGGAATTGGCTTCTATCGCTGCGGAGCTAAGGGGGCAGCATTCGTTCGAGCTGCTCGTGGAGCCCGACTGGCAGCTTGCGCTCCACAAGCTGCGCGAACAGACAGCTCCTGGCGATTTGGGGGTTGTTACTGGCACGCTCTATATGATCTCGGATGTGCGCGCCCGTTTGCTTAATGATACGGATAATGAAAAAGGTTGGTGAAGCTTCTTTGAATATAGCAGAACACGTTCATTTTATCGGCATTGGAGGCTACGGGATGAGCGCCATTGCCAGAGTGATGCTGGAGATGGGCTACACGGTCACCGGCTCTGATGTTGTCAGAGCGGAGCTTACGGAGAAGCTGGCGGCCAAAGGGGCGCGCATCTATATCGGTCATGAGGCGGAGCATGTTAAGGGTGCAGACCTGGTGGTCTATTCGACAGCGCTCTCGCGCGATAATGTAGAGAGAATAGAGGCCGAAAATCTCAATATTCCGATCCTTCATCGGTCGCAGATGCTGGCGCGGCTGATGAATGCCCGCAAGGGCATCGCTGTGGCGGGGGCGCATGGCAAGACAACGACCTCGTCTATGATTGCGCTCGTTATGGAAACCTGTGGACAGGACCCGACCTATATTATTGGCGGCGAGATTGTTAATGTGGGAACGAATGCTAAGGCAGGCAAGGGCGATTATGTGGTTGCCGAGGCGGATGAGAGTGACGGCTCCTTCCTGCAATATCATCCGACAATGGCGGTCGTGACTAACATTGAAGCTGACCATCTGGAGAACTATGATGGTGATTTCAATAATCTCAAACAAGCCTACGTGCAGTTTCTCGGGCAAGTGAAGCAGGGGGGCCAATCGATCGTCTGCGCTGATGACGAGATCGTGCGCGAGCTGCTGCCTCAGGTAGACCCGAGCAATGGCGGAGAGCTTATCACATATGGCATCACAGGCGATGCCGATTACAAGGCTGAGCATATCGAGCTTGGCGACCGCAAGGTTCGCTTCACAGTGAGCAAGCATGGACAGCAGCTCGGTGTCATCGAGCTGCCGGTTCCAGGGCAGCATAACGTCTACAATGCGCTGGCGACGGTCATTGTATGCCTGAACGCCGGCTGCCAGTTTGATGAGATCGCGGCAGCGATCGCCCAGTTCCAAGGAGCCAAGCGGCGCTTTCAAGTGCTTGGTGAAGCGGGTGACATCCTCGTCATTGATGATTATGCTCATCATCCGACAGAGATTCAGGCGACGATCAGTGCTGCCAAGGCGACAGGCAAGCGAATTATAGCGGTATTCCAGCCGCAGCGCTATACGCGAACCTACTTCCTGTTAGAGCAATTCAGCCGAGCGTTTGGTGAAGCAGACGAGGTGATCATTACCGACATCTATTCGCCAGCCGGCGAGCAGCAGATTGAAGGAGTCAATTCGGAGCGTCTTGTGGAGATGATCAAGACGAACAGCAATCCGAATGCCCACTATATTCCGAGCAAGGATGAGGTGCTGGAATATCTCAAGAGTCAAGCAGCCAAGGGCGATCTGGTGCTTACGATGGGTGCGGGCGACATCTGGAAGGCCGCCGACGAGCTTGCCCGCTATCTGCGCACAGTGGTCTAGGCTGTCAGCATATGAACGAGTGAGGCATAGCATGCCCCGATTCCCTTGCATTCGCAAGAGGGATCGGGCTTTTTTAGAATGTAAGAAAGTAAATGATCCTGTATTGCGATGCGGGAGTCAGCCATCCCGGGTGAACTAGCATTAAAAATATCATATATTTCTCCTTTCTCTCATAGAATGTAGTAGAATGACACAGGACAAGGAGAGAAGTGGGATGAGTTCAAAAGCCCGAATGACCTTTCGCTTTGATAACCAGGAGCAGAAGCCAGCAGTTATAGACCTAGCGGCATCACCGCCGTCAGGGATGAATAACGGACAGAACAACAAGGAGCGAACCGAAATCCCGATTATGAAGGATGGGCAGGGAGCCGCCCGGCTTGAGCAGGATGGGCTTGAGGCGGAGGAACGGCCTGCAGTGGCAATGGATTCATGGACTTCACCTGTTGTACAAGCTCCTGCGAGGGAATCAGAGAGCAGTCCGCAGAAGCTGGAGCAGTTGATTCGCAATGCGGGTCAAGCGGCAAATGAACGTACTGTGCCTGCAGATGCTTATGTGGAGCTGGGAGAGCTGAGCAAGGAGCAGCAGGCGCCGCGTGTCCAGGGCGGCTTAGCCTCTGGCAGAGTGGCCGGGTTCAGCAGGTCCCGTCCGATCATCATTGATATGGATCAGGACAAGCCGTCGGCTCATAGAGTACGCCATTCGGATAAGAGTCCCTCCTGGTTCAAGGCAGGCGCATCGGTTGTATTGGCGATTGCGACCGGGGCGTTGTTCGGCTATTTCATATTATCCTTGTTCACTAGCTATACCGATGATCCGAGTGTGCCTGGGGGACTGGAGAGTCGAACGGTTCCGCCTGTAGCGTCCATAACGGATGCTGCCGACGCTTCCGGGACGGCTGCCATGCCGCAAGATGACAGCACAGCGGCGGACAGTGCGGTAACAACGACTAAGGTGCAAGTAAATGTACCGGCGAGCGAATACTATATGCTGCAATTCGGCGTATTCAGCAACGAGGAAGGAAAGCAGACTGCACTGTCGCAGTTGGATCAGGTCAGTGCAGCGGCAGCGGCTAGCACCGGGGACAAGTTCCATGTCTATGCCGGCATGGCGAAGTCCAAGTCAGAGGCTGAGGCGCTGAGCGCGCAACTGGAAGGGCTGGAGATCTATATTACCAAGGTTACCGTACCCGCGCTGGGCGCTGTCAGCTTTGCCGGGGATGGCGCGCTGCTGGAGCAATTCCTGCTGGATACCGATACGGCTATAGCCGCCTTGAATCAAGCAGTGGTGGGGCAGCTCTTACAGACCGAGCCAGGCAAGATCGGGGAGGCTAGCTACCAAAGCGCATATCAGCAATGGACCCGTTCCGTCTCGCAGCTTCAGCCGTCACTTTCTGCTAAGGATAAGGATGCAGTCAATCAATTGGCACAGTCGATGCAGTCCATTATTTCAGCCATTGCACAATATAACAAAAATCCGTCCCGCTCCTATCTGCTAGCAGCACAGAGTGAGCTGATGGAGGCGGTGCTGGAGCAAAAAGAATGGATTGGGAGTATTCTCACATTGTAATAGCTCTCTAAGCAACGTATAATAAAGTTCAGGTGTCAAAAAATGGCGAGGGAAGTTAGAAGATGAAAAAAAACGGTTGGCTGCTTCTGCTGTTTATCGGACTTGGATTGATCGGCGGCTCGCTGCTTGCGCAGTGGCTGCAAGCTGTTCCAGGTCTTTCTTTTCTGACGCGGACGACCGATCTGAGCTGGTCTCCGGCTGCGGATCTGATCGTTCTCAGCTATGACCTGACGCTAAGGCTGGAGGTCAGTCTGCTTAGCATATTGACTGCGGCTGCAGCGATTTGGCTATATCGCAAAATGTAAGCGAACGAACAGGATGATCGATTCCGTTCTTCACATTGGCAAAGGAGATGGCTGCGAGGTGCAACAGCAACACTATGCGCTGCACAGCATCGTTCTTGCTTCTTCTTCACCGCGTCGCCAGGCGCTGCTCCAATCCCTCAATATTGCCCTTCCGATCCAGATTATGGCTTCGGAGGTGGATGAGGGGACGCCGCAGCATTGGGAGCCCGCTCGCATCGTAGAGGAGCTCTCGCTGCGCAAGGCCAGAGCTGTCAGGGAGCAACTGGGTGATGTGGCAGGCGCAGACGAGAATCATCTGATCATTGGTGCAGACACCATTGTCGTGCTGAAGGGTCAGGTGCTTGGCAAGCCGGCGGATACGGATGAAGCCAGACGCATGCTTAATGAGCTGCAAGGCAACGTACATGAAGTATATAGTGCAATTGCTTGTATAGATAGATGGAACACGCGCGAACGGGTCGCGCATAGAGTGACACGGGTTCACATGAAGCCGCTCGATTCCGCGCGAATTGGGCGGTATGTCGCGTCAGGGGAACCGATGGACAAGGCTGGCGCGTATGCCATTCAAGGTCTAGGAGCGTCATTTGTAGACCGGATTGATGGGTGCTATTTCAATGTCGTAGGGATGTCACTGTCGCTGCTATCAGATCTGCTTGGAGATTTTGGGATTGATGTGATCTAATCTAATCGAATTGCTATGGGAAGGCGGGAATCAAGGATGTCTTCACGACCACTTGTATTGCGCGATTTACCAAGCGAGGAGCGCCCGAGAGAGCGTATGGCACGTCACGGCGCGGCAGTGCTCAGCCATGCGGAGCTGCTGGCGATCCTGCTGCGGACAGGCACTAGAGAGGAGTCGGCAGTCCATCTTGCCAGCCGGATATTGAGCGAATGCAGAAGCTTGCATAATCTGGTCGATATGAGTGTGGAGGAGCTGACCCGGATCAAAGGGATCGGTACAGCGAAGGCGCTGCAGATCAAGGCTGGCATTGAGCTAGGCCAGAGGCTGTCGCGCAGCGCGATACAGGAGCGCCCTGCCGTGCGCAGCCCCAAGGATGCCGCTGACTACATGATGGAGCAGCTTCGTTATTTGAAAAAAGAACATTTCGTCTGCCTGTTCCTCGATACAAAAAATCGCATTATTGCGGAGGAGACGCTGTCTGTCGGCACGCTGAATGCTTCTCTTGTTCATCCTAGAGAGGTGTTCAGGGCGGCGATCAAGTGCAGCAGCGCATCCGTGATTTGTGTTCATAACCACCCTAGCGGCAACCCTGCCCCCAGCCCTGAAGATATTCAGCTAACCAGAAGGCTGGTCGAAGCAGGAGAGTTAGTCGGTATTGATGTCCTTGACCATATTGTAATCGGCGATCTTCAATATGTAAGTTTGAAGGAGCAAGGTTTAATGTAATATAATAAGAAGTGTTGTCGTAATGACAGAAAGGAAGATTAACATGTTTGGTGGTTTTACAAAGGATCTGGGCATTGATTTGGGCACAGCCAATACACTTGTTTTTGTGAAAGGCAAGGGCATCGTTGTGAGGGAGCCTTCCGTTGTGGCTCTCCGTACAGATACAAAAACAATTGAAGCGGTCGGCGAGGATGCCAAGAAGATGATCGGTCGCACGCCTGGCAACATTCGTGCCGTTAGACCGATGAAGGACGGCGTCATTGCCGACTTTGAGACGACAGCCACCATGATTAAATATTTTATCAGGCAGGCGCAAAAGCAGCGCTCGCTGTTCCCCAAGCATCCTAATGTCATGGTCTGCGTGCCATCAGGCATTACGGCAGTGGAGAAGCGAGCGGTTGAGGATGCGACCAAGCAGGCTGGGGCACGCGAGGCCTATACGATCGAGGAGCCATTCGCAGCAGCGATTGGCGCTGATCTGCCAGTATGGGAGCCTACAGGCAGCATGGTGGTCGATATTGGCGGCGGCACGACGGAAGTGGCAGTTATCTCGCTTGGCGGGATCGTTACGAGCCGTTCGATCCGTGTAGCCGGTGACGAGATGGATGAGGCAGTTATTCAATATATCAAGCGGACGTACAATCTGCTGATCGGCGAGCGGACGGCGGAGCAGTTGAAGATGGAGATCGGCTCCGCGCAGCAGACCGATAAGAACGAGACGATGGATATACGTGGCCGCGATCTGGTGAGTGGTCTGCCGAAGACGATCTCGATAACTTCAGATGAGATTACCGGAGCGTTGACAGATACGGTGAATGCGATCGTAGAAGCGGTGAAGGTGACGCTGGAGAAATGTCCGCCAGAGCTGTCGGCCGATATTATGGATCGGGGAATTGTGCTTACAGGCGGTGGCGGCTTGCTGCGCAATCTGGACAAGCTGCTGGCTTCCGAGACCGGCATGCCGGTCATCGTCGCCGAGAACCCGCTCGATTGTGTAGCGATCGGAACGGGGCGTGCATTGGAGAATATTCACATGTTTAAATCGAGAGGCGGCTCATCCAGGTTCAAAAGATAGCATGGTGCCGCCAATCATTGCTTGGCGGCGTTGTTTGTCATGTTGCCCAATTCGAATCAGGGCTGCCGCGGAGACGAAAAAGGGGAAATGGATGAAGAAGTGGGCGGGTGATTCAGCTGTTTAAGTTTTTACGTAATAAAAGATTGTTCTTGTTGTTGATCGGGCTGATCCTGTTCGTCGCCGTCATGGGCTTCTCTCTGAGCGACCGCAAGGACTTATCTTGGCCTGAAAAATTTGTCAACGATTCTGTGGCGCTTTTGCAATCCTGGCTTTACAAGCCCGCTGGCTATATGGCGGGCTTGTTTGAGGATATTCGCACGATGCGTCAGCTCTATGAGGAGAATGAGGAGCTGCGGACGACTGTGGCACGGTATGCGAGAGACCGCAGTACATACAATTATTTGAAGTCTGAGAATGAAACCTTGAAGAAATATCTTCATTTCACTAGAGAGCAGGAACAAATCAATAATTATAAGTATGTTATTGCGCAGGTGATTGCTGCAAGTCCTGACGTCTATAACAAGACGATCAAGATCAATCTGGGCTCCAAGCACGGGATACGCAAAAATATGGCGGTGATGACGGTCGCTGGCCTGATCGGGCTGGTCAGCGAGGTTTCCCCGATTACATCGACAGTCATGCCGATTACAGAGTTGAACGCCCAGTCGATTGCCGGTGCGAAGAAAATATCGGCGACCGTCAGCGGCAAGGAGTCATTCGGTATTATCGAGAGCTATGACAGTGAAACCGGTCAATTGCTGATGACGAGAATCAGTGAGGATGATCCACTCCAGGAAGGGGATACGGTGATTACCTCCGGTTTGGGATCGGTGTTCCCGCAAGGTATCGAGGTCGGCAAGGTCATCTCCAAGCAGGTCGGCGACTATGGGTTGACGTACACGGCATATATTCAACCGTCCGCCAACTTTGACAAGTTGAGGGAGGTCATGGTTGTTCAGGTGCCTGACTTCGAATATGAGGAGCTGGGGGAATGAGGATTCATTGGATCATCCTGATCATGTTCGTGCTGTTCCTTGTAGAAGGTACGCTCATGAACTGGCTGGTGCCGATTGAATGGGTGCACCGTGTCGTTCCGCATTTTGTATTTGTGTTTGTACTGTTCTCTTCGCTATACGCTGGCAGACATGTGGCGCTATTGCTGGGCATTGTGTTTGGCATGCTGCAGGATATTGTGTATTACGGTCATCTGCTTGGCGTTCACTCGTTCACGATGGGGCTGTGCGGCTATCTGATCGGGCTGATGCTGGAATTCAAGCGGGTGCCGATGCTAACGGCCATCTCCGTGATTGGTATGGGCTGTCTGCTGCTCGATACGCTCACTTTTATGATCTACACCGTGTTTAAGATCAATAGCCAGCCGTATGTCTGGGCGTTATCTCATCATATTCTTCCGAGTCTGTTTTTGCAGTTGCTGTTCGCTTTGGCCTGTTATGTCCCGGCCAGGCGCTGGTTCGAGCAAGCCTTTCCCCGCAAGAGCCGCGAGGAGTCTTCGGAGATGCCAACCATTCGCTGATCTGATAAAAAAATGCGCAAAAGCAGGATTCCTTGGTGCGGGAAAAGAATTGTTTAAGGTGGAGGTGGGATATTCGTGGCGGAGAAGCAGCATATCATCATAAAAGGGGTTAAGGAAGGGCTGCTCTTCCTGCTCGATGACCAGTGCGAATTTCCAGCATTGCTTGACGAGCTCCGTGTAAAATTGGAAAAAACCCACCAGCAAGTATTGACTGGTCCGCTCATCCATATTCATGTCAAGCTTGGCAAGCGCCAGGTGACAGATGAACAGAAGGAGCAGATCAGAACAATTATCCGCCAGCGTGGAAACCTGCTTGTTCAGTCGATTGAATCGATACAGCCTGAATCGGAACGAACAGCACTGGTTCCGGAGCAGTTCAAAATTGTTACAGGAATAATTCGTTCCGGCCAGACCTTTGAGCATGACGGCAATCTTCTGCTTATGGGCGATGTCAATCCGGGTGGAGCGCTATATTGCACAGGAGATATCTATGTGCTGGGGGCGCTGCGGGGAATGGCACATGCGGGAGTGAACGGACGGCAGGATGTTATTATTGCTTCTTCTTTATTGAGGCCCACACAACTTAGAATTGCAGAGGTAATAAGCCGTCCTCCCGATGAATGGATGTCCGGCGATGCCGCGATGGAATTTGCTTTTCTGGAATCTGGCCAGATGCAGATTGATAAAATTACGCAATTATACCGTTTACGCAAAGATCCGATCGTGTTTAAAGGAGTGTAGGGCATGGGAGACGCGATAGTAATTACATCAGGAAAAGGCGGGGTGGGCAAAACGACCACCTCCGCCAATGTCGGAACGGCGCTTGCTCTATTGGGCAAAAAAGTGTGCATGGTGGATACAGATATAGGCCTGCGCAATCTGGATGTCGTCATGGGGCTGGAGAACCGGATCATCTATGATCTTATTGATGTTGCAGAGGGTAGATGCCGGTTGGCTCAGGCGCTGGTCAAGGATAAGCGGTTCGATGAGCTCTACATGCTGCCGGCCGCTCAGACCAAGGATAAGCATGCCATCACTCCTGAACAGGTGAAGGAGATTGTGCTGGAGCTGAAGCAGGACTTTGATTATGTCATTATTGATTGTCCGGCGGGAATCGAGCAAGGCTTCCGCAATGCGGTTGCCGGAGCGGACCGGGCGATTGTCGTGACAACGCCGGAGAACGCCGCTGTACGCGATGCGGATCGGGTAATTGGTCTGTTGGAGCAATCCCAGCTCTCCACCAAGCTGATCATTAACCGGATTCGCCAGACGATGGTCAAGAGCGGCGAGATGCTGGATATTGACGAAATCTGCCAAGTGCTGGCGATTGATCTGGTTGGCGTCGTACCCGATGACGAGAAGGTGATTAAGGCATCGAACACTGGCGAACCGACGGTAATCGATCCCACCTCGAAGGCGGCGATTGCCTACAGGAATATTGCCAGGCGGATATTGGGGGACATGGTTCCACTTATGTCGCTTGAGGACAAGAGCGGAGTATTCAAGCGGTTCCGAAAGTTTCTTGGAATAGGATGAGGGAGAAGTGCTGAATAAACTTAAAAGACTCGACTGGGGCATTATAATCATTCTTATTCTGCTCATGATTATTAGCTTCTTCGTCGTTCGCAGCGCAACGATCGGATTTGGCAGCCGATATGAGAATTATGATTGGAAGACCTTATTTTTCTTCGGCGTTGGTTTTGTAGCGGCGATCGGGTCGGTCTTCTTTGATTATCGGCTGCTGCTTAAAGGCTGGGTCTATCTGTACGCTGTCGGTATTGCGCTACTGATCGGGGTGTACTTGTTCGGTGCAGAAATCAATGGAGCCAAGAGCTGGTTCCGCATCACGGAATCTCTATTATTTCAGCCAGCCGAATTTATGAAAATTTTGCTGATCTTTACGTTGGCGGCAGTGATCGGACGGCGAAATGGAGAGCCACTCACATTAACGACGGATATTGTCCCGATATTTGCGGTCTCCTTTCTGCCTTTCATGCTTGTCATGATCCAGCCTGACCTTGGCAATGCGATTATCTATCTTTTTATCGTCCTGGGCATGCTGTGGATCGGCAATGTGAAGTACACCCATGTGCTAATTGGGCTTGCGATCGTCATTGGCTCGCTGGTGCTGTTTGTGAGTCTGTTCAACACATTTAACGACGAAATCTATCAATACTTGAAAGATAATAATAAAGTACACTGGTATCAGCGCATCAATACGTTCATTAACCCGGAAAATGCTAGCGATGACGCCAAGCATCAATCCGAAAATTCCAAAGCAGCGATCGGCTCAGGGGGGTTGACCGGGGATGGGTATTTGCAGGGGCAATCGAAGACACGCGGCTTGATTCCGTATCCGTATTCCGATTCGATCTTCGTCGTCATCGGCGAGGAGTTCGGCTTCCAGGGTGCGGCGGTGCTGCTGCTGCTATATTTCTTATTAATATACAGGATGATCATTATTGCCTTTCAGTGTTATGATCGGCGCGGCGCGTATATTATTATCGGTATCGTCTCCATGTTCGTGTTCCAGATATTCCAGAACATCGGGATGATGATCGGCTTGATGCCGATTACGGGTATTACGCTGCCGTTCATCAGCTATGGCGGCACCTCGCTGCTGCTGAATATGCTCTGTATCGGTGTTGTGTTCAGCATTAAGGCGCATCAGGAGAAATATGAGCTGGCGGTGTAGAATGGATAGGAAGGCTCTTCGCAGCCAGAGCAGAAAGACGTATATCTTTGCCATGCATATCGATAGTCCTGTTTTCTTCTTGATAACAAGGGGAAAAGGGACTATTTTTTTCTCCCTCATTCTCCCGCATGTCTCTTACTCCCGTTATCCTTCATAATCAAGCCCCTTCTATCATACATATAGGTTGACAAGCTTTCAAAGCATAGAGTAGGGGGCTAGAGCGATGGAAATCAAGGATGCGATCAGACAGCGCCGCCAGGAGAAAATTCGTAAAATTCAGGAGCAATCGCAGCGGTATAGCTCGCGTACTCCTGTTCAGGTGCAAGAGCCGCAGCCTGGCAGCCGCGGAGAAGCGAGCGGGCATGTTGAGGTGGAAGCTAACAGCTACCAGCTTAAGCGGGTGACCTCGATGCTTCAGGAGAACCATCCGCCAGAGCGTCGCGCTCTGGCGGACGCCGACCCGGAGCAGATGTGGAAGCGCAAGCGGGGAAGCTGGCGGGAGTGGGAGCAACTGCCGTCCGGCAATGTGATGCTGGCAGCCGGCGGAGAAGCGCCGCCGCGTCAGCCAGGGCCGGATAGGTGGCTGTTGCGTAAGGAGCTTATGATGAAGCTGGTGCTGAGCGGCCTTATGTTCGCGGGAATATGGGGAATGTTTCATCTGGACGAGCCATGGGCGCTGGAGGGGCAGCAATCCGTTCGACAAGCGCTCACAGAGGATATGAATTTCGAGGCGGTAGCTGTCTGGTATGAGAACACCTTCAGCGGTTCCCCAGCGTTCATCCCGATCTTCAGCGAGCGGCAGCCGCCCGCGGAGAAGGTGAGCGGCACGCTCAAGGAGAAGGTCGTCGCTCCGGTTGTTGACGGAGCGATTGTGCGCAGTTTTGCAGAGCTGCTGAACGGAGTGGAGATTGCGGCTGCGGACGGACAGGCGGTTCGCGCGATGCAGACCGGGCGCGTGCTGCTCGTCTCCGGGGATGCGTCGGGGAAGACCGTCGTCATCCAGCATGGAGGCAAGCGGCTAACCATCTACAGCAAGCTGAAGGAAACGACCGTGGCACAAAATGACTGGGTAGAGGGTGGTGACGAGATTGGCCGTCTACAGCCTGCGGCTGGACATAGTCCCAGCCTGCTGTTCTTCTCGGTGAAGGAAGATGAGCAATATGTTGATCCTGCGGATGTGGTTCCACTTGGCTAAGCTGCTGAAGATACGTTGGACGGTGCACCCCTTGTTTGTACTCATCATGATCGGTTCGGTAGTAACGGGCTATTTTCTGGAGCTGCTGACGTTGTTCATTATCGTCCTTGTTCACGAGTTAGGCCATGTGTTTGCAGCGCTGGGCTTCGGGTGGACGATCCGCGAGGTCAAGCTGCTGCCCTTCGGCGGTGTGGCAGAGACTGAGGAGGCGGGATACTTGCCGGCCCGTGAGGAGATGGTCGTAGCGATTGCAGGCCCGCTGCAGAACGTCTGGATGGGGCTCTTTGCCTGGCTGTTCGGGCAGTGGGGGCTTCTCTCTCCAGAGTGGGCAACCCATCTTATTCAGGCAAATCTGATGATTGGCCTGTTTAATCTGCTGCCGATATTGCCTCTTGACGGAGGGAGGCTGGTGCTTGCCTGGATGAGCTGCTATTTTCCATATCACCGCACCCTTGTATGGGGAGCGCGTCTGTCGCTGCTGGCGAGTGCAGCCGTGATGGTCTATTCGCTCATTCCGCCTGAGGAGCACGCAGGCATTCGAATTAACGCGCTGGCGATCGGTCTGTTTCTATTGGCCTCGAACTGGAGTTATTACCGCAATATTCCGTATGTATTTGTGCGGTTTCTCATGCATCGCGGCAGTACCGAACACAAGAGCAGAGGGGAAGACGAGCGGACATCGCCGATTATTGTCATGGCCCATCATACGCTTCAAACGACGCTGCGGCAGCTTATCAAGGGTCGCTATCATCTGATTATGGTTCGAGGCGGGAGAGGAGCGCCTGTTCATGTGGTGCCAGAGGAGATGGTGGTGCAGCGCTATCTGGTTAGCGGAAAACCAGGAAGTGCAGTCGGCGAGCTTTTTAGGTAAAATGGAATCAGATGATCAGGAAGCAGGTGATCGGCTGATGAAGCAAATGCTGATACAGAGCATGCAGCGGCTTATCCGCACCGCGGTGCTGGAGGATGGGTGCTTGATTGATTATGATATGGAGCAGGCTGCGGAGAGACAGCTTGTCGGCAACATTTATTTGGGGCGGGTGGTCAATGTGCTGCCTGGCATGCAGGCAGCCTTCGTCGATATTGGGCAAGGCAAAAACGCGTTTCTCTATATAGATGATCTACTGCCGCCTCATCTGGAGCAGCAGCCGGCAGAGAAGCCGCCGATAACGAGCCTGATTAAGCCAGGACAGACGCTGCTGGTGCAGGTATCCAAGGAAGCAGCGGGCGCTAAAGGGGCCCGGGTTACAACCCATTACTCGCTGCCCGGACGCTACCTCGTCTATATGCCTGCTGCAGGCTATGTCGGTGTATCGAAGAAGATCGGCACCGAGCAGGAGCGTGAACGGCTCAGGAGGCTGGCTGAGGAGCTGCGTATGCGCGAAGAGGGGCTGATATTGCGTACAGTAGCGAAGGAGTCCAGCGCAGAAGAGCTGGTGGAGGATCTGTCACAGCTACGCGGCCTGTGGCAGCAGATTCTGAACGCCTCTGAGGCGTGCGATGCTGCTCCTGCCGAGCTGCATGCAGAGGCAGGGATTGTCCAGCGCATGGTGCGAGATCGGCTGACAGAGGATATGGATCGCATCCTGATCAGCGATCCCCATATCTACAAGGAAGCGATTGCTCATGCGGCTGTCATGGCGCCGCTGCTTCAGGAGCGAATTGAGCTGACGGACAGTCGGGAAGACCTGTTCCAGCGCTTCGGAGTCGAGCAGCAGTTGGAGATGGCCTTCGGCAAACGGATTCGGCTGCCCAGCGGTGGAGACCTTGTATGGGAGCAGACGGAGGCGCTGACCGTTATTGATGTCAATACAGGCAAATTTACCGGTCATGTCGGTCTGGAGGATACGGTATATCAGACGAATATGGAGGCGGCGGCGGAGATAGCAAGACTGCTGCGACTGCGCGCGGCGGGCGGCATTATCATTATTGACTTCATTGACATGGAGCTGGAGGAGCATCGGGATCAGATCAAGCGACGCATGGAGCAGCTAACCGCCAAAGACCGCACGAGCAGCCATGTTGTCGGCTGGACGAGGCTTGGTCTGCTGGAGATGACACGCAAGAAGGGCAAGGAGAGCTCTGGAGGGCGAGTGCATGAGACATGCCCTGCTTGTCAGGGGAGCGGGAAGGTGCTGCGCAATCCGTTCGGGCATAGATAGCTGCTGAACCGGCTTGTCCGGGCTTGTCCGAGCCTGTCCGAGAAGAACTGAAGCGAGATGCAGCATCTCTGAGGACGGCGGGAGAGCATTGCAGGAAAAATGGATATGCCTCTTGAAAAGCTATATCGTATGTGGTAGAATCACAAGGTATGTGTCTAGTGCTTTTGGCTATACATGTGCTACAACCGCTCCGATCAGGTTGAAGTGTGGCGGCATACCTGCCGTTGCCACCTGTAATTAGGCGAGTCTTAGACATGAGGAGGTGCACCAACTATGTACGCAATTATTGAAACTGGCGGCAAGCAATACAAAGTTCAAGAGGGCGATGTGCTTTACATCGAGAAGCTCGAGCTGAACGAAGGCGACAGTGTAACTTTTGATCGTGTACTGGCAGTATCCAAAGGTGAAGGTCTTGTGACTGGAACTCCGGTTGTTGCTGGCGCAAGCGTAACCGCTACTGTCGACAAGCATGGCAGAGGTCAGAAGATCGTCGTTTACAAATACAAAGCGAAAAAGAACTACCGTCGCAAGCAAGGTCATCGTCAACCGTACACGAAAGTGACGATTGGCAAGATCCAAGCCTAAGAGGTATTCTTATGATATCGGTTCATATTACACGGCGTAAGCCGGATCGCAGAATTATGCGTTTCTCTATTGAGGGGCATGCGAATTATGCGAATAAAGGCAAGGATATTGTGTGTGCGGGTGTGTCAGCCGTATCGGTTGGGGCTGTTAATTCCGTTGAGGCTTTGGCGGGTGTTCAGCTTCCTGCATCGATGAAGGACGGGTGGCTAAGTTCCGAGGTTCCTGAGGAAGCAGACGCTTCCGTGGATGCCAAGGTACAGCTCCTGCTTGAATCGATGGTTGTCATGCTGGATAGCATACAGCAATCCTACAGCCGTTTCGTGAAGATTCACGAGCATTATTTGTAGAAAGGGAGGGTTACCCATGTTGCAGCTTAATCTTCAGCTTTTCGCATCCAAGAAAGGTGTAGGTTCCACAAAGAACGGACGGGACAGTCAATCCAAGCGCCTTGGAGCCAAGCGTGCAGATGGACAAACCGTAACTGCTGGCAGCATTCTTGTGCGCCAACGCGGTACGAAGATCCATCCAGGCAACAATGTTGGCATCGGCAAAGATGACACATTGTTCGCTATGGTAGAAGGTGTTGTTAAATTTGAACGTTGGGGCCGCGATCGCAAGAAAGTGAGCGTGTATCCGGTACCAGCCGCAGCAGTTGCTGCTGCAGTCGAAGTTTAATAACGAGCTTTCCCCGGTCCGGTTAAGGGCCGGGGTTATTTTTTTAGCTGTCAACCATCGATTAACTACTCATTTTATGGTATTATTCTATTTTATGGCAATTATGGCTTGCTTGTCAAAACGCAGACGGCCGTTAATGGTGACACATTGCTGGGGCTTGCCTTACGACCGTAGGTTCGATGCTGCGCCATTTTTACGCTTGAGGAGGGTGTGTGGAACACGGGAAAAAGGATGCTGCGGCATACTGGAGCAGCCTGCAGCTTTAAGATGAACTTTGCGTAATGGCGTGCTATACTGTTAAAGGCTGGTGGCTATTACATTGAAGCTACGATAGGAGATGATTTGCATACATCCGTTAAAAACGATTGCCGCAGTATCAGTCATCCTTCCTGCGGTAACCATATGGATATGGGAGGAGCGTTTGTGGGCGCTGCTGCTGTTCGTCTTCTGGGTTGCGGGTGCAGCTTATGTAGTGATTTCGCTCGATCGGAAAGAGCAAGCGGAGAAAGCGGCGAGGCAGATTCGTGAAACTCAGGAAATGTCGATTAAAACCTTAACTCATCATCGTCATGACTGGATGAATGATCTTCAGGTCTTATATGGATACATACGCATGAACAAGCCTGACAAGGTATCGCATTTCGTGGAACGCATCCGGGATCGAATGGCGATGGAGAGCATCTATTCGAAGTTGGGTGAGCCTGCGCTTGTATTCTATATCCAGTCTCTCCGCACGTTCAGCTCCGTATTCCATGCGGATGTCAGGGTGGAGGGAGAGGTCAATCTTAGCCAGCTCCCTGTGGATGCCAGTAAGCTGTCACATACCATTATCGGACTGATGGAGCTATATCGGCATGATGCTGAGACGACGAAGGGCGATCCTGTTCAATTGCGCGTCGTGCTTCGCAGGGATGAGGATGGTGTCACGCTTGAATTTGAATATGATGGGGAGTTGACGCTGTCCCAAGAGGCAGCGAGTCAGTGGAGCAGGCTTATGAATGAAGGAGTGGTGCGGCGAGTGGATGACGGCACTGCTTGGAACAATCTGATATGCGAAGTAGAATTGCCGGAAGGATGGGCATCGGCAACGAACTGAATTGGAGGGACATCATGTTTGTAGATAAGGCAAAGATATTCGTTAAGGGCGGCAATGGCGGCGATGGGCTTATATCCTTCCGCAGAGAGCTATATGTGCCGGAAGGCGGTCCGGCAGGTGGTGATGGCGGACGTGGCGGCAATGTCATCTTCCGGGTGGACGAGGGGTTGCGTACCTTGATGGATTTTCGTTACCAGAAGCACTTTAAGGCGCCGCGTGGCGAGAAGGGGAAGGTTAAGGGGATGCATGGAGCGGGCGCGGACGATCTTGTCGTTCGTATTCCGCCAGGTACGATTCTTGTGGATGATGATTCACAGGAGATTATTGCTGACTTGACCCGGCACGGTCAAGAGGTGATCGTCGCCAAGGGTGGACGCGGAGGACGCGGCAATATTCGCTTCGCGACGCCAAGCAATCCAGCTCCCTACATCTCGGAAAATGGGGAAGAGGGCGAGGAGCGCTGGATTACGATGGAGCTGAAGGTGATGGCGGATGTCGGCCTGGTCGGCTTCCCGAGTGTCGGCAAATCAACGATGCTCTCTGTAGTTTCAGCGGCGAGGCCTAAGATTGGAGCCTATCACTTTACTACGCTGACTCCTAACCTTGGCGTAGTCGATGTCGGCGATAGCCGCAGCTTCGTCATGGCCGATCTGCCGGGGCTGATCGAGGGGGCGCATGAGGGCATCGGTCTGGGGCATGAGTTCTTGCGTCATGTCGAGCGGACGCGGGTCATTATTCATGTCGTGGATATGGCGGCATCTGAAGGGCGTGATCCGTTCGAGGACTGGCTCAAAATTAACGAGGAGCTGGAGAAATATAATCCGAAGCTGGCCGAGCGTCCGCAGATCATTGCGGCGAACAAGATGGATATGCCCGATGCCGAGGAGCTATTAGAGCTGTTCAAGCAGCAGTTGGCTGAGCATCCCGGTGGCGACAGCTACCAGATCGTGCCGGTCTCTTCCTTGACGAAGCAAGGGATACAGGAGCTGCTCTATAAAGCAGCGGATATGCTGGATGCGATTCCTGAGGCGCCGCTCGTCGAGGAAGTGAAGGAGACGGGAGAGCGTAAAGTATTCAAGTTCAACAAAAAGGATGAAGAGGCTTCCTTCACCGTTCGCTATGACGAGGGCATCTATGTCGTAGAGAGCGAGAATATTGAGAAGTTTATTCATCGCAACAATCTGAACTCATACGACGAAGTGATGCGTTTTGCACGCATTATGCGCAAGATGGGTGTGGACAATGCGCTGCGCAAGGCCGGGGCTAAGGACGGCGATCTGGTGCGGATCGGGGATTTCGGATTTGAATTTTTTGAAGGCAGCGACTATATTTTTGAATAGAGTGGGGGTTACAGGCCGGTTGCTTCATGCAGCCGGCCTGTCTGCTGTGCGGGCGATCGGCTTGTCGCGAAAGCTGCCTATTGCGGTAAGGCTGCTGCTGCGTTATAATGTCCACTATAGGTAAACATTTGTCTTTTGTAGGAGGACGATTGATGACGGATCGTTATTATGTCGTTCGTGGGGATATATTGCCCGATGGCATTCTGAAGACTCTCCAGGTGAAGGAGATGTTGCAGCGCGGTGAGGCTGCTACCGTTCATGAGGCAGTGGAGCGGGTGGGTCTAAGCCGCAGTGCTTTTTACAAATACAAGGATGGCATTGCAGTGTTTAATCCGCTGGAGCGCGAGCGCATCGTGACGATCTCCATGGATCTGATGCATCGCTCCGGTGTGCTGTCGAAGGTGCTCGGATTGGTGGCGGGCTGTGAAGGTAATGTGCTCACGATCCACCAGAGCATTCCACTGCAAGGGCTGGCTAATGTTGTCATCTCTGTCGACACCGGCTTGCTTGACAGGTCGGTGAACGAGCTATTGGCAGCGATTCGCGCTCAGGATGGAGTGAGCCGCGCCTCGGTAGTTGGGCAGGGATAGCATATAAATTAGATTCATAGAGGCTGGAGGAGAGATGATGAAACCGGTAAAGGTAGGGCTGTTAGGGCTTGGAACTGTAGGTACAGGTGTTGTACGCATTGTGGAAGGACATCAGGAGGATCTGAGGAGCCGGACGGGCTCACCGATCGTCATCGAGAAGATATTAGTGCAGAACCGCAGCAAAGCGCGGTCCATCGCGATTCACCCTGATAAGCTGACAGAAGATCCGTATGATATTATTCATAATCCCGACATTGATGTTGTGGTGGAGGTTATGGGCGGAATCGACCACACGAAGGGTTATATACTGGAAGCTCTGGCCCGTGGCAAGCATGTTGTCACCGCCAATAAGGACCTGATGGCGCTGCATGGCCCCGAGCTGCTGCTCCGGGCGGAGGAGAACGGCTGCGATGTGCTGTATGAGGCCAGCGTTGCGGGCGGCATCCCGATCATTCGTACTCTGATCGATGGTTTCTCATCCGATCGCATCACGAAGATTATGGGCATTGTCAACGGCACAACGAATTATATTCTGAGCAAGATGAGCCAGGAGGGAGCTTCCTACCAGGCGGTGCTCAAGGAGGCGCAGCAGCTAGGCTATGCCGAGGCCGATCCGACCTCGGATGTAGAGGGACTGGATGCCGCGCGCAAGATGACGATCCTGTCGACCTTAGGCTTCCGCACCAACGTAGCGCTGGAGGATGTAAGCACCAAGGGCATCTCCGCGGTCAGCAGCGAGGATATCGCCTATGCCAAGCGTCTGGGGTATGAGCTGAAGCTGCTGGGCATCGCCGAGAGCCAGGATGACTATATTAGCGTGACGGTGGAGCCGACGATGGTGAAGCAGAGCCATCCGATCGCCTCGGTCAATGGCGTATTCAATGCCGTATACGTCTATGGTGAGGCTGTAGGCGAGACGATGTTCTATGGCCCAGGAGCGGGCGAGCTGCCTACGGCAACCTCGATCGTCGCTGACCTGGCTGCTGTGGTGCAGAATATGCGGCTTGGCGTGAATGGCCGTCAGGCAGCAAGAGCCTACAAGGAGAAGAAGCTGAAACGCGATGAGCAGATCGTAAGCAAGTATTTCCTGTTGCTTGACGTTGAGGATCGCGCTGGCGTGCTGGCTCGTATCACGCAGGTTTTTGCCGAATATGAGGTGAGTCTGGAGTCGGTGCTGCAGCAGCCCAATCCGTCGAATCCCCAGGCGGAGATTATCGTCATTACTCATGATGCGAATAAGGCGGCGATGAACAAGGTGCTGGGGGCATTTGAATCGCTGGATGTCATCCGGCAAGTGAAGAGCGTCTACCGTGTGGAAGGATAGGCGGCTTGGGCGACGACTTTTGTCAGCACTAAGCATGAATCATGGACTATGAAGAATGCAGCAAGCATAGGGTGGCGGGCGCAGGCTCAGGCGGGAGAAGTCTGGTAGCGCTAGCCTCCGATTGCGGCAATGATTTTGTGGAGGGAGCAAGTGAAATGGACAAACGCCGGGTAATCGTCAAGGTGCCCGCCAGCACGGCGAATCTGGGGCCAGGCTTCGATACGCTTGGAATGGCTTTATCTCTGTACGCCTGGGTTGATATGTCTGTCGCGGTGGATGGCATCACGCACATCGAGCTTCTGGGAAGCGGCATGGACGGTATTCCGCGCGACAAGTCGAATCTGATCTATAAGGTGGCGCAACTCGTATTCAAGGAGGCGGGACTGCCCGAGCAGGAGCTTCACATTGCGATGTATAGCGAGATTCCGTTGACGAGAGGGCTGGGCAGCAGCGCTTCGGCAATCGTTGGCGCACTGATCGCTGCCAATGAACTGGCAGGCAGACCGCTGTCTATGCAGAAGCTGTTCACGCTAGCTACCCGATGGGAGGGGCACCCGGACAATGTGGGCGCTTCATTATTCGGCGGCATCATCGTCGCGGCTTGGGATGGAGAACGGGCAGACCATGTTCGCCTGGAGCCACCGCCTGGATTGGATGTCCTGGTGGCTATTCCGCAATTCCAGTTGTCTACCGAGAAGGCCCGCCATGCGCTCCCAGACCAGTACAGCCGGCAGGATACCGTCTATAACATCAGCCACAGCTCACTCCTCGTGGCGGCTCTGGCTACTGGGCGGCTCGATCTGATCCGCCATGCGATGAAGGACCGGGTGCATGAGCCGTATCGCGCAGCACTTATTCCGGGAATGTCGAAGATATTGAGGGAGGCGGTTGATCATGGAGCGATCGCAACGGCGCTCAGCGGAGCGGGGCCTACCCTGCTGGCACTGATCGAATCTGACAGCAGCCGCAAGGAAGAGCTGCAAGGCTTTCTGTTGAATACGCTCGAACAGGAAGGGGTAGCGGCCGATTCGATCTGGCTGACACCATGCCTGAGCGGGCCGGAGGTGGATTGGCTGGAGCAGCCAACGGAGCGAGTGTCACTGATGGAATGGATAAAAGGAGAAGTTAAAGCATGATCAGTGTAGCATTGCTGCCACAGGGCAGCACATCGGATGAAGCGGCTCAGTATTTATTTGGCGAGACGGAAGTGGACTATCGTTATTACAAGCCGATTGCTGACGTATTTCTGTCCACTGCGGGCGGCAAGACGGATTACAGTGTCATTCCAATCGAGAATACGATTGAAGGGTCAGTTAGTCTGCATGTGGACTGGCTAGTTCACGAGGTGGAGCTGCCGATTCAGGCGGAATGGGTCTACCCGTCGCTGCAAAATTTGATCGGCCACAGAAGCGAGCTGCAAGGAGCTGATGGAAGCCTTGTCGGTGAACGAATCGTCAAGGTGCTGAGCCATCCGGTGGCGCTGGCACAGTGCAGCCAGTTCTTGCGCACCTTTCTTCCGCATGTCGAGTTGGAGCAGGTCAGCAGCACGGTCGAAGCCGTCCGGCTGGTGAAGGATAATCCCGGGGCAGGCTGGGCTGCAATCGGTACCCGTTCGGGAGCCAGGCTGCATGGGCTGGATATCGTGAGGGAGTCGGTCACCGATCATAGCAATAACTATACCCGATTTTTGCTGGTCGGCTCCAAGCCGTTTGAAGCGAGAAGCTCAGATAAACGCAAAACCAGTATTCTGGTTAGCCTGAATGAAGATTATCCGGGTGCTTTGCATCAAGTGCTGTCCGCGTTCTCCTGGCGGCGTATAAACCTGTCGAAGATCGAATCGCGGCCGACGAAGAAGCGGTTGGGCAACTACTACTTCTATATCGATATTGAAATGCCGGTGGAGGCGGTGCTGCTGCAGTCCGCTTTCAGCGAGATTGAGGCCATCGGCCACCAGATTCGCATTTTGGGGTCATATCCTAGCTTTTCTTACCGTTAAACAGCGAAATAACCCGAGTGAAAGCTCTATTATTCTCCCGCAGACATCTGTCTGCGGTTTTTTTTGCGATATGAGGGGACATCGGCCCATGTTGTGCATAGGATGTAACGATTAGTGGTCTACAGAGGGCGTCTAAGCAATCCGCAGCCCGTAGCCCAAGAACGTGATAGGAGGTTTATGCCGCGTGAAAATCCATATTGTCAAGCAGGGCGAGTCCTTGTACACCATCTCGCAGAAGTATGGGGTGTCCCTGGATGAGGTCATCAAGCTTAATCCAGATATTGCCAATCCGAATGTCATCGATGTGGGTATGAAGGTCAAGGTTCCATCTGCTCCCCCCAAGCCTCATGAGACAGAAATGATGCACCAGCATGTCGTTGTCGAGGGTGATACGTTATGGAAGCTATCAAAGGCTTGGGGAATCCCACTCAACGATATGATCAAGGCCAACCCGCAGCTTAGCAATCCAAACGTACTTACGGTAGGTGAGATCGTCAATATTCCAAAGGAGAGCCACTCGGGTACCATGCTGCCAGGCCTGGCGCAACCGAATGCAACGGCCCCGAATGCACCATCGAACGTCTCTCCCGCGGGCAAGGTATCTACTGAACAGATTGCACCTATGCCCAAAAAGGAGCTTACCGCCCCCAAGCCGGTTACTCCTCCGCCAGCGCCGCCAGTAGTGCAGCCTGAAGCGGTGAAGCCGGCACCGCCAGTAGTGCAGCCTGAAGCGACTAAGCCAGCGCCGCCGGTTGTCCAGCCTGAGACGGTGAAGCCGCCAGCGCCACCGATGCCGAAGCCTGAGGTGAAGCCAGCGCCGCCAGTGGTGAAGCCTGAGGCAGCGAAACCGAAGGAAGAGAAGAAGGAACAGCCGGTTGCCAAGAAGCAGCCGAGCCAGCCGCTGTTCAAACAGCAGGACATCCAAGCGATGCCTGTATTACAGCCGTTCTCTGTGCCAGCCATGCCGCAGATGCCACAAATGCCACAGATGCCTCAGCAACTATCTCCTGTCCAGCAGAGTCCTCACATGGGCGCCTACCAGGCCTATCCTATGCCTTTGCAGCAAGCAGCCCATAATCAACTTCAACCAGTCAATGTTGCACCGGCGTACTATGGCCCGAATGCGTACTCTTCCTCTAATCTGTATGGGAATACGCCAATGTCGCCCATTCATGATGCTGCTCTGCCTCAGCTTGACCCATGGGGCGGCTATGCTCCTTATGGGATGAATCCCTATGGTGGCTATGCAGCGATGCCGCAGGCGCAGTCGGGAGGGCACTCCCCGGCAGGATACCTAGTGGGCGGCTATGAACATGGGGCGTCTGCGATGCCAGCGATGCTCAGCAATGCGCCATCCGGGTTCCCCGGGGTGGATGTTCAGGGCACACAGGCAGTAGAGGGTTGGGGACATGGATCGCCAAACCAGCAGGCAGACTGGGGCAATATGTCCCCGAATCAGCAGGCAGATTGGGGCAACATGTCCCCGAACCAGCAGGCAGACTGGGGCAACATGTCCCCGAACCAGCAGGCGGGCTGGGGCAGCATGTCCCCGAACCAGCAGGCAGACTGGGGCAACATGTCCCCGAACCAGCAGGCGGGGTGGGGAAACATGTCCGCGAACCAACAGGCGGGGTGGGGCAACATGTCCCCGAACCAACAGGCAGACTGGAGCAATATGTCCTCAAATCAGCCTGTCGGATGGGGAGGAGCCTCCGTCAACAACGCCCCATTGTGGGGCAATGATGCACCACAGACGACTCTACCCGCCAATGTGCAGCCTTCTGGCTATTATGCGGGGGGCAAGGAAATGAAGAAGCCATGCGGCTGTGGAGAGAAGCTTAGAGCAGAGGAGACTGCTGCCAAGGCAGAGGTGAAGTCGCCGCAGGCCGCCAAGCGCAAGAACAAGCCGGCATCTAAAAAGGTGACGGTACAGAGCACAACAAGAACATCGTCGCAATCTCGCGGCAAAAACAGGCCTTGGATTAATCGATAGCTTGCGATTATGACTTTACAGAGATAAAAACTCAAGGGGGAATCAGCCCTGTAGCGCATATCCTCATGCGTTGCAGGGCTATCTGGCTTATCTAAGGATAAGGAGGAGATCGCTCCACAGCCTCAACTGGGCTGGAGTTATATGGAAGGGTACTGATGGGCATGCCTCCGCAACATATGCTTACCTTAGCTTCCCATTTTTTATAGAAGTAAAACAGAAGGTTAATGAATCAGCTTGTTGAATTATAGTGTGAGGGGAGTTATCCTATTAGGTCGTGTCTGAACACCCGTTCAAGGGCATCTCTCCCCGCCTTTTCGCCCCATGCTGCGTTGCCTTTTCTTGACGTACCCCCGGTACGCCTGCGAAAAAGCGCCTTGCCTGGAACGAAAATTCGGCCAGATCTGATCCG
>Ga0160502_100476_pt1 | contig 25985 bp, 25 predicted proteins | sample DIDnMG_14_FD_108237 | JGI IMG/M metagenome (GOLD analysis project Ga0160502, IMG submission 108237) | Enriched soil microbial communities from UW Madison campus, WI, USA - DID2933_E24_Xylan MG | ecosystem: Environmental > Terrestrial > Soil > Unclassified | place: USA: Madison, Wisconsin... | reverse complement strand
GGCCTGTTGATGTCGCTCGAAAGCCCTTCGGCTCGCGCCGGTCAGTTGGCGCGTCAGCAAATCCTCTGGGGCCGCCCTATTGAAATGGCGGAAACGGTGGAGCGTATCAATCGCATCACCGCGCAGCGTGTGCGCGAAGTGGCGGAGCAGATTTTTACCGCTGGATCGGCAACCCTGGCCGGTATCGGCCCCATCAACGGCCTTGTCGATGTCGAAAGCATCGGCGAGACCCTGAAGCGCTGAGCGGAAATGCTCTGGCCCTGGTCTTCACCAGCGCCCCTTATTACCCTGACCGGGAAGCGCGTTTTGCTACGCCTTCCTCAGGCACGCGACTATGATGACTGGTATCGGTTACGCCGGGCCAGCCAGGACTTTCTTCGCCCCTTTGAGCCGCGCTGGACCGAGCTCGATCTGGCCAAGCGTGTCTACGCCACCCGCGTGCGCCGGGCCCGGCAGGAAGCCGAAGAGGGAAGCGATTTCTCTTTTTTCGTCTTCGTGCGCGAAGGGCAAAAGGATGTGCTGGTCGGCGGCATCACGCTCTCCAATATTCGTCGGCGCGCTGCTCAATTCGTCAATCTCGGCTATTGGATGGGCCAGCAATATGCTGGTCAGGGGCTGATGAGCGAAGCGGTGGGCGTGGTTGTGCCGTTCATCTTCGATAGCCTGGACCTCCACCGCATCCACGCCGCCTTCCTGCCCACCAATATGCCATCGCGCCGGGTACTGGAGAAAAACGGCTTTGTCGAAGAGGGCTTTGCCCGCAACTATCTCCAGATCAATGGCCGCTGGGAAGACCACGTTTTGATGGGGCTGACGCGCGAACATTGGGATGCGTTCCGGCTCGGCATGACCGGGCAAGTCCGCTTTGCCTGAGCCGATAATCTGTGTGTTGCGCGATGGCAACATGGGCCGGTGCTTGTCGCAAGCGTCAATCTCCCGTACCAGTTTACCGCTCCGCTGGAGGTCGACAACAAGAAGGCTCATTCAGGCATTTGCACAAAAGCCTGATCGAGCTGCCATAATGAAGCCTAGCGCAGGATGTAGCTGCCCCTGATGCGTCATCTGTTTTTTATCGCGATCTACCTCGCGTTCGCGCTGTTCGGCCTCGCGCCAGCCCGGGCATTCGAAGTCATTACCGTCCCTGAGGACGTCAATGCCGTCAATCTGTCCGACGTCATCGAAATTGTTCCGGGGCAGGGTGGTCGTGTCCAGCTTTCCACGGCACCTGACGCCGACGGTATCATTCGGCGTATTGAGGTTCTGGCAAACGAACCGGGCACCAATCCGTTCTTTGCTTTGATCGCGTTGCGTAATGACAGCGACCAGCAGATCGAGCGCCTGCTCGTTGCTCCATTCTACCGCTTGCCCGCATCCGGGGTGTTTCAGCCTGATCTGGGCGCGGCGCGCATCACTGCCGTGACCCCAAGCGCAGGCATTCGTCCGGTCCGTGTGGCCGATCCCGAAGCCGATGTGTTCGAGGTGACGCTGGACCCTGGCGCGACCATGACGGTCATTGCTGAGCTTTCGTCCAGCCGCCTGCCCGAAATCTATCTCTGGGAGCCCAACGCCTATCGCGACTACATCAACGCCTTCACTCTGTTCCGCGGTGTTGTGCTGGGCGTGGCATCGTTGGCCGCGGTGTTCCTCACCATCATGTTTGTGGTGAAAGGCCGTGGCGTGTTTCCAGCGACGGCAGCGTTTGCATGGGCCGTTTTGGCCTATCTACTGATCGATTTCGGATTGATGGGGCGCCTACTGGGTCTGTCAGCCGGGGGTGTGCAGCCGTTGCGCGCGGCAGCGGAGGCGGGCTTGGCGACGACGCTTGCAGGGTTCTTATTCATCTATCTTAACCTCCATCGCTGGCACATGCGATTCGTGCATCTGGCCTTGGGACTGGCGGCGCTGTTTCTGGCGCTCTTCGGCTTTGCATTCTTCCAGCCCGATATTGCCGCTACCATCTCCCGGCTGGTGTTGGCGCTGCTCGGTCTTTCGGGGCTCTTCCTGATCCTGTTGCTCGCCTTGCGCGGCTATGACCGCGCGGTGTTGCTGGTTCCAACCTGGATCATCTTTATCGCCTGGTTATTCTATGGCTGGATGGTTGTTTCAGGCCGGGTCACCAATGACATTGCTCAGCCTGCCGTTGCTGGCGGCCTCGTTCTCATCATCATGCTGTTGGGCTTTACCGCCGTTCAACATGCTTTCTCCGAAGGACAGGTTTCGGTTGGCACACTGAGCGAAGTCGAACGGCGTGCGCTGGCGCTGACCGGCTCTGGCGATTTCGTGTTCGACTGGAATATCGAGCGAGATCGCATCACCGTCAGCGACGAGCTGGCTACACGATTGGGGGAGAAGCGGGGCGCTTTGCGTGGTGCGATTAAGCGCTGGCTAGACCGCGTTCATCCCGACGACCGTGATCGCTTCCGCACTGCCTTCGATACGCTGGTCGAATTGCGGCGGGGCAAGGTTTCCGCCGACATGCGCGTGGCCGGGCACGACGGTAATTACCGTACATTCCGCATGCGGGTGAAGCCGGTTCTGGGCGGTGATGGCCAGGTGAACCGCATCGTCGGCACGCTGCAGGACGTAACGGAAGACAGAGCGGCGCGCGAGCGGCTTCTGCACGATGCGGTGCACGATAGCCTTACCGGTCTGCCCAATCGTCAATTGTTCCTCGACCGGCTGGAGCGCTCGCTGGTTCGGGCCCGCGTGCCGGGCGGCACAAAGCCTGCGGTGTTCCTGATCGATATCGACCGCTTCATGGAGCTGGAAGAGCGGATCGGCCATTCGGCAGCAGATTCGGTGCTGCTTGCCATTTCGCGCCGCATTTCCCGCATCATGCGCCCACTCGATACCGTAGCCCGCATTACCGGCGATCAGTTTGCGGTCATCCTCGCCTCCGAACAGGCAGCCAGCAAGATTGCCGAAACCGCCGAACAAATTCGCAAGGCGCTCAAAGCCCCGTTCAATTTCGGTGATCGTGATCTGGTGCTGACGGCCTCTATCGGTGTCACCATTTACGACAGCAATCCATCCACCGCCACGGATGTGCTGCGCGATGCCGAACTGGCCATGTATTATGCCAAGCGCCTTGGCGGCGACCGTATCGAAGCCTATCGCGCTTCCGCGCGCTCTATCGCATCGTATAACAAGGCCAGCGAAGAAGACCTGGAACGTGGCATGAAACAGGGCGAACTGCATGTGCAGTTCCAGCCCATTATCGACACACAGAGCGGTCAGATTGCTGGCGCCGAGGCGCTAATGCGCTGGAACCACCCAACGCGTGGAGTGGTGGTGCCCGATGAATTCGTGCCGCTGGCAGAGCGTTCGGGTCAGATCGAAAAGCTGGGCCGTCTTGCCTTTGAGCAATCAGCTGCACAGGCAAAAGACTGGCTGGCAACGATTGGCCTGCCGGACGGCTTCTTCATTTCGGTCAACCTTTCGCCAGCCCAATTGGCGACCGAGACGCTGCTCAACGACATGCGTAGCCTGCTCGCACAGGATAAAATGCTGGCCTCTCACCTCAAGCTCGAAATCACCGAGAGCCAGGTGATGACCAATCCAGAGCATTCCGCATATATGCTGGAAGCCCTGCGCAATATGGGGCTGGGTCTTGCACTGGACGATTTTGGCACCGGCCATTCCTCGCTCAGCTACCTGCACCGTTTCCCTGTCGATACCATCAAAATTCCCGCACCCTTCGTGCGTATGGGCACAGATAACGGCATCGCACACACGCAGGCGCCAATTATCAGGGCGGTGGTGGGTCTTGCCAATGATCTGGACCTGATGGTGATTGCCGAGGGCGTAGAGAGCCTTGATGAGATCGAACGTCTCCGTCAGCTCAATTGCCGCTATGCGCAGGGTTTCGCCTTCGGCGCGGCTATGACGGGTGGCGAACTGGGCAAGAAACTCGCCACGCAAATGGGCAAGTAGCGGCTAGCCGTTGGTAGGTGTAATGTCGGCGGGACGTATTTACCCGTGTCCGGCTTCGCTGCTCAGGGTGGCGCGGGTGATGTTGAGACTTGCTAGCGCCTTTTCATAGCGCTGCTCAACAGGCGTTTCGAACAGCAATTCACGGCTGAACGGCACGGTCAGCCAGCCATTGGCGCTGATCTCATCTTCCAGTTGCCCCGCACTCCAGCCGCAACAGCCCAGCGCGAACAAGGCTGCTTTTGGCGCGGGACCAAACGCCATCGCCTTGAGCACATCAAGGGTGGCCGTCAGCCCCACCTCTTCGGTGACCTTGTAGGTATTGCCGCTATGATAGTCTTCTGAATGCAATACGAAGCCGCGGCCCTTCTCCACGGGTCCGCCGCGCATGACGGCCCTGCCGCGAATAGAATCCGGCAGTCGGATCACCGCATCGGGATCGCCAAGGTCAAGTTCGTCGAGAATGTCGGAAAAGCGCAGTTCGGCGAGCTCATGGTTGACCACCAGCCCCATCGCGCCTTCTTCGCCGTGACCAACCACCAGAATGACGCTTTCGGCAAAGCGCTCATCCGACATGTCGGGCATTGCAACGAGGAATTGGCCTTCAAGAGTGTTCATGTGACCAATGTAGGATGGAGCGGCCACTGTGCCAAGCGCGGAGGGGCATCCGCACTGTCGAGCGCTATCACGAAGGCATGAACGTCTGGCGACTGTTCCTTCATCATTGCCTGCGCTAATTGCTTCCCATGCGACCGAGCCCCATCCATTTGCTGCTGCCCTTTTGCGTTTGCATTCCAACCGTGGCGGCCGAAACGCCCTGGCAGAATGTGGCTCCTGATGTCTCTATCCGGCTGATCAGCTCGGGGCAGGTGACTGCCGCCGGCACAGCGCTGGTGGCGCTGGAAATCGATATGCCGGAAACGACCAAAACCTATTGGCGTATTCCCGGCGAATCCGGCCTGCCGGTCGACCTCGATTTTTCAGCGTCGAGTGGTGTTGAAGGCTATACCATGCTCTGGCCCTATCCGCTGCGTGAGACCAAGGCCGGCATGCTCGACTATGTCTATTATGGTCACACGATCCTGCCGATCGAACTGGACCTGTCCGGCCCGCACGGCGTCATCGATGTCGTCGCGACCCTTGGTATCTGTTCCGAAATCTGCGTGCCCGCGCAACTGCGCCTCAACCTGCCATTGGCCGGTGACACGCCGGATGCAGCCAATAACCTGCGGATAAGGCAGGCCCTGGCCGAGGTGCCGATTGACTGGACAGAGGCAGAAGACCCCGTGGGCGCGGTATCGCTCCTGCCAGGAACGGCCGCCATTGCCATCAGCGATGTTCACGACATGGTCGATCCGGCGAGTTTGATTGCCGCGACGACGGATGGTGAGCCGCTGTTTGGTGCGCCCCAAAAAAGCCCGCATAGCGATCTAGTCGTGCTTCCCATCCTTGGCAAAAGCGACAATAGTGCTTTGGATGGCATGAACGTTGAGGTGACGTTTATGACCGATATGGGCGCTTATGTGGTCAGCAAGACCATAGAAGCCGGTGATGCGAACAGCGATGCGGTGCCGGGCCAATAAGCCCAACCGGTCTTGTCTCCAATCGCAAAGCCGCATATCGCATTGGCCTGAGTTTTGGGTTAGGGCGGCCTGGCCGCTGAGCATGGGGCAAATTCCACGATGGTAGAACGCGGCAGTCCAATCCCCGAATTGGAGGTAAAGCTGGTGAGCGCAGATGGCGTCGAAGATACGACGAGCCAGGCTGTGCTGGGTCAGGGCAAGGTCGTTCTCTTTTCCGTGCCGGGCGCTTTTACGCCCACCTGCCACGTCAATCATCTGCCCGGTTTTCTGGCCAATGCCCACAAGCTCGCCGCTGCGGGCGTTGATCGCATCATCTGCGTATCGGTCAACGACCACCACGTCATGAAAGCCTGGGCAGAGGCTTCTGACGCCTTGGGCAAGGTCGACTTCATTGCTGACGGCAATGCCGACCTGGCCAGGGCGCTTGGCCTCGACAAGGATTTCTCCGCCTTCGGCATGGGAACCCGCTATGCTCGCGCGGCTATGATCATCGACAACGGCATTGTGGACGCCGTGTTTGTCGAAGACGCTCCGGGCGTCAATGCCAGTGGCGCACCCGCTATTCTCGTTGCTCTCGAAGCCGCTTAATTCCAGGATCCTCGCGTCATGATGAATTTCACACTGTCGTCCGTGCTCCGGATTTCCGCTTCAGCAACCCTCGCTATGCTTTTGGCTGGATGCTCCATGGGCGGGCTGATGGGCGGCGGTTCGGCTGCGCCAAACAATGCTGATCTGCAGAACGCGACTGCAACGCCGCAATATGTAGCGCAGGCACAGAGCAACGCCTTGCCCGTCATCGCAACTGAATGCCCACCGATCAAGGTCCGTCTCGGCGGCGAGGCAATGTATTATTATGGCGGCGGTCGTGCAGGTGACCCGCAGGCGCTGCAATATCAGGGCGTTATCGACGAAGCGACGCGCAATTGTGTTGTGTCGAACGGCCAGATCACCATCAATATGGGCGTCTCCGGTCGCGTCCTGCTCGGCCCAGCTGGCAAGCAGACCTCCGTCAACGCGCCGATCCGGTTTGCCGTCGAGCGCGATGGCCAGGCCATCTTCTCGGAAAAATATACGCTCCCCGTGGCCGTCACACCTCCGGCGCAAATGTCCGAATTCGTCAAGGTCGTCGACAATGTGACCGTGCCCTATCTCGGCGGCGAAACCATCACCATCTGGGTCGGCTTCGACACGAGGGGCTGAGAGCCGTCCCGACGGGCAAATCTCTCCGGTGGAGAGATTTAAGGCAAGCAGGCCATGAGCGCTATGCGCGAATGGCTGGCAGGCATATCAAAGAAAAGGCCCGGGTCGCTCCGGGCCTTTTTGTTTACTCCGCTGCCTGCGGCAGGTTTGCCAGACGTTCCCATTTGAGAATGGGCTGACGGGCTGCGCGGGTTTCGTCGAGGCGACGACGTGGGGCCTTCATCGGCGCAGCGGTAAAGCGGTCCGTATTGCCGGCCTTGGCGTCGGTGGCGAGCTCGGCCATGACATCGCAGAAGCGATCGAGCGTCTGCTTGCTTTCGCTCTCCGTCGGCTCGATCAGCATGGCACCATGTACGACCAGCGGGAAATACATGGTCATGGGGTGAAAGCCTTCGTCGATCATCGCCTTGGCGAAGTCGAGCGTGGTGACGCCGGTTCCCTTGAGGAAGCTGTCGTCGAAAAGGGCTTCATGCATGGTCGGATAGTCGGGGAAGGGCACCGAGAACAGGTGCTGCAAACGCGCTTTGATGTAATTTGCGTTGAGCACGGCATCCTCTGCTGCCTGAGCCAGCCCGTCTGCGCCGTGGCTGAGCATATAGGTCAGCGCGCGGACATACATGCCCATCTGGCCATGGAAAGCGGTGACGCGGCCAAGAGCATTGCCCTCGACATGTTCGACCAGTTCCAGACCCTCCTGGACCCGTTTGATGAACGGAACGGGCGCGAAGGGGGCGAGGGCTTCTGACAGCACGACCGGACCGGCACCTGGACCACCGCCGCCATGAGGCGTCGAGAAGGTCTTGTGCAGGTTGATATGCATGGCGTCGATGCCGAGATCGCCGGGGCGAACCACGCCCATAATGGCGTTGAAATTTGCACCATCGCAGTAAAAGAACGCACCCGCATCATGCACGGCCTTGGCAATCTCTATGACCTGAAGCTCAAACAGGCCGCATGTATTGGGATTGGTCAGCATGATTGCGGCAACGTCCGGCGAGAGAGCCGCTTTAACCGCTTCGACATCGACCGTGCCATCATCCTTGGCGGGCACGGGTTTGACCGTATAGCCGAGGAAGGCCGCGGTGGCCGGATTGGTGCCATGCGCGCTCTCAGGGACGAGGACGATTGTCCGATGCGCTTCGCCCTTGGCCTCCTGCGCGGCCTTGATCGCCATCATACCGAGCAATTCGCCATGTGCGCCTGCCTTGGGTGACAGAGCGACGGCGGCGGTATTGGTGAGCGTCATCAGCCAGTAGGACAGCTGATCCATCAGCTCCAGCGCACCTTGCACGGTCGAAACCGGCTGCAGCGGGTGAATGTCCGAAAAGCCGGGCAGACGCGCCATCTTCTCGTTGAGGCGCGGATTGTGCTTCATGGTGCACGAGCCGAGCGGATACATGCCGCTGTCGATGGAGTGATTGAGCCGCGACAGACGCACATAATGGCGCATGGCTTCGGGCTCGGTGAGACCGGCCAGATCAAGCTTGCTCTTGCGGCCAAAGCCGCCGAGGCGATCGCTGGACAGCGTCACCTCGGGCAGATCAACGCCGGAATGCTCCGTGTCGCCGATTTCGAACAGTAGCGGTTCATCGGGCAGCAGTGCCGAGCCGGATGCCGAGGTGCCGAGCGTGCCGATGCCGGTGGGGCGGCCCTGAGTGTTCATGCTCATGCCAGTTCCTCCGTGAGGGCGGTGACAAGCGCCGCAATGTCGGCGTCGGTGGTGAGTTCGGTGGCGGCGAGGATGATGAGATTTTCAACGCCCGCCTCGCCCGGCAACAGGCGGCTGGCAGGAACCCCCGCCAGAATGCCGCGCTGGGCGAGGCGCTCGACGAGACCAGCGGCAGGCTGGGTGACGCGAATGGTCATTTCGTTGAAGAAGGTTTCGTTGAGCACCTCGACCCCCGGCACCCCGGCAAGTGCATCGGCCAGCTTAATCGCATTGGCATGATTGAGCTTTGCGAGACGGGTAAAACCAGCTTCGCCGAGCAGCGCCATGTGCATCGAGAAAGCCAGCGCGCAAAGGCCCGAATTGGTGCAGATATTGCTGGTCGCCTTCTCGCGGCGGATATGCTGCTCGCGGGTGGAGAGCGTCAGCACGAAGCCACGATTGCCATCCGCATCGATGGTTTCGCCACAGAGGCGGCCCGGCATCTGACGGATGAAGTCTTTTTTCGTCGCCATGAGGCCCAGATAGGGTCCGCCGAAATTGAGCGCATTGCCGATGGATTGGCCTTCGGCGACAACAATGTCGGCACCGAGCGCGCCGGGCGCTTCGAGGAGGCCCAGCGAGACCACTTCGGTGATGACGACGATCAGCAGGCCGCCCTGCGAATGCACCGCGTCAGCAGCGGCCTTGAGGTCGCGCAGATGGCCGTAGAAATCGGGCGTCTGGATAACGATGGCGGCGGTATTGCCGTCAATCTGTTCGAGAATGTCACCCTGACCTTCAGGGGAAGGCGAGAGGCAGACGAGATCAGCGTCGTCCTTGAGATAGGCCTTCACCACGTCGCGGTAATGCGGATGCAGCCCGCCGGAGAGCACGACCTTGTTCTTGCGGGTGATGCGGCGGGCCATGAGCACAGCCTCGGCCGTGCCGGTCGAGCCGTCATAGAGCGAGGCATTGGCCACATCCATGCCGGTGATCTTGGCCACCTGCGTCTGGAATTCGAAGAGCATCTGCAGCGTGCCCTGCGAGATTTCCGGCTGATACGGCGTATAGGCCGTCAGCCATTCCGAGCGCTGGATCAGATGATCAACCGTGGCGGGCACATGGTGGCGATAGGCACCTGCACCCACGAAGAACGGGCCGTCACCGGCTGCATGGTTTTTACCGGCGAGGGCACGCATATGCGCCTCGACCAGAAACTCGGGGCTATGGGCGGGCAGGTCGAGCGTGAAGGATTTCAGCGCCGATTTCGGCACGGCGCTGAACAGCGCATCGACATTGGCTGCGCCGATCACGCCGAGCATGTCGGCGCGTTCGTGATCGGAATGGGGGAGGTAGCGCATGGGCAGGAGCGGCTTTCTTACTGCGTCAGATCGGCATAGGCCGCGTCATCGAGGAGGCCGTCGATTTCGGCCGCGTCGCTGATGGCAATCTTGTAAATCCAGCCCGTGGCAGTGGGATCGGTGTTGATCAGGCCCGGCTCGCCCGAAAGCGCTTCGTTGACTTCGGTAATCGTGCCGGAAACGGGGGCATAGATTTCGGAAGCGGCCTTGACCGATTCCACCACAGCGGCCTCGTCGCCCTTTTTCACAACCTTGCCGACGCTGGGCAGTTCGACGAAGACGATGTCGCCCAATTGCTCCTGTGCATAATTGGTGATGCCGACAATGCCGGTTTCGCCTTCGACGCGGATATATTCGTGATCGGGAGTGTACTTGGTGGTCATGAGCGGGGCCTCAGGCTGACTTGCGGAAATAGCGGTGGGGAACGAATGGAGTGGCTGTGACCTGCGCCTTCTGGGCGCGGCCACGAACGGAAACCTGCAGGTCGGTGCCTGCTAGGGCGAAGGCGGGAGGCACGAAACCGAGGGCAATGGCCTTGCCGAGCGACGGAGCAAAGCCGCCGCTGGTAACCACACCGATAGCCTTGCCATTGCCGTCGAGAATTTCAGCGCCTTCGCGGGCGGGTGCGCCTTCCACAATCAGCCCGACGCGCTTGCGGCCGAGCTGGCCATCGCGTTCCGCAATAATGCGGCTTGCGCCGGGGAAATCTGCGGCTTCGCGGCGACGCTTGGAGACGGCGAAACCAAGATCGGCTTCGATTGGAGAAATGGTTTCGTCAAGGTCATGGCCGTAAAGAGGCAGGCCGGCTTCGAGACGCAGACTGTCACGGGCACCGAGACCCACGGGCTTGACGCGCGGATCGACCAGCAATTCGTCCCAGAGGGCAGGGGCCATATGGTCAGACACGAGGATTTCAAACCCGTCCTCGCCAGTATAGCCAGCGCGGGAAACGGTGACGGCAACGCCATTCCACTCGAACGTGCCGAACTGCATGAAACCGAGATCGGTCGCCTCGGGGATGAGCGCAGCCATGACATTGACAGCTTCGGGGCCTTGCAGCGCGAGCAGACCTCCGTCATCGGCCCGGGTGAGTTTGGCCTTGTCGCCGGCGGCAGCGGCTATGAGCGCGAAATCACCTTCCTTGGTGCCGGCATTGACCACGATATAGAGCGTGCCCGGCTTGTCGGCGGGACGGGCGATCATCAGATCATCAATCGTGCCGCCCTTGTCGTTGAGCAAAAGCGTGTAGCGAATCTGGCCGGACTTGAGACTGGCAATGTCGCCACAGATCAGCGGTTCGATAATCGCCGCTATGGCGGCATGGTCGGCATCCGTATCGCCGCTTGGATGGGTGAGGCTAAGAAAGCTTGGGCCCATATGGCTGACATCGAACAGGCCTGCATGTTCGCGGGTCCATTTGTGCTCGGTCATGATCCCGCTGGGATATTGTACGGGCAGCGCATAGCCGCCAAAGGGCACGATGCGACCGCCAGCGGTCACATGGCGTTCGTAGAGCGGGGTCTGCTTGGGGTCTTCTGAATTGGCTTCGGCCATGAACTCTCTCTGGCTGGACGGCGACACGACAAGGCTCCGCCGCATGGCGGGAATGCGTGCCCCCTCTGTCCTTGCCCTGAGAGATTTCCCGGCTGAGCGCCGGTTGCTCCTTCGGAGAGGCGTTTTACGGCCTGCTTTCCAGAGTTTTTGACCTGACTGCGGTCCGTTGGCCTGAGAGTTTCCGGGGCGGTTGCTCCTTCGGCGCTGGCGCTGGGCCAGTCTCTCCCGCAGTCAAAGGCACCATGGTGGAGAATCTGGTGGGCGTCAACGCCGCTTTCTTCCTTCTCCCCTTATGGGAGAAGGTGGTGCGAAGCGCCGGATGAGGGGGATGCTGCGGCCCCACAAAAGCACCGTTGCGGGGAGGAGAGAAACCCCTCACCCGTCTCGCGCTTTGCGCGATCCACCCTCTCCCACAAGGGGAGAGGGGTGAGCCGGTGGCTCTCTATACTCTGAGCTTCCCTTCTCCCCTTGTGGGAGAAGGTGCCCGAAGGGCGGATGAGGGATCTGCGGTGCCCCTAAACGCCACTCTGCGGGGGAGAGAGCCCCTCACCGAGATTTTTTGCTGAGCGCAGAAAATCTGCCCCTCTCCCACAGGGGGCGAGGGCAAGGACGGAGCATGCCCAAACACAAAAGGCGGGCATTGCTGCCCGCCTTTCAAATTCAAAATTCCGAAAACCTTAGTTGAGCTTGCTGCTCACATCGGCGATGGCGGCGTCGATGATCTTGCCACCTTTTTTGCCCATTTCGTCAGAGAGAACGACGCGGGCGGCTTCGATGGCGATGTCGGCAGAGCGGGCGCGCACTTCGGCGATGGCCTGAGCTTCGGCCTGAGCAATCTTGTCTTCCACAGCCTTGGTGCGGCGCGCGACGAGGTCGGCCAGCGAAGCCTGAGCTTCCACGGTGAGGCGCTCTGCTTCTTCCTTGGCAGCCTTGACGATGCCTTCGGCTTCCTGCTCGGCGGCAACGCGCTTCTGTTCATATTCGACCAGAAGGGCAGAGGCTTCTTCGCGCAGGCGCTTGGCTTCGCTCAGCTCGGTTTCGATCTTCTTGATCTGCTTGTCGAGCATGCCGCCGATGACGCGCGGAACGCCAACAGCGATGAGCACGCCGATGAAGAGGATGAGGCCAAGAAGGGCGGTAAAGCTATTATCGAACCATTCGGGCATAGTGCTTACCCCTTAACCTTGGCGACGACGGCGCGAACGCTATCGGCAGAGACATCGCCAACGAGCTGGGTGACAACAGCCTGAGCCGTTTCAGCAGCGATCTCGTCGACATGGGTGAGCGCTTCGGCCTTGGTCTGTGCGATGCGGGCTTCGGCAGCGCTGACCTTGGCGGACAGGTCCGTTTCGGCAGCGTTACGCTTGGCAGCAAGATCGGCCTGGATGGCGTCGCGGGTTTCCGAAGCAATGCCCTGTGCTTTGGCCTTGGCCTCGGCAAGAGCCTTTTCGTAAGCGGCGATGGCAGCGTCTGTCTTCTGACGGTCAGCATCGGCAGCCGCCAGATCGGCATCGATCGTGGCCTGACGCTTTTCGAGATTGGCACCGACCTTGGGCAGGGCCAGCTTGCTCATCAGGATATAGAGCGCGGCAAAGGTGATCGCGAGCCAGAGCAGCTGGCTCGGGAAAGTTGCCGGGTCAAATGGGGGGAACACGTCCGAGCCATGATCGCCGCCATGGGCTTCGGTGGTGGCGTGGGTGTCAGCGGTCGCATCGGCGTGAGCGCCAGCGTCCACATTCACAGCTTCACCAGCGGATGCGTCCGCGGGAAGTTCCGCTTCTTGAGCGTAGGCTTGCGTTACCATCAGGTCGAAGTCCCGTTAAATCCGGTTACCTGGCCCAATGGCCAGATAGAAGCGCAGCCGGAAAAATCCCGGCTGCGAATTGCTTGGGTTCGGGCCGATTAGGCGACGAACAGCAGGATCAGGGCAACCAGGAACGAGAAGATGCCCAGAGCTTCGGTCATGGCCATACCGAAAATCAGGTTACCGGTCTGGCTGGGAGCAGCGGACGGGTTGCGCAGGGCACCCGACAGGAAGTTAGCGAAAATGTTCGACACGCCGAGGGCGGCACCAGCCATACCCAGGGTTGCGATACCGGCGCCGATCATCTTTGCGGCTTCAACGTCCATTTGTTTGTCCTTTCGAGGGTCAAAGTATTACCGGCGAAAAGCCGCCGTTTGAGGGAGCTCAACGCCTTAGTGAGATGGGTGGACCGCGTCGTTGAGATACATCGACGTCAGCACTGCAAACACATAGGCCTGCACTACTGCGACGAGCAGTTCGAGCGCCGAGATGGCAACCGTCATGATGAGCGGCAGCAAGGCACCCAGCCAGCCCAAAGCACCAAGGGCGCCGAGGCTGACCACGAAGCCGGAGAACACCTTGAGGGTGATGTGACCGGCCAGGATATTACCGAACAGACGAACCGAAAGGCTGATCGGGCGCGACAGGAACGAGATGATCTCGATCGGCACCACGATGGGCAGCACATATGCGGGAACGCCGGCAGGAACGAAAAGCTTGAGGAATTTGAAGCCGTGACGGAAGAAGCCGTAAAGGATCACCACCGAAATCACGAGCAGCGCCAGGGCGGCGGTGACGATGATGTGGCTGGTCACGGTGAAGAAATAGGGGAACATGCCGAGCAGGTTCGCGACGAGAACGAAGCCGAACAGCGAGAACACGAAGGGGAAGAACTTCATCCCTTCCGAGCCGGCCGAGCTTCGCACCATATTGGCCACGAAGGTATACATTAACTCCCCTGCCAGCTGGAGCCGGCTGGGCACCAGCGCGCCGCGCGAGGCCGACAAGGTCACAAAGCCGGTCAGCAGCACGACTGCGACGACCATGAACAGGGCCGAATTGGTGAAGGAGAGATTGAGCGCCGTTCCGGCTGCCTCGTCGCCGATATGAATCGGGAACAGGTCATAGATGACAAATTGGTGGATCGGGTCAGTACCGGCCATGGAGCCCTCTAAGTGTCATCACTATTGTTTTTAGCCTCTACCGCATTGCCGGAGCCCGGCACAACAGCAGAAGCCGCATTCATTTCCGTCACCACGCGGATGACGTTCCTTGTTCCAGCGGCGAAGCCCACCAACACAAGGATGAGCAAGCCCCAGGGGCTGGTCCCCAGACCAAGATCAATGAGGTAGCCCATAACGGCGCCCACAATGATAGCTGCCATGAACTCGGTACCCATGCGCATGCCGCGCGCCATACCGCTCATGTCGCCCGAGGCATTCTCCGAGGCTCTATTGATCCCCCGATCCCGCTCCCGCTTGGCAGAGGCAATACGCGATGCAAGATCGCGCGTCACCCCCTGGGCATTTTTCGGCTGGCCCTGGTCGTCCGGCGGTGTTGTCATCCGCAGCTCCCTCGGCCAGCTTTTCCCGCTTTTGACGGGTGCCCTTTTAAGTCGCGCGCAACATAGTGGTGGCCTTTTTTGGTGTCAAGGCAGGCTTGATCGGCCTAACATTATGTTTTCACAGTAGTTTTTGTGATGGTGACGGGGTGCGGCATGCTGTCATCACCCTCATGATGGCGGAGTCACGGCAGGGCAGGGGGATTCTCTGCACCAAAGGTCTCCATTATCACTCTGTGCGAAAGGTTGTGCTCGCCTTCCGATTGAGGCATGGCGTGAGACAGCAATGACAAGGAAGGAGCGCGCGCATGACTGTGCAGGATGTCGAGACGCTGGTGGCCGAGCTGCTGGCGACGGGCGAGATAAATGAGGATACCCGGGCGGATCTGGAGCGTATCGAGAGCGAGGCACGCGCCGGCCAGTCCCATCCCGACGATCTCGATTATCTCAAGGCGCTGCATGGCCGAGTGCTGAATGCACCACAGGACAGTGAAGCGGCATCCGGCGCTGTCGTGGCTGAGGCTGGCGAAGATTTGCGCGCTGAAATCACGCGGCTGCGCGCCGAACTGGTAGAGGCGCAGCAGACGATTGCAGAGCTTCGGGCGCAATTGGCTCCAGCGGGTTCTTAAAAACTCTAACTTTGCATTCGCTTCATCGAGTCATTCCGGCGGAGGCCGGAATCCATGTTGAAGGCGATCAGCGGCATAGAGTTCGTGGGTGGTGCACAGCATGGATTCCGGCCTCCGCCGGAATGACATCGGATTCGATGGGCGCAGCGTGAATCAGCTGACTTCGCGAAAACTCTCAGCCGTTTGCAAGTCAACGGAGACGAGTTGGCTGACGCCGCGTTCGGCCATGGTGACGCCGAACAGGCGATCCATGCGGCTCATGGTGATCGGATTGTGTGTGATCACCATGAAGCGCGTATTAGTGCGCTGGCGCATGCTGTCGAGAAGATTGCAGAAGCGCTCGACATTGGCATCGTCGAGCGGGGCATCCACTTCGTCGAGCACGCAAATCGGTGCGGGATTGGTGAGAAAGACCGCAAAAATCAGGCTCATGGCGGTCAGCGCCTGTTCACCGCCCGAAAGCAGGGTCATGGTCTGCGGCTTTTTACCGGGCGGGCGGGCAATGATTTCGAGCCCCGCTTCCAGCGGATCATCGCTTTCCACAAAGGTCAGCTCCGCCGTGCCGCCCCCGAAGAGAGTTGTGAACAGCGCTTGAAAATGCGCATTGACTTTGCCGAAGGCTTCGTTGAGCCGGGCACGGCCTTCGCGGTTCAATGAGGCAATGCCGGCGCGCAGCTTGGCAATGGCCTCGATGATGTCGTCGCGGTCCTTGACCATCGTATCGAGCTTGAGCTGAACCTCTTCGGCCTCTTTCTCGGCGGCAAGGTTGACCCCGCCCAACCGCTCGCGCTCGGCCTTGAGCCGGTCGAGCTTTTGCTCGGTCGGCTGCTCGGCGGGCAGGGCTTCTTCGGGCCGAATGCCCGATGCTTCCAGCGTCTTGCTCGCTGCAATGCCTAAGGTTTCCTCGATCTGCCGCTCGATCTGGTGACGCTGGGCAATGGCCCCTTTGAGGCGCTCTTCGATACGGGTCAACTCGATGCGAATAGCATTGAGCGCGTCCCCGGCAGATTTGAGCGCCTTGTCGGCGTCACGCCAGGCGGTTTGCGCCGCACTGAGCCTGTATCCAGATTGCTTGTGCTCCTCGCGTGCAACCTCGATCTGGTCGTCGAGCTGCGCCTTGCGGCTGGCGAAACCTTCTGGCGCTTTAACAAGATTCTTAAGCTGGCTTTCGACTTCGGCACTGCGCTGATCAAGCGTTGCGAGCTGCGCCTGCGCCCCATCGCGGCGCCGCTGCCATGATGCTGAATCGCGGCTCAACTGGTCGAGGCGCGCAGTCCGCATGCGGGAGGCCGATTCGAGATTGGTCAATTTGGCCCGCGCCTGATCGGCCTTATCGCGAAGAGTGGTTAATCGATGCTGCCCCGCTTCTGCTGCTGCGGCGATTTCGGTTTCGTATCTCGTTTCGGCCTGCGCCTGATCGGCTTCGGCGCGCATCGTCTCGGCTTCCGTCAGGCTGGCGGCCAGGCGCGTTCGGGCTTCTTCGAGAGTGGTGCGTCTTGTGGCCAGATCGCCAATGGCGCGCTGGGCCTTGTCGAGATCGGCCTGTGCGGTGCTGATCAGATGCTGTGCCTTGCGCCAGTCTTCGCGCGTCGTGCGTTCGGCCTGACGGGCCGTATCGAGCGCATTGGCAAGCGCATCGACATCCCGCTTCCATGCATTGCGCTCGCCCTTGGCGCGGGTGGTTTCCTCGTCGAGTTCATTGAGGCGATTGCGCTGGGCGATGCGCTGGGCCGCAGGGCTCGGCGCATCGGCAGCCGCCACAAACCCATCCCAGCGCCAAAGCGCACCATCCATGGTGACGAGACGTTGGCCGGGCTTGAGCGCGCGCATCAGTGCCGGGCCATCAACGGCATCAACAAGACCGATCTGGTTGAGGCGGCGGTCGAGGAGGTTGATGCCTTTGACGTGGCGCGATAGCGGTTCGGCACCTTGGGGCAGTGGGGGATCGTCATATCGATCGATCACGACGGACCAATGCAGCGGCGCACCGGCGTCGGAACTGGCTTCGAGATCATCGCCCAGAGCTGCGCCCAGAGCAGTTTCATAGCCGGGTTCGACCTTGAGCTCATCAACGACGGCGGGCCAGAGGCCGGAGCCCGTATTGAGCATTTTTGCCAGTGTCGAGGCTTCGGCTTCAAGCCGGGCGACGAGCGCATCCAGCTCCGCAAGGCGGGGGCGGGCTGTGTCGAGCCTGCCCTGTGCGGCTCCGGCAGCGTCTTCGGCGGCAAGGGCGGTCTTCTCAGCGCTGGCAGCCTCGATCTGGCTGGTTTCGAGCGCGGATCGGCGGACGTTGAGCGTTTCGTCTGCGTCGAGTGTTGCGAGGACGCGGGCCAGATCCGTTTCGACCTCGGCCAATTGCTGGGCGAGGCGGGCCTGCCGGGCGCGGATGTCGAACAGGTTGCGCTCAGCCTGCGCGCGGCGGGCGCGCAATTGGGCCAGGGCGTCCACGGCTTCGCGGGTCGCGGCTTCCGCCTCGGCAACGGCTGTGCGGGCGGCGTCGGCTTCGGCGCGGGCGACGTCGTGTTCGGCCTGCGCCGCCGCCTGTTCTTCGGTGAGGCTCGATTGCTCTCTGTTATAGGCGGCTAGCGTGGCGTCGCTTTCGGCCACCAGCTCGCGCTCGCGCATGCCATCGGCGGCGATCTGGCGAAGGCGGTCTTCCAGATCCGCGCGCCGCTGGCTGATGCGGCGGGCTTCGTCGGCAAGCTGTTCGGCAAGAATGGTATAGCGCTGCAGCACCGCACCGGTGACAGCCTCGCGTTCGCGCAAAGGTGTCAATGCTGCTTCGGCAGTTTCGGCTGCCTTCTGTGCGTTCAACTCGGCATGGGTCGCGTCGGCAAGTTGGCGGATGAGAACAGCCTGCGCCGCTTCGGTTTCGCGCTCAGCAACGCGGGTAGCGACCCAGCGGATATGAAAGAGCGTGGCTTCCACACGGCGAATATCACCCGAAAGACTGCGATAGCGATTAGCGAGGCGCGCCTGACGCTTGAGCGTTTCGAGCTGGGTGCCGACCTGGGCGATGATGTCGTCGACCCGTTCGAGATTGGTTTCGGCTCCACGCAGGCGCAGTTCGGCCTCGTGGCGGCGGGAGTGAAGGCCGGAAATCCCGGCGGCTTCTTCGAGCAAGGCGCGGCGTGCGGTGGGCTTGGCGGCGATCAGTTCGCCAATCTGCCCCTGCCGCACCATTGCGGGAGAATGGGCGCCGGTCGAGGCGTCAGCGAATAGAAGCTGCACGTCGCGGGCGCGCACTTCCTTGCCGTTGACGCGATAGACCGAGCCCGCCTCGCGCTCTATGCGGCGAGTGACTTCCAGCACATCGGCGGTGTTGAGCACAGCCGGGGCAGTGCGGTCGGCATTGTCGAGAATGAGGCTGACTTCGGCCGTGTTGCGGGCGGGACGATTGCCGGAGCCGGAAAAGATGACGTCATCCATGCCCGAGGCGCGCATGGCCTTATAGGAGCTTTCGCCCATGACCCAGCGCATGGCCTCGACGAGATTGGACTTGCCGCAGCCATTCGGCCCGACAATGCCAGTCAGCCCCGGCTCCATGACGAGCACGGTCTCATCGGAGAAGGATTTGAAGCCGTGAAGGCGTAGGCGGGAGAATTTCATGGGCATGCCTCTAAAAACGACGAGGCAGGCACTTCCCCTCTCCCCTTGAGGGAGAGGGTGGATCGGCCGAAGGCCGAGACGGGTGAGGGGTTCGGACCTCTCCGGGCACTGGATATAGAGGTGAGTTCAGAACCCCTCATCCGCCCTTCGGGCACCTTCTCCCACAAGGGGAGAAGGCCAAAGCCTGTCCTTTCGTGCGCGTTACTGCGCAGCGGGAGCCATTGCGTCCGCAGCCGAGGCTTCTGTGCTGACAGCTGGGGCGACGAAATCGGCGGGCACGAGGGGATCGATCTCGGCAGCGAGCTGCTCAAGCGTCTTGCCCCCCGAAAGCGTCTTGCCATTGACATAGAAAGTCGGCGTCCCCGTCAGGCCGAACTCGTCGAGTGCCTGATTTTTCTGCGCTTCAATCCCGGCCAGCACGTCCTGATTCGTCAAGGCAGCGTTGAAGCTTTCCTCTGTAAAGCCGAGCTGCTGGGCAATGCCGAAGATAGCATCACGCGGCGTTTCAGACATGCCCCATTCGTTCTGTGTCTTGAAATAGGTGGCGACGACTTCGTGGTAGTGCTCTGGGCCAGCAGCTTCGGCGAGCATGAAGATCGCCGCGTCGAGCGCGTTCCGAGCGAAGGGGCGGACGATGAACTGCACCTTGCCGGTTTCCACATAGGCTTCCTTGAACGGCTCATAGACCGTGTTGTGGAAGGTGGCGCAATGCGGGCAGGTGGGCGAGGCATATTCAATGACGGTGACAGGCGCGTCGGCATTGCCGAGTACATGGTCGGTAAGGCCACCGGCGGGAGCCATCAGTTTGGCCGTGTCGATCACGTCCCCTTCCGCTGCCTGCACAAGGCTAACGCCGGACAGGCTCAGCGCCGAAGCGGCTGCTGCAAGGATGAGGGTTTCGCGGCGATTGAGTTTCACGTCAGAGGCTCCTGATTATTATGTGCGCGACACTACACTTGCGGAAGATGTCGGCAAGTAGGCATGCTTATCAACACGCGGTGAACAGTCTATCCGTTCTTTCGTTCCGATCTGCTGGAGAGCGCCAGGCCCAGGACCCGCAACGCCTCCCTCAGATCATTGTCTTCGACCTTTTCGGTCTGTGCGCCGACCTTTGCAATCATGCTCTGGCTCGGTTGGTAGGGTTTTTGCGCCTTTTTGCCTGAACCCGGACTGAATGGCTCGGCAGACAACCGTACATCCCTGACCAGCACATAGCCGAAATAGCGGTTGACTGCCGCCGCAATGGCCGGTGCCTCATGCTGGGCAAAAAGCGCTTGTCCCGGCGCGCAGCGCAAAACCAGTGTTGCACCCTCCGCATTGTTACTGGCGCGCGGCCAGCTCAATTTGTCGGGCTGGGTGGTCTCATTGAAGGGTGGTGGGGCGATATGGGCCCACTGGGTGATGATGTCCCGCCCCGCAAAGCCGCGCTTGCGCAATACAGGGTCGATCGCGCCTGCCAAAGCGTCGGCGACGGAGAGTGTCTTGTTGCGGCGTTTATATTCGGGCGGTTTCTCTTCGGCCATGAGGATGGAGTAGCGCGCGGCACTGCGCTTCGGCAAGGGGATGTAAGGACAAGAGAGCGAAGCAGGCCACTACGGTTTTCCCGGTGTCATCCCCGCGAAAGCAAGAGTGTTTATTTTGGGTGCTTGCCTTCACTACAAGCGCCGCGCTGCCCTCGGGCTTGACCCGAGGGCCTGCCAGCGAGCCCGATTGTTGAGGACTTTGCATAAGGCAATTGGCCCTCGGGTCAGGCCCGAGGGCAGCCCGGTGATAGGACGCATTTCCACCCGGACATCAAAAGTCGCGGGAATGACTCGGCGATAGTCATTGGTACGCATTTTGAATAGACCGCGCTTTCCGGCGTCGTTAGGCTGCAGGCGAATAAAACAGAACTGCCCCAATTGCCCCTCACCGATCCCCATCCCATCGACGCCGGTGCCGTGCTGACCTGGTATGACCAGCACGCCCGTGATCTGCCCTGGCGGGTCTCCCCGCAAGACCGGAAAGGTGGCGTGCGGCCCGATCCGTACCGCGTCTGGCTGAGCGAGGTGATGCTGCAACAGACCACGGTTGCGGCGGTCAAAGCCTACTTCCTTCGCTTTACGAGCCTCTGGCCGACTGTATTCGATCTCGCCAATGCGCCGCTGGATTCTGTGCTGCGCGAATGGGCGGGGCTTGGCTATTACGCGCGGGCCAGAAACCTTCATGCCTGCGCTGAGGCCGTGGTGCGTGACCATGGGGGGGCGTTTCCACAAACTTCGGTGGCGCTGCAAACCCTTCCCGGAATTGGGGCCTATACCAGTGCCGCTATTGCGGCGATCTGCTTTGATGAGCGCATCGCCGTGCTCGATGGCAATCTGGACCGGGTATTGGCGCGCTATTATGCACTGGATGTTCCGGTGCGGGAGGCGAAGGAGGAACTTCGCGCCGCCTTGCAGGCATCTGTGCCCGAGCGTGCGGGTGACTTCGCACAGGCGATGATGGATCTGGGTGCGACCATCTGCGCCCCGCGCAATGCCTCATGCCTCATCTGTCCCTTGCAAGCGGACTGTGTGGCGAGAGCTGAGGGAAATCCGCTCCTCTATCCGGTCAAGCCGATGAAGGCTGAGCGCCCGGTGCGTTATGGCCATGCCTATGTGATGCTGGATGCGGCTGGCGACGTATACCTGCAAAGCCGACCCGCCAAGGGCCTGCTGGCGGGAATGACCGAAGTGCCGACTTCCGATTGGGGTGGGGAACTGGGCGAGCCAGCTTATCCAACCAAGGCAGACTGGCGGCATCGTGGGCAGGTTGTCCACATCTTCACCCATTTCCGGCTGGAACTGGAAGTCTGGTCTGCAGTGGTGCCACCCGACGGGCTCGAGAGTGGTTGGTGGACGGAACCCAAGGCGCTGAAGGGCGAGGCTTTGCCGACGCTGTTTCGGAAGGTTCTGGAAGCGGTTGGTTTGCAATAGGGCACTACCTGATTGCTGTATCGGGTGGGTTGCGGTTGCAGGGTACCTTGCGGTCTAATTGCCATGCCCTTTAGGGCCGCATCCGCTGACCTAGACTATTTTGAGCAAAGTAATCATCATCCTTCTGGGGTTAGCCATTTGCTACTTCCCCAATTATCTAAATCCGCTTGCCCGGTTGCTCGGCATCGACCCGGTAATGGAGGGACCAGCCTCGATCATCGTGTGGAATTGGCTGGCCGCCATCGTGCTTCTGGCAATTGTGTTTCTGGTCGAGCGCCGTTCCCTTTCGTCCATCCTCATCAAGCGGCCTAATGGCAAGGATATCGAAACGGCTCTGTTCTATTGGGGCATCGCCATGGCATGGTCCTGGCTGGCGATGACACTGCTGCCGCCCGAACAGGATACAGGCACCGCCTCGCTGGTCGCACTATCGATACCGGTACTGTTGGCCATGATCGTGACCGCAGCGATCACTGAGGAAATCCTGTTCCGCGGTTATCCCATCGAGCGCATCGACGAACTTACCTCCACGGTGTGGATTGGGCCGGCGGTGAGCTTCACCATCTTCCTGATTCCCCACCTGACATTTTTTGGGCCGGGATGGCTGCTCTATCATGGCGGCGGGACGGTGATGATATATGCGCTCTATCTGCGAAGGCGTAATCTGGTCGCCTGTATGCTACTCCATCTGCTAGTCAACCTGCCTATCCTGATCCCTGCATCTGGTCTGTTTGGCTAAAACCTCGCCACGCCTCGGGCAAACAAAAAGGCCGCCGGGGCAAACCGGCGGCCAGTTGGTAGAGCCTGATAGGGTGATTGGAGGTCAGGATCAGGCAGAAAGCAAATCAAGTTTTTGGCGAATGCTGGCCCGGAGGGTATCTATGGGCTCGGCAACGCCGTTGAAGTCGTGGTGCCAGAAGGTCCACCCGTTGCATGACTCAGATCCCTGAACCAAAGCGCCGACCTTGTGAATCGACCCCTGATGTGAACCCGAGACGAGCGAGCCGTCTGCACGAACCATGGCAGAGTAACGTTTCGTTAAGTCGAAAAGTTGCGCACCAACTTCGATCACACCCTGTTCGACGAGCGAACCAAAGGGGATGCGGGTTTCCTTGCGCTTGGGCGTCACCGATTGCAGCGCTTCGAATACGCCGGGGCGGATAGAGGCGATGCGCTGGCGTGCGCCCTCGATATAGGTTTCTTCCCGATCGATGCCGATGAAGTGACGGCCCAGCTTGCGGGCCACTGCGCCAGTCGTGCCGGTGCCGAAGAATGGGTCGAGCACGATGTCGCCGGGCTTGGTTGTCGCGTTAAGAATGCGGAACAAGAGCGCTTCGGGCTTTTGGGTGGGATGAAGCTTGTTGTCCTCCTCATCCTTGAGGCGCTCTGCCCCGGTGCAGATAGGGAAGAGCCAATCAGAACGCATCTGCGTGTCGTCATTGGCCAGTTTCATGGCTTCATAATTGAAGGTGACGCGGCTTTTCTGGCTCTTGGCGGCCCAGATCAGCGTTTCATGCGCATTGGTGAAGCGCGTGCCGCGGAAGTTCGGCATCGGATTGGCCTTGCGCCAGACAATATCGTTGAGCATCCAGAAATCGAGATCCTGCAATGCCGCGCCGACGCGGAAAATGTTGTGATAGGAACCAATAACCCAGAGCGCGCCATCAGGCTTGAGCAGCCGCCGCGCGGCAGCGAGCCAGGCGCGAGTAAAGGCGTCGTAATGGGCAAAGCTGTCAAACTTGTCCCAATCGTCATCCACGGCATCAACCTTGGACTGATCGGGGCGGGTGAGGCCCTGCTCCAGTTGCAGGTTATAGGGGGGATCAGCGAAAATCAGATCGATGGAGCCGGCCGGCAAGCTATTCATGTGGTCGATGCAATCGCCCACAAGGATAGTATCGATCGGGAGACGCGTGGCCTCCCTTTCCGCATCGGCTGTGACAGCCGTACGCGCGGTACGCAACATGCTCTTAACCCTAACGCAGTACTAATAAGCTCGTTATAAAGCGTTGAGGTTAATGGAGCGTTCGCAAGGGGTTAGCAGGGGGTTAACCGGCCACTACGACAGTGGTTTTGCGCACCATCAGCGCCGCGACCGGCGCGAACGCCTCGCGGTGATGCCGGCAGGGGCCGTGCTGGCCGAGGGCCAACAGATGTGCTGCGGTGCCATAGCCTTTGTGACCAGAAAACCCGAAAAACGGTGCGTCACAATCCATGATTTCGCACATCCGGTCGCGCGTGACCTTGGCGACGATTGACGCCGCCGCGATCGAGACGCTGCGCCCATCGCCACCGATCAGTGCGATCCCGGGGCAGGGCAGCTCTGGCGGAACATCGCGGCCATCGACGAGTACGCGATCCACAGCGTGTGGCAATGCGCGCACTGCACGGGCCATGGCGGCAAGGGTCGCGCCGCGAATATTGAGATTAAGAATGTCGCTGGGCGGTGCCGAGACGATGGCGACATCGGCGCTGGCCATGATCTCGTCGTAAAGCGCGTTACGCCGGTCCGCGCTCAGCTTCTTGGAATCGTTGAGGCCCGAAGGAATGCGGTTGGGATCGAGCCGCACGGCAGCAACCACGACCGGCCCTGCAAGAGGACCGCGGCCAGCTTCATCGACACCGGCGACGAAGCGTGCGCCCCGCGCCATGAGCATTTGTTCATGGCTGAAATCGGGAAAGCCCGCTTCCGGCGCGAACAGATCGGCCGAGACGGATTCGATTTTGATTTGTGCCCGCCGCGCCATGATCAGGCCCTGCTCAGCGCGGCAACCAGTGCATCGCGATCCGGCGCGAACAGGTGATGACCGCGCCGATTGGTTTCGCCGACAAAATCAGTAAGTGCCTTGCTACGTGCCATAGGCACGGAAATGTCTCCGAGAATGACAAGCCGCATCTGATAGTTCTGCATTTTCTGGATGAAATGCCCGGCCAGTTTGGTGCTGAGATCGAAAAATTCTGGCGCTAAACGGACGACCGGCACGACGATCATGTCAGTCTCGGTGCCGTAGGTTTCGCCCAGAAGGTCAAGCGCATCCTGTTCGCTGCAAAGGGCAGGGCCATCGGCAGCAACAAAAAACAGGGTGAGGTCATTGACCCTTTCGGTACTCATGCCGATGTCCATTTCGTAAATTGCTCTCAGCCTGATATAACAGTCTGGCCGGGGGGCAAAGGTATAGAGAGACGTGCATGCGCATCGTGACCAGCCTTGCAGCCCTGCTGCTGACATTCAGCGGCCCGGCTTTGGCTCAGCCTTTCGAGCATTCTTCCGGCGAGTGGCGACAATATAATGCCGATTGGCTGTCTTCCTGTCCCAATGCCATTCATGAAGATGCGGGCGATTTTTCCGGCTATTCCTGCTTCTCGAGCACCGGTAGCCAGCAACTCAACGACGCCAATCTGCCTGCATATAAACTGACACTTATCCATAACCGTCTCGATGGCGAAGTCGATCTGGCAATTACCGTTTCGCCCGCTAAAGGCGAGTATGATGAGGCTCGACCCATAATCCTGCGATTTGGCGGTGAAGCACCTATTGTGCTGACGATGGGCACGGATATGGAAACGCGGCACAACACGATCAATCAGTTTTTCCTGATCGGCGCTGATCGGGATGCGGTACTGGCAAAGATGCGGGAGCGAAATGCGCTCATCCTCTCTGTGCCCCTGGTTGGGATCGAAAAGCCGGTGGAAAGCCGCATGTCGTTGCGCGGCGTGTTGGCGTCGCTCGATTTCATGTCCACCTATGCGCGGCGTGTTGCCCAGTATTGACCTTGGCTACGCTTTGGTATGGGTTCCGCCCGCTTTAACGGAACGAAATTCTCATGGCTTTGAAACCCGGCGCGGCGCTGCTGTTTGATATTGACGGCACGCTGGTGGAAAGCGATCCGCTGCATCTGGAAGCCTTCAACCTGGTCTTTGGGCCGCGCGGCCATCATTTTGATCGGGAGCGCTTTGGGCGTGAGTTGCAGGGCCTCGCCAATGAGGCCATCGCCGCCCGTTTCCTGCCTGAAGAAAACGCGGCTCGGCGCGTTGAAATCATGAATGAAAAGGAAGCCACGTTCCGCAGGCTTGCAGAAGCTGGCATCGAGCCTGTGCATGGATTGTTCGACCTGCTCGATTGGGCCGATAGCATGGACGTGCCCATGGTTG
>Ga0160502_100475_pt1 | contig 26039 bp, 22 predicted proteins | sample DIDnMG_14_FD_108237 | JGI IMG/M metagenome (GOLD analysis project Ga0160502, IMG submission 108237) | Enriched soil microbial communities from UW Madison campus, WI, USA - DID2933_E24_Xylan MG | ecosystem: Environmental > Terrestrial > Soil > Unclassified | place: USA: Madison, Wisconsin... | reverse complement strand
GCTTCAGCTGAAGAAACTTATAATTCGTTAAATAAATATGCTAAAAACTTAAACGTATTAGCGCGTACCGGAAAGCTAGATCCAGTTATTGGCCGTGATGAAGAAATTCGCCGCGTATTGCAGATTCTGACTCGTAGAACAAAAAACAACCCAATGCTTATTGGAGAACCTGGAGTTGGTAAAACAGCTATTGCAGAAGGTTTAGCACATAGAATTGTGGATGGTGATGTTCCAGAAAACTTAAAAGAAAAGATCGTTTTCTCATTAGATATGGGGGCTTTGATCGCTGGAGCGAAATACAAAGGAGAATTCGAAGAACGTTTAAAATCGGTTGTAAAAGAAGTTACAGCCGCAGAAGGTGATATCGTTTTGTTTATTGACGAGATTCACACGCTTGTAGGCGCGGGTGGAGGAGAAGGCGCAATGGACGCGGCTAATATCTTGAAACCAGCTTTGGCTCGTGGAGAATTGAGAGCAATTGGAGCAACGACTTTAGATGAATATCAAAAATATTTTGAGAAGGATAAAGCGCTTGAAAGACGTTTCCAAAAGGTATTAATTGACGAACCAGATACTGAAAGTGCGGTTTCAATTCTTCGTGGAATCAAAGAAAAATACGAAACACACCATAAAGTTCAAATTAAAGATGAAGCTATTATTGCGGCGGTTGAACTTTCGCAAAGATATATTACGAATCGTTTTTTACCAGATAAAGCGATCGATTTAATGGACGAGGCAGCTTCTAAACTGCGTATGGAAATCAATTCAAAACCAGAAGAATTAGATGTTTTGGATCGTAAAATCATGCAATTAGAGATTGAAATTGAAGCTATTAAACGTGAAAAAGAAGAAAGCAAGCTGAAGATTTTAGGTATGGAATTGGCCAACCTGAAAGAAGAGCGCAACGAAATCTACGCAAAATGGAAACAAGAAAAAGATATCGTTGACGGAATTCAGGCTGTAAAACACGAAATCGAAGACTTTAAATATGAAGCAGAGCGTGCAGAACGTGAAGGTGATTACGGAAAAGTAGCTGAAATTCGTTACGGAAAAATTAAAGAAGCTCAGGAACGCCAAGAAACATTGCAAAAACAACTGCAAGAATTCCAATCTGGAAATTCTTTAATTAAAGAAGAAGTTACCAGAGAAGATATTGCAGAGGTTGTAGCAAAATGGACTGGAATTCCAGTTACAAAAATGCTTCAAACGGAAAGAGAAAAACTATTGCATTTGGAAGACGAATTGCACAAACGTGTAGTAGGTCAGGAAGAAGCGATAGAAGCGGTGAGTGATGCAGTTCGTAGAAGCCGTGCTGGTTTACAGGATATGAAGAAACCTGTTGGAACATTCTTATTCTTAGGAACAACCGGAGTGGGTAAAACCGAATTAGCAAAAGCTTTAGCAGAATATCTTTTTGATGATGAAAATGCGATGACGCGTATTGATATGAGTGAGTATCAAGAACGTCACAGTGTGAGCCGTTTAGTTGGAGCGCCTCCAGGATATGTAGGTTATGATGAAGGTGGTCAATTGACAGAAGCGGTTCGTAGAAAACCCTATTCTGTGATTTTGTTAGATGAGATCGAAAAAGCGCATCCAGATACTTTCAATATTTTATTGCAAGTTTTAGATGAAGGCCGATTGACAGATAACAAAGGACGTTTGGCCGATTTCAAAAACACGATTATTATTATGACTTCTAATATGGGAAGCCAAATTATTCAGGAGAAATTCGAAAATTTAAAAGGCGGAGTAGAAGCGGCAACAGAAGCTGCTAAAAACGAAGTTTTAGGATTATTGAAACAAACTGTGCGTCCAGAGTTTATTAACCGTATAGACGAAATTGTAATGTTTACACCTCTTACAGTAGATAATATTTCAAGAATTGTAAGCTTACAATTGAAAGGAGTTACAAAAATGCTGGCTCAGCAAGGCATTACAATGGATGCAACTCCAGAAGCTATCGCTTACTTGTCAGACAAAGGATATGATCCGCAGTTTGGAGCGAGACCTGTTAAACGTGTAGTGCAAAGAGAAGTTTTAAATCAATTGTCAAAAGAGATTTTGGCAGGAAATATAACAACAGACAGCATTATTTTATTAGATGCTTTCGATGGAAAATTGGTTTTTAGAAACCAGACAGCTAACTAATTTTTTTTCATTTTTGTTAATCTTAAAAAGCATCAGTTTTACTGATGCTTTTTTTTTGCCCTTAATTCTGAAACTTTTTACGCAATTCTTATAACAGTTCATTTTTGAAAAATGTTCAAATTTAAATGATATAAAATCAGCAAATTATTAATTTAAAAACAGAACATTATGAACAATTTATTTAGAGGATTATTAGCAGGATACGGCGCTAAAAAACTAGGCGGAGGATGCTTTGGAACTATTATAGTTTTTATTATTCTGTGGGTTTTATTAGGACAATGTAACTAAAACCGCAATACAGAAAATTAGGAATAAAAATACAAATTTAGATGTAATATTATTGGGCAGATTAAGGCAAAATGTCTAGATTCGCATCACTAAAAATAAATTAAAAAATGGGTTCAGGTTTTTTCGCACTATTAGATGATATCGCAGCAATTATGGATGACGTTGCAGTAATGAGTAAAGTTGCAGCAAAAAAAACAGCCGGAATTCTTGGTGATGATTTAGCAGTAAATGCCGAAAAAGCTTCTGGATTTGCTTCATCAAGAGAACTTCCTGTTTTGTGGGCAATTAGTAAAGGTTCGTTATTAAACAAAATCATCATTCTTCCAATTGCATTCTTATTAAGTGCATTTTTTCCAATTGCTATTATAGTAATTTTAGTATTGGGAGGATTATTTTTAGCTTATGAAGGAGCTGAGAAAATCTACGAATTTATAGTTCCTCACGCACACGAAGAATCGGAAGGAATAACTGATGAAGTACTTACGGAAGAAGAAATTTTAGTAATTGAAAAAGACAAAGTTAAATCGGCAATTGTAACCGATTTTATTCTTTCTGTAGAAATTGTGATTATCGCTTTAGGAACGGTGATCGGAAAACCATTATTATCGCAAATCATTACTGTTTCTATTATTGCAATTATTGCTACGGTTGGAGTTTACGGAATCGTAGCGCTTATTGTTCGTATGGATGAAGTTGGTTTCAAAATGATTCAGCATAGTAAAAAAGAAAAAAGTCTTTTAAAAAGTGTTGGAAATATATTAGTTCAAGCGCTTCCAAAAGTAATTAAAGCATTAACCGTAATTGGAACAATTGCTTTGATTTTAGTGGCTGGAGGATTATTTGTCCATAATATTGAATTCTTTCACCATTTGTTGCCAAACTTTCCTTCAATCATAAAAGAGTTCGCAATCGGGCTGATAATTGGCTTTATTGTTTTAGGAATTGTAAATCTTTTCAAAAAAATATTCCAAAAGAAAGCAGTATAATTTAGCTGTAAGCATATATTTAAAAGAAACACCAGTCGAAAGATTGGTGTTTTTTTTTGTGCAGAAATAAAACATTTTCGGTTCAAGTTTTATCGGAGCTAAGCGAGAATTTTTGTTTTTTTATAAGAAAATGAGACAAATTCATTAATTTTTTTTGATAAATAAGTTTTTGATTTACAAATGATTAATCGTTTTCTGAAAAAAAATAACATTTCATCAAAGCAACCTTTTTAATTATGCCACATCTTCATAGTAATTAACAATTAATTATTATTTTATATGAAAAGTTTTAGATTAAAATCGGTTTTAGTAGTATTATTTTTATCAATTGCATTTGTTTCATGCAGTAATGACGATGATAACGATAAAACACCAGTTCCAACTACAAAGGCTGCTTTAGTAACAGAAATCAAAGGACCAGCAACTGGAAAAGTAAATGACGAATTAAGTTATGAAGTAACTTATGTAGTAGATAATTCTTGCGCAGAATTCGATAAAATCTCTGAAGTTACAATCGGATCAGTAAAAGGGTTACAAGTAATTGCTAAATATCCAGCAGCAGTTTGTACACAACAAGTTCCAGAACCAAAGAAAACAGTTTACAAAATTAAACCAACTGCAAAAGGAACTGTAGAGATCAAATTCAAAAAATCAGAAACTGAATTCCTTACTCAAAAAGTTGTGATTGAATAACAACTAGTTTAGTTGATATTTTTTTAGGTTGAAAGCCATTTTACAGAAGTTTATTTTTAAGCTGATGTAAGATGGTTTTTTTTGATTTATTAAATATTTAAAATCTATAAATTTTAAAGTCCACCTTAAAATCTTATCTTTGAATTATAAAAACAATGTGATTATGGGAGCTTTGGAATTGAGAGATAGTATTTTAGAATATATAAATACAGCAGATGAACGGCTTTTAAAGGTTGTAAAAGCAGTAATTGAAAGTTACCAAGAAGATGAAATAGTTGCTTTTTCAGTTGATGGAAAACCTATTACTAGATCTGAGTATAAATCTGAGTTGGCAAATGCAGAAAACGAAATTAAAACTGGAAACGTAATTTCGCAAGAAGATTTAGAAAAAGAATCTGAAAATTGGTAAATGGGTAGAGTAGTAAAAGTTATTTGGACAAATTCTGCCAAAGATCAATTAAAAACGATTTTTACATTTTATAAGCAGAAATCACTTCAAGGAGCTTTAAATGTAAAAGCTGATATTCTAGAAAAGGTCAAAAGCTTAGTTTTTGTAGAACAATATCAGAAAGACGAAATTGAACCAGAATATAGAAAGATTATTGTTAGAGATTATAAGATTCTTTATAAAGAAATGGACGGTACGGTTTTCATTGTGAAAATATTTTCAATGAAACGTTTTCCGAATAGCCAGATGGAGTAGAGCTTTTTTTTAGAGCTCTTTTTTATGTATTTGAGATAAAACCTAACTTTGCCATTCCTCTAAAATTTACTATTTTTTCACTCTAAATTTTATGTCATGCCGAAAAGAAAATATAAAATATCGGTTATTCAGTTAAATCTGAATGATGTTGCCGAAAATAATCTTAAGAAATGTATCAGCTGGGTAAGAGATGCTGCAAGCCAAGGAGCAGAGGTAATCTTACTTCCTGAATTATATAGCAGTCATTATTTCTGCCAAAGCGAAGATGTAGAAAATTTTGCATTAGCAGAACCACTTTACAGCACTTCTTTTATTGCATTCAGCGAATTGGCTAAAGAATTAGGAGTTGTAATCATTGTTCCTTTCTTCGAAAAAAGAATGGCTGGAATTTATCATAACAGTGCTTACATCATCGATACAGATGGAACAGAAGCTGGTTTGTATCGTAAAATGCATATTCCAGACGATCCTCATTTCTATGAAAAATTCTATTTCACGCCAGGTGATTTAGGTTTCCAAGCTATCGAAACTAAAAAAGGAACTGTTGGAACTTTGATCTGCTGGGATCAATGGTATCCAGAAGCGGCTCGTATTACAGCGCTCAAAGGTGCTGAGGTTTTATTTTATCCAACAGCTATTGGGTGGCATCCTAAAGAAAAAGAACAATATGGAGAAAATCAGTATGGTGCTTGGATGAACGTAATGAAAGGCCACGCAGTTGCTAATGGTGTTTTTGTTGCGGCGGCAAATAGAATTGGTTTAGAAAAATATATTGAAGGAACGGAAGGAATTCAATTCTGGGGAGCTTCTTTCATCGCTGGACCACAGGGAGAAATTTTAGCTCAAGCATCTCACGATAAAGAAGAAATCTTAATTGCTGAAGTTGATTTAGATTTACAAGAAAATGTTCGTCAAAACTGGCCATTCTTCAGAGATAGAAGAATTGATGCTTTTGGTGATATTGTAAAAAGAGCAATCGATAAATAATTAAATTTATCTCAAATATAATAAAAGGGCAAAATGTATATTTTGTCCTTTTTTTGTAAGCTTCGGAGAAGCGAAATATTTATAGCAAAGAATAAATGTTTTACAAGATAAAGCTCCAGCGGAGCGACATATTTTTTTCACAATCTATATATGTCGCTCCGCTGGAGCTTTTCATTTGTCTTATCGAAGTACTATAAATATTTCGCTTCTCCGAAGCTTTAAATAAGGATTCAAAATCTAGTTTTTTTATAACAAAAAAGAGCTATTTAAATGAATAGCTCTTTTTCTTGTTTTTAGCTTTATATATATTACTTCACTTGGAAAGTAACTCTTCTCACGATTTGACGTGCCTCTTTAGAATTTTTGTTAACAGAAGTATCTTCTCCGTTAGCAATTACATTCAATCTTGATGCATCAATTCCTGCATTTATAGCTACTTTTTTCACAGCTTCAGCTCTTTTTCTAGACAATTCTGTGTTGTAGTTAGTGTTTCCAATTTCGTCAGCATATCCAATAATATCAGCTGATTTTCCTGGATTGTTTTTCAAGTATTTCACTAAGAAATCTACGCCAGATAAAGAAGCGTTTGTTGGTTTAGACGAATTGAAATCGAAATAAACATTTACATAACCTCCATTGATTAATTCTTCAACAGTATTGTTTGTAGCGGTTCCAGCGCCTTTCTTTTCGTAAGTTTTGTCTAAATAGCTTTCTAACTCATCAGGCACACCATTTTGATTGTTGTCAATAGATTGCCCTTTTGTGTTAACAGCAACTCCAGCTATACTATTTGGTTCTAAATCATATAAATCGGCAACTCCATCTTTGTCTGTGTCCAAAAGACCAGTTTCGATCAAGTCAACTCTTTTTTCCAATTCACCAATTCTATCTTCTTCACCAACCCAGTCAGCGTGTCTTTCGTTTTTACCTAAGTAAAAAGTTAAACCAACAGAAGCGTTTAATAGAATTCCATCAAAAGAATCTGTAGTTGTGTTGCCCATTCCATCAAAGTTCCAGTTTTGTCTTCCGTTAATAATTCCCGTAAGATCTCCAGTCAATGCAACTCTATTGCTCAATTTGATTTGACCTGTCAAACCAGCGATTCCGTGAGCCATGTAATCTTGGCCTCCAAAACCAGTTTCAGTACTAATTTGCGAAACTCCAAAACCTCCGTGAGCTAAAAGTCCAATTGTATTTGTCCAAGTTTCGAAATTTAAAGCACGTCCTACGTTGACAACCCCTTGCAAACTTGCTCTAACATATCGACTTTCAAAATCTGGTGTGTCTTTTTTCTCTTTAAATTGGTCGTAACCAACATCTAATTTTAAACCAAACTTTGGATTAAACATATATCTTACACCTAAATCTCCGTGAAAAAAGTTTAAAGATTCTGTTGTATAACCTGGAGTCATTGCTCTGGTAGGTTTGTTAACCCCGCCATTAAGTTCTATAGACCATTTGTTGTATTCTTGATCTACAATAGGTTTTGTAGAAGTGGTAGCCATATTTTGTGCGCCTGCGGCGAATGATAGTAATAATAGAGAGGCTGATACTAATTTCTTTTTCATGATATCAAAAATTAAATTGTTTTTATTATTAAACTCATGAACAAAATTAGAGGTCGAATTTTAGAATGTGTTGTATATACACTTACATAATTTCCATATTTTGGCTTTTAATTATGTAAATCCGTTAAAATAAGCCTAATAGAAAGTATAAAAAAAGGACAAAATTCACATTTTGTCCTTTTCTATCCTGAAAATATATTTATTATTTCAAATCTGGCTGATAAATTTTAACAGATCCATCTCCTTCGCTGCTTACTACTAATAAGCTTCTTTTAGTAGGGCTTTTTGAAGCTGGAATAAACAAAATTCCTTCTGGAGCGTCGCCAGTTTTTACTGTTTGTAAATATTGTGGCGAAGTTGGGTTTGTAGCATCATAAACCATAAATGCATCAGATCTTTCTAAACCAACGAATAAAATGTTTTGATCTCCCATTTTAGCAGCTACTACAGCTTCTGGCTCAGAACCTTTATCATCACTTCTCTTGTCGTCGTAAGTTCCTAATTCGTTAGTTTTTTTGTCAACATCATTTTTACTGTCAAAAACTATTTTTCCAGTATTTCCGTTCCAGATTGAAAAAGATCTTCCTCCAAAACTTACCATTTGGTCTAAATCTCCGTCACCGTCAGTATCTCCCATGTCGGTAATAAGATTAAGTCTTCCTAAGTTTGTTTCTAATTTTAAAGTTGCTGCATCAGGAAAAGCAGTTGCGTCCAATGTCATGTCTTTCATACGCTTAACGTCAGAGTAAGCATCATATTCTCTAGCATCTCCTTCATTTGCAGTAACAAAATAAGGAGTATTATTTACTGTAAAATGACTAATTGCATCTGGCATATAAAGTCCTTTTACTTTCCAAGGATTAAAAGCTACTTTATCGTCTTTATCACTTACATCAATTGCATTTTCTGCAGTATTGTAGTCTTTTAAACCTAAAGGATAAATTGCAGTAATTGTTTTAGAAGTTAAATCAACTTTTGCCACCCCGTTATTTTCTTGTAAAGTTACCCAAGCCGTTTTTGAATCATCAGAAATAGTAATATATTCTGGTTCAATATCCTGAGCAAAGCTATCAGCAAATTTAGAAATTCTGAATCCGTCTTTTGCCAGTGTTGTAGCTTGACCACTGAAAGAACTGAAATCTAAAGTAGTAACCGAGTAAGTGCTAGTTTCAATAATAGAAACCGTTCCGTTTGGATCTTGTGAATAATCTGTATTTGGTTCTCCTTCGTTAGCAGTCATAATGAATTTTCCGTCAGGAGAAAAAGTAATCATATCTGGTAAAGCACCAACCGTAACTTGTTTGATTAAGCTATAATCTGAAGTATTGAAAATAACTACTTTTCCGTTTCCTTGTTTGTTTACAGTAGATTCTAAAGCAACAGCTAATTTTCCGTCAAATACAGAAACACTGTTTGCAGCACCTTCGTAAGTTGCTAAATCAATTTTTCCAATTTTTGTTGGTTTTGTTGGGTCAGTTATATCAATAACATCAATTTGATTAACTCCGCTATTATTTACTGTAAAAAGTCTTTTTGTTTTTTCGCAATAAGCAGAAATTTCAGCTGCAGCTTCTCCACCAATAGTAATAGAACCAATTTCTTTAAAAGTTGCTGGGTTCTCGTTTACAACAACTTCAGGTTCGTTGTTTGAGTTTTCGTCATTATTACAGCTTGCCAAAATAAAAAGCGCTGCAAATAACGAGATAGATAAATTTTTCATGTGTTAGTTTTTAGTTTTTGCAAAAGTAATTCTGAGCTTTCTGTTGAATATTAAGTATGTATTATTTAATCTTTAACTTAATTTTTGCAGGATATTTATTGTGAAATTATAGACGAATTTCAATCAAATGTTTTATAATCCTAACGAATGCTTATCTTTGCACTTTCTAAATTAGAACCTCTTTATGTCAACAAATAATAGAAGATTTCCAGCAGAATGGGAAAAACAGCAAGGAATTGTATTGTGTTTTCCGCATAATGGTAACGATTGGCCTGGAAAATATGAGGCCGTTCAATGGGCTTTTGTAGAATTTATTAAAAAAGTAGCCACTTTTGAAACTGTTTTTTTGATCGTAGCCGATGAAAAACTAAAAGAGAAAGTCGCCGAGATGCTTGAAAGAGCTCGTGTAAACCTTGAAAATGTTTCCTATATTATTCATAAAACCAACAGAAGCTGGATGCGTGATTCAGGACCAATTATTGTGAAAAATGGTTCGAAAAGAGAAGCGTTGAATTTTAATTTCAATGGCTGGGCAAAATATAAAAACTATCAATTAGACAAATTCGTTCCTGGGAAAGTAGCTGATTTTATTGATGTACCTTTAACTCAAGTAATGTATAAAGGAAAACCAGTAATTGTTGAGGGAGGAGCGATTGACGTAAACGGAAAAGGAACTTTATTGACATCTGAAGAATGTTTAATGCATCCTACAATTCAGGTTCGTAACGCTGGTTTTACAAAAGAAGATTACGAAGCAGTTTTTAAAGAATATCTTGGAGTTACAAACGTAATTTGGTTAGGAGATGGAATAGAAGGCGACGATACTCACGGTCATATCGACGATTTGTGCCGATTTGTAAATGAAGATACTATTGTAACGATTGTTGAAACAGATAAAAATGATTCAAATTACAAGCCTTTGCAAGATAATTTGAAACGTTTGCAAAACGCAAAACTAGAAAACGGAAAATCGCCAGTTATTGTAGCATTGCCAATGCCAAAACGAGTTGATTTTGAAGATTTACGTTTACCAGCAAGTTATGCTAATTTCTTGATTTTGAATAATTGTGTTTTAGTGCCAACTTTTAATGATAGTAACGATCGCGTAGCTTTAAATATACTTTCTGAATGTTTCCCTGATCGTGAGGTAATCGGAATAAGCTGTATTGATTTCATTTGGGGATTCGGAACATTACACTGCTTAAGCCAGCAGATTCCTGCTTAAGTTTTTGCCACGAAGACACAAAGGCTCTAGTTTTTTTAGGGTCGCCTTTGTCAGGCTGAGCGAAGTCGAAGACCCACAAAGTTTTTCGTAAAAGTATTGTGTAAAGATTAATCTCGCAAAGTTTATTATAGTAATAAAAATACTATTTGTCATTTCGACGTAAGGAGAAATCTCCGCAAGCAACTCCGCAACAGTAAGCCAATCTTTGTAGAGCTACTCGTGGAGATTTCTCCTTACGTCGAAATGACAAAAATGAGAAGAAAACTTTGCTTCTTAGCGACTTTGTGAGATTCAAAACATTTAGAATAAGCCAAACTTAAAAGTGAAATGACAAAAATCATTTCTAATCTTCTTAATCTGTGGCAAAATAAAAAGCATAAAAAAACCTTGGTGAGAGCCAAGGTTTTTCTATTTCTATATTTATTCAGATTCTGGATCCGTTCTTCATTGTTTAATGAAAGGAGGTAACAATTGGCTAGAAACTTCTCCAAAACCAATTCTTACTTCAGTATTTTCACAGAATCCACGAATAATAACCGTATCATTATCTTCAATAAATTTACGTTCGCTTCCATCTTTTAATGTTAACGGATTTTTTCCGCCCCAAGTTAATTCAAGCATTGAACCAAAACTATCAGGCGTTGGACCAGAAATAGTTCCAGAACCCATCATGTCACCAGAATTTACACGACATCCGTTTGAAGTATGATGAGCCAATTGCTGACACATTGACCAATATAAATATTTAAAGTTTGATTTCGAAACAACAGTTTCCTCTTGATTTTCAGGTTGTATTGAAACTTCTAAATGAATGTCAAAAGCTTTTTTTCCTTTAGTTTGTAAATAAGGAAGCGGAGACGGATCTTGTTTAGGTCCTTTAGTTCTAAAAGGCTCCAAAGCATCCATAGTCACAATCCACGGAGAAATTGAAGTTGCAAAGTTTTTAGCTAAGAATGGTCCAAGAGGCACATATTCCCATTTCTGAATATCACGCGCGCTCCAGTCATTCAATAAAACCATTCCGAAAATATAGTCTTCTGCTTCGTAAGTTGGAATATTTTCACCCATTACGTTAACATCTGTTGTAATAAAAGCAGTTTCTAATTCAAAATCTACTAAACGAGAAGCTCCGAAAACAGGCGTATCGTGTCCAGCAGGTAAAGTTTGTCCCATTGGTCTGTGAACTGGAATTCCTGAAGGCACAATTGTCGAACTTCTTCCGTGATATCCAACTGGAATATGAAGCCAGTTTGGCAATAAAGCATTTTCTGGATCACGGAACATTTTACCTACGTTTGTCGCGTGTTCTCTACTCGAATAGAAGTCAGTATAATCACCAATTAAAACTGGCAATTGCATCTCTACATCTTCGATTTTAAATATAACAATATCTCGGTGTTTTGTTGAATCTCTTAATTGCGGGTTGTTCTCGTCAAAAATATCTGCGATACGATTTCGAACCAGACGCCATGTTTTTTTTCCGTCAGAAATAAAATCATTTAGCGTATCCTGCATAAACATATCATCGGTTAATTCGATTCCTTCAAAATAGTTCAATTGCTGTAAAGCCCCTAAATCTATGGCATAATCGCCAATTCGCGTTCCTACGGTAACGACATTTTCTTTAGTAAGAAATACACCGAAAGGAATATTCTGGATGGGGAAGTCGCTATTTTCTGGCACTTCTAACCATGATTTTCTACTGGTATCGTTGGCAGTTATTGGCATGTTTAATGTTAATTATTTGTTGAAAAATTACTTGTCAAATATATCATAATCTAGCAGTTTGACAAACGTTTTTTTGTATTTTTGCGTGAAATTAACGAAAAACAAAAAAATGCAACGCGACGAACAAATTTTTGATCTTATCCAAGAGGAGAAAGAAAGACAAATTCACGGACTAGAGCTTATCGCTTCAGAGAATTTTGTAAGTGATGAAGTAATGGCAGCAGCAGGGTCTGTTTTAACTAATAAATATGCAGAGGGTTATCCTGGTAAAAGATACTACGGCGGTTGTGAAGTAGTTGACGTTATTGAGCAAATTGCTATTGACAGAGCTAAAGAATTATTTGGTGCTGAATATGCAAACGTACAGCCTCACTCAGGTTCTCAAGCAAATACTGCAGTTTACCATGCGTGTTTAAATCCTGGCGATACTATTTTAGGTTTCGATTTATCTCACGGAGGTCACTTAACTCACGGTTCTCCGGTAAACTTCTCAGGACGTTTATACCGTCCAGTTTTTTACGGTGTAGATGCTGAAACTGGTCGTTTAGATTATGATAAAATTCAAGAAATTGCAACTAAAGAGCAGCCAAAATTAATTATCGCTGGAGCTTCGGCTTATTCTCGTGATATGGATTTTGCTCGTTTCAGACAAATTGCTGACAGCGTAGGAGCAATCTTATTTGCTGATATTTCTCACCCAGCAGGTCTAATTGCAAAAGGATTATTAAACGATCCAATTCCACATTGTCATATTGTTTCTACAACAACTCACAAAACATTAAGAGGACCACGTGGAGGTCTTATTTTAATGGGGAAAGATTTCCCAAATCCACAAGGATTAACAACTCCTAAAGGAGAAATCAGAATGATGTCTTCATTATTGGATTTAGCTGTTTTCCCAGGAAATCAAGGTGGACCATTAATGCATATTATTGCAGCTAAAGCAGTTGCTTTTGGTGAAGCTCTTAAAGATGAGTTCTTTACTTATGCAATGCAATTGCAAAAAAATGCAAATGCAATGGCTGATGCTTTCGTAAAAAGAGGTTACAACATTATCTCTGGCGGAACTGACAATCACATGATGCTTATTGACTTAAGAAATAAAAATATTTCTGGTAAAGAAGCTGAAAACGCATTAGTAAAAGCTGAAATTACAGTAAACAAAAACATGGTTCCTTTTGACGATAAATCGCCATTTATCACTTCTGGAATCCGTGTTGGAACAGCTGCAATCACAACTCGTGGTTTAGTTGAAAAAGATATGGAAACTATCGTAGCTTTAATCGATAAAGTTCTTGCAGATCACACAAATGAAGATCTTATCGAAGAAGTTGCTGAAGAAGTAAACGAATTAATGAGCGAAAGACCGATTTTTGCGTATTAATTAGTTTAAAGTTTAAGGTTTCAAGTTTAAAGTTTTGTAATGCGTAAATAAGCGTATTATGGAACTTTAAACTTTTTTTCGTTTAGAAAAGAAACTTGAAACCTGAAACAAAATAAACCTGAAACAAATTAAAAGACATGGGCGTATTAAGATTACAATTGCCAACTGACCCAAGATGGGTAAATATTGTTGAGAAAAACATAGAAGAAATTCTAACGGATCACGCTTGGTGCGAGCAGAAAGCAGCAACAAATGCGATTACGATCATTACAAATAATTCTGAACATCAGGATTTAGTAAAAGATTTATTGGCTTTAGCCAAAGAAGAAATCGATCATTTTGAACAAGTTCACAATATTATCATCAAACGAGGATTGAAATTAGGACGCGAGCGTAAAGACGATTACGTAAACGAACTTTATCAATATATGAAAAGAAGTGGAGACGGAAGCCGTGTTTCTGGTCTTGTTGAAAGATTACTATTCTCAGCAATGATTGAAGCTAGAAGTTGTGAACGTTTTAAAGTCCTTTCTGAAAATATTAAAGACGAAGAATTAGCTATTTTCTACAGAGAATTGATGGAAAGTGAAGCCGGACATTACACAACATTCATCACTTATGCTCGTAAATATGGAACAGGAATTGACGTAGAAAAACGCTGGAGAGAATGGTTAGAATTTGAAGAATCTATCATTACCAATTACGGAAAAGGAGAAACGATTCATGGGTAGTTTATTTTAGTGTTCAGTGTTCAATTTTTTTAGTGTTCAGTCTCAGTGGCAGTTTTCAGTTTTTACGTTTGTCACGTTGAGCGAAGTCGAAACGCTCTCCAATTAGAAACTTTGTGATCTTAGTGGAATTAAAAAGCACTTTTGTAAACGCATGTTAGTAATTGTTCACAAGTTCAAGTTTTTGTTAATCTAAAATCTACAATCTAAATTCTAAAATTCCTTACATTTGAGAGTAACCAAAATCTCAAACTATGAGAATAGAAATGGACCTGAAATTAGGATTTAAAGATGTAATGTTTAGACCTAAAAGATCAACACTTAAAAGCAGATCTGAAGTTTCCCTAGAACAAAACTTCAAGTTTTTACACAGTACTTCAAGTTGGACAGGAATTCCGATTATGGGTGCTAATATGGATACGGTTGGGACTTTTGAAATGGCTCAGGTCTTGGCAAAAGAAAAGTTGTTTACAGCGATTCATAAACATTATACTCTAGAAGAATGGAATGCATTTCTTAAGAACGTAACTCCAGATTTTTACGATTATATTGCTGTAAGTACAGGAACAGGAAAAGAAGATTTTGAGAAAATTGAAAAAATAATCACTGCAAATCCATTACTGAAATTCATCTGCATTGATGTTGCCAATGGTTATTCAGAACACTTCGTTCAGTTTCTAAAGAAAACCAGAAAACAATATCCGGACAAAATAATTATTGCAGGAAACGTTGTTACAGGCGAAATGACCGAAGAACTATTATTAGCTGGTGCTGATATCGTAAAAGTCGGAATCGGCCCAGGCTCTGTTTGTACAACTCGTGTCAAAACTGGAGTTGGTTATCCGCAACTATCCGCAATTATAGAATGTGCAGATGCAGCGCACGGTTTAGGCGGACATATTATCAGCGACGGCGGTTGCACAACTCCAGGCGATGTTGCCAAAGCTTTTGGCGCCGGAGCCGATTTCGTAATGTTAGGCGGAATGCTCGCAGGACACACAGAAAGTGGCGGAGAACTAATCGAAGTAAAAGGCGAAAAATTCAAACAGTTTTACGGAATGAGTTCTAAAACTGCAATGGACAAACATTCTGGAGGCGTTGCAGAATATAGAGCAAGTGAAGGAAAAACAGTTCAGGTTCCGTTTAAAGGAGATGTGATTCACACTGTTTTAGATATATTAGGAGGAATTAGAAGCACTTGCACTTATGTAGGAGCTTCAAGATTAAAAGAATTGACTAAACGAACGACTTTCATCCGCGTAAGCGAACAAGAAAATCAGGTTTTTACAAAATAAATATGATTAAAATTACCGAAGCATTTGTTGAAGATATTGCTAAAATTCAAGAAATCGCAAACATAACTTGGCCAATAACCTATGGTGAAATTCTAACGGCAGCGCAGTTAGATTATATGTTGGATCTCATTTATTCTGATGAAGCGCTTTCTAAACAAATTCAGAATAAAGAACAGTTGTTTTATTTGGTTTCAGATTCAGAATCTGTAATTGGTTTTATCGGAATCGAGCATCATTATAAAAACGAAGCAATTACCAAAATCCATAAAATCTATCTTTTGCCAGAAACGCAAGGAAAAGGCTATGGAAAAACAATCTTTAATTCAATTGAGGAATTGGCTTTAGAAAACCATTCCAATGAACTTTTACTAAACGTAAACCGCTTTAATACCGCTTTAAATTTTTATAAAAAACTTGGTTTTGAAATTAAAGAAACCGTAGATATAGAAATTGGAAATGGGTATTTAATGGAGGATTACGTGATGGGGAAGAATTTAATTGTTTAATTGTAATATTCGATTTTTCGTTCAGCAACTAAAGTTGGTTCTCCATCTGGTGTTCCTTCAAGGAATATGTTGCATTTTATCCAGTTGTTATGGCTGTCGTATTCGTAGGTGTAGTAACTTATCTTTTGAATGATAACTTGGTTTGGATAATCAGGAATGTATTCTCTTTTTATAATATCGCCCTGTTCATTAAATGTTTTTACGAAATTTTTAGTAGGATTGGCTATTTCTCCATTTCCTGTTACATAATACTTTACTGTTTCTACATAATCTTTAATAGAATTGTAGCTATAATCTTGTTGCGCAACAACTTTTCCACATCCGAACATAATAATCTTGGTAATGCGTGATTTTGAGTCGTATTCATATTGTAATTGTAAGTCTTTACAATAAGAGCACTCAGTGCCTAAAAAGTGATATGCCATTTTATTCTGAGCATATAAACCAACTGTAATTTTTTGATTTACAACTTGCCCTTTTTCATTATAGATAAATGTTTTTTGATTTATTAAGTCATTATCATTGGCTTTTTTGTTCTTAGTTTCTTTACCAGTTCTATATACAAAATACTCTTTCTCATTAATAATTCTTCCTGCATCGTCAATTTCGTATTCAAATTTATCTTCTCTATAGTGAGGCCAAGTTCTTCCATCTTCTTTAGATATTTCATCTTCTTTAGGAATTCTAATTTGATTTAATTTGATTAATAAATTATAATCCATCACAGGATAATACTTTTTTAAAGTAGATCTTAATTCTTTTTTTTCTACCCAGTCAGTTTCATTATATTCATATTCGTATTCTGTTTTAGAATCATCTTCTATATAGTTTAGACGTGGAAAAACAACGCCTGATCTTTTTTGAAGTCTTTGGAATTTATCAAAATAGAAATATACAGAGCCTCTAATTCCATTACTAAAGATAGCATCTGTTTTTTTATATTCCGGCATGTCCTCTTTTGGTTTACTTATTTTGAGATGAACAGATTTTACAGAATCTTTTAAGTTTTGATTACTAATCGCATTATATTTCTCATAAAATAAGTTATCATATTTTTTATTGCTTTGGGCAATTGAAGTTGTAAAAGAGAAAAATATTAAATTAAAAGTCAGATAAGATAAACGAAAATTCATATGCATAATATTAAGTTTTATTATCATAAAGAAAAAAGTTAACTCACTACCACATCATGCTTAAACAATAGCCCCTTCACTTCCTTCAAAGAAAAAATAGCTTTCTTCAATTTGGTTTTGGACGGATCAATAGTATAATTAAAACTTGTTTTAAAATCGGCTTTATTGGCAATGGCTTTGTTGAATTCTGATCGATACAAATCGCAGTTGTCAAAAACAACGCTTGTTAAATCTGCAGCCATAAAATCTACGGCGATTAAACTGCAATTGGTAAATGGAGTTCCTTTTAATTTTAAAGTGTAAAATTTTGAAAAGTCTAGAATGCAATCGTTAAAATGAACTTCAAAAATGAGTTTGTCACACATCGCAAAATTCACTTCTTTAATTTCGCAACGATTAAAAGTAACGGTTCTAAATGCTACATAATTAATTTTAGCTTCAGAAAAAATACAGTCATTAAAAACGCAATCGATAAAAGTAACAGCGAGAAAAGTGCAGGCAGAAAAGTTACAATTATTAAAAACACAACATTCGAAGTCCTTAAAATTTAAGTCATCTTTGGCATAAATAATCGTATTGTATTCTTTATCAAGAAAATATTCGCTTTCCTTTTTCAACTCTTTTCTATAATTATTTGAAGGTGAAAAGGTAATAATTTACCATAAAATAAAGGGCACAAATTATAAATGATTTTGATTTCATTCACATTTTTAATCCATAAAATGCTGTAGCTTTACACTTATTTTTTAAGTCTAAATTTATCAATTTTACGATATGGAATCAACAAGAAAAGAACATGATTTTCTAGGAGAATTAGAAATTCCAAACCATTTATATTACGGAATCCAGACTTTTAGAGCGGTAGAAAATTTCAATATAACAGGAATTCCGATTTCAAAAGAGCCTTTGTTTATCAAAGCATTAGGATATGTGAAAAAAGCTGCAGCTCTGGCAAATAAAGATTGTAATGCAATCGATCCAAAAATTGCCGAAGCGATCTGTTACGGAAGCGATCAGGTAATTGCTGGTAAATTTGATCAAGAATTTGTGAGCGATTTAATTCAAGGCGGTGCAGGAACTTCTGTAAACATGAATGCAAACGAAGTTATTGCCAATATCGGATTGGAATATTTAGGTCACAAAAAAGGCGAATACAATTTTCTTCATCCAAATAATCATGTAAACTGTTCTCAGTCTACAAATGACGCTTATCCATCAGCATTTAGAATTGCTTTGTATTTAAAAATGGAAAGCTTTATTAAAACTTTCGCTGGTTTAGAAGTTGCTTTTGCTAAAAAAGGAGAGGAGTTTAAAGAAGTCCTGAAAATGGGAAGAACGCAATTACAAGATGCTGTGCCAATGACTTTAGGACAGGAATTTAAAGCTTATGCGACGACAATTGGCGAAGATATCCAGCGTTTGAAAAATGCGCAGGAATTATTGTTGGAAATCAATATGGGCGCAACAGCCATTGGAACAAAAGTAAATGCACCTGAAGGTTATCCAGAAATTTGCGTAAAATATTTGGCAGATGAGGTTGGAATTCCGTTAACGCTTTCTCCAGATTTAATTGAAGCCACTGTAGATACAGGAGCTTATGTTCAGATTATGGGAACTTTAAAACGTTCTGCGGTTAAAATTTCTAAAATCTGCAACGATTTACGTTTATTAAGTTCTGGGCCTAGAACAGGTTTAAATGAAATCAATCTTCCTGCACGTCAGCCAGGTTCTTCGATTATGCCAGGAAAAGTAAATCCAGTAATTCCAGAAGTGGTAAATCAGACTTGTTTTTATGTTATTGGTCAGGATTTAACCGTTACAATGGCGGCAGAAGCGGGACAATTACAGTTAAACGTAATGGAGCCAGTTATTGCTTTTGCAATGTTTACTTCATTAGATTATCTTTCAAATGCTATTCAGACTTTAATCGATAAATGTATTAACGGAATTACAGCAAATGTTGATCATTGTTATAATATGGTTATGAATAGCATTGGAATCGTAACACAATTGAATCCAATTATTGGTTATGAAGAAAGCGCTAGTATTGCGGGAGAGGCTTTAAAAACGGGTAAAAGCGTACATCAAATTGCAGTTTTAGAACGAAAATTGATCACACAGGAAAAATGGGATGAAATTTATTCTTTAGAAAACTTAATCCATCCGAAGTTTATCACTAAATAATTTTTCCATGATATAGTCGAAAGCCGTCAATTTTATTTTGACGGCTTTTTTGTTAAAATAATTTTAATTTTATTTCTGTTTAGTTTGTAAGATGTTGAAAATAAGAACTATATTTACATAGGGATTGATTCTTATCTCCAAAACTAAACTTTGCAAATGGTGATTTTTTTTAAAAATAATGCCTATAAGTACAAGTCTAAAATCTTAGGATTATTACTTCTTTTTTCTTTTAATCTATTTGCTCAGGAGGAAATTAAAAGCTCTGAAATTGAATCTCCAAAAATTTGTCCTCCCAAAACAGTATTTGATCTTTTTAAGAAAGAGGATGATGCTCTAGTCGTTAAGCCAACAAAAAACAATTTCTTTTTATTAATTCCTGCTATTGGATCTCAGCCCGCAACAGGATTCTTTTTTGGTGCCGTTGCTCAATATACTTTTAAAGGTAAAGAAGAAAAAGATAAATATTCGATTGCCAATGTCGGGATTACCTATACGTTAAAAAATCAATGGCTGGTTAATATCAAAAACAATATTCTGCTGAATAATAATAAAATCTTTTTGAGTGGCGATTATCGTTTGTATTTGTTTTCACAGCCTAATTATGGTTTAGGAACCGATATAATTCCGCCTAGACGTGACCAACCTGATAGTTTTAGTGTTGATTCGCTTGCTCAGGATATGGATTATAATTATTTGAAATTCCATCAAACAATTTCTTTTGAGGTTAAGGAGAACTATTATGTTGGAGGAGGAATTAATATTGACTGGTATTCTAGTATTCAGGATAAAGAATTGGATATCGCAAATGGAAAATATACATATCACTACAATTACAGCCAGAAATACGGATTTGATAACTATGAATATTTCTTAAATGGAGTAAGTTTGAATCTGGTTCATGATTCGCGAGATAATCAGGTTAATGCATCAAAAGGGTGGTTTGCCAATATTAACTACAGATTTAATCCAGTTCTGTTTAATAATCAGGATTATAGTAATGTGCTCTTTGCAGAATATCGCCATTTTATACCTGTTTCTCCTAAAAATCCACATTATGTTTTAGCGATTTGGACTTACGGACAATTTGTAACTAGAGGAAAAGTACCTTATTTAAATCTGCCTGCAATTGGCTGGGATCAGCGCAGTAGGAGTGGAGAAGGTTATACGCAGGGATTGTTTAGAGGAAACGGTTTAGTTTATTTATCTACAGAATTTCGTTTTCCTATTACCTGCAATCAATTGCTGAGTGGTACTGTCTTTACCAATTTTGTAACGGCTAGTAATTCAGATACTGATCTTAAATTATTCAAATCGATTCAGCCTTCTATTGGTGCTGGTTTGAGAATTTTAATAGACAAAGCTTCCAAAACAAATCTAATTTTAGATTATGCGTGGGGTAATAATTCTAAAGGATTTTACTTGAATGCCGGGGAGACTTTCTAGTTTCAAAATTTGTATAAATTGAAAATAAAAAGATTAGAGTTAAAAATAATATTAAAATGCAGGCTATTAGGTCTGCTTTTTTTATTCTTCATAATTAAATCATAATTTGTAAAAATGTACTGAATTATGTTAATTTCAATTCTTATTTTTGTTGTATATACAAACTTCTTAAGATGAAATTACTGATAGTTGAAGACGAACCAAATCTATTATCGATATTAAGAAAAGGATTTGCAGAAAATAATAATGAAGTAAGCGTTGCAATGGACGGTAAAACTGCCATGGAGATGATTCATAATTATACTTTCGATGTAGTAATTTTAGATGTAATGCTTCCTGATGTTAACGGAATCGAAATTTGCAGAAGACTTCGCGCAGCTAAAAATTTCGTGCCAATTTTGCTTTTAACGGCTTTAGGAACATCAGAAAACATTGTCACTGGACTTAATGCTGGTGCCGATGATTATTTGGTAAAGCCTTTTAAATTTGGCGAATTAGATGCCAGAGTAAATGCTTTGTACAGAAGATCGCAACAGGAAACAGAGAAAATTGACGCAATTACAATTGGTGATTTAGAAATAAACGGACGCGCAAAAACGGTTAAAAGAGACGGAGAAAACATCGTTTTAACCGCCAAAGAATTTAAGCTTTTATATTATTTGGCAAAAAATACAGGTCGAATTGTTTCGCGAGATCAAATTTTAGATAATGTTTGGGATATTAATTTTGATATGAATACCAACGTTGTCGATGTATATATTACGTACTTAAGAAGAAAGATAGATAAGCCTTATTCAACCAAACTTATTCATACCATGAAAGGTTTGGGCTATGTTATTAAGCTATAAAATGGATATTAGAAAAAAAATTACTTTTAATTACGTTGCCCTTTCTACCTTTAGTACTTCTCTATTGTGTATCATCGTGTTTTTCTTATTTAGAGAAAACAATCGATATCATTTTTTAAAGCGTCTGGATGATAGAGCAAAAATTGTTTCTTCTATTCATTTTCAAAAAGACCCAGAAAAGATTAAATACTACCAAAAACTAAAAAAAAATGGTCTTGAAGAATTGATCGAAGAAGAAGAATATGTATTGAAAATCAACAGCCACAATAGTTTTGATTATAATACGAATTTAAACCTCCCGAATTCATTCTACACCAATATTCTAAGTACAGGAAAAGATTCTTACGAAAGAGATAATAAATATTATTTAGGGCAAATTTTTCAGGAAAATAGCCAAAAATACATTGTAATTGTTGGCGCGAGAGATCGTAAAGGAAAAGATACGACCGTTTATATTGTAAAAATTATGCTTTTTGGCGGAATCGGTTTTGTGATTCTTGCTTTTCTATTGGGAAGATTTTTGGCAAAACGCGTTATCGATCCTGTAGCAAGAATTACAAAAGAAGTGAAGAGAATTAGCGCTTCAAATCTTCATAATCGTTTGCCTGAAGTTAAAAATTCTGATGAAATTTCAGATTTGACGAATACTTTTAATAATATGCTGGATCGTTTGGAAACTTCATTCGAGATTCAAGCAAACTTTATTAATAATGCTTCTCACGAATTAAAAACGCCAATTACAACCATTATTGCCGAAGCAGAAATTATGCTGCTTAAAGAAAGACAGCAACATGAATATGTAGAATCTCTACAGAATATTTACAGTCAGGCTTCAAGATTAGGAAATCTAACAGAAAGTTTGCTGAAATTAACTCAAACTGGTTATGACGGACAAAAACAAGTATCTGATATTGCGCGAATGGACGAATTGCTTTTGGATGTAAAATCAGATTTAGATAAAATTTATCCAGATAATCGTGTGAGCATTAAACTTAATTTCGCTCCAGAAGATTCTAATTTACTGTTATTGCCATGTAATAAGCCGCTTTTGGAATTGGCAATCAATAATATTATTACCAACGGAGTAAAGTATTCTGACAACAACGAAGTGTTTGTGAATCTTTCTGCTAATCGCGAAATGATCAAAATCTCGATTAATGATATTGGAATCGGAATTCCACCAGAAGATATTCCGCATTTGTATGAACCTTTTTTTAGAGGAAAAATTGCGGCCAAATATATTGGTTATGGTTTAGGGCTTCCTTTAGCATCTAAAATCATTAGAATGCATGATGGTGAACTACAAGTGCAATCTGAGCAAAATAAAGGTACAATCGTTACCATAATCTTCAAAAAACTCAACATTAAAAAATCTAATGTTTAATTTTAGAAAATTCTAATTTTAGATTAATGTCTCTCTAAGTTGTTGATAGTTAATTTGTAAGTATAAACTAAACGATTATACTTATGAAAAACTTTCTTATACCAACGACTTTAAAAGATGATACAATTTCGGCTGTAAAATCTGCGGTGAATCAGTCAAAAAATACTGAATCAGAAATTATTTTAGTATTAGTTTCAGAAGCGCCAGATACATTTTCATCTTCTAGTTTTTTGCGTGAAATGAGATCTGGACTTACAAAAAGTCAGGAAGAAGTTCTAGAAACCTGCCGCTATATTATCGACCACACTCCAAATACTAAACTAAAAGTCCACAATCAATACGGACTTTCAGCGCCTCTTTTTAAACGTCTTATTGAGGCTTTCTCAGTAAAATTGGTCATTCTTACACATTCTTATAAACAGGAAACCAAAAGAATTCATCAATATTTGATTCAATTGGCTGGAAATCAAAAATGTCCAATTCTGCATTTAAGTACAGAAATTAATAAAGAAGTCTTTAATAAAGCACTTTATGTAGAAAATTCAAGCCGAAATATTCATGTAAAAGATGTACAGGAATTTTTGAGTGCTAATTTCTCTTTCGAAATTGTAAGCCAAACAGCTAGTTTTGAAGACAACTACGAAAATGTTGCTCCATTTTTATCAGAAGCCATTTCAAAACACAACATCGATATGTTGGTAGAAACCAGAAAAGGCGAAAAAATCAAATTTAAAAAAGCCAAAAAAGAAAATGTCAATGAAAAACTAGGACTTCCAGTTCTTTCATTGTACGAAGAGATGGTTTAAGAGTCTGAGATTCTAAGTTTCTAAGTCTCTAAGCTTTTTAATTTTAATTCTTAGCATCTTAGAAACTTAGAATCTTAGCCTCTTAAAAAAAAATTAATTTAAAACCGAAAATATGTTATTAAAGAAAAGAATACCAATGAAGTACGTTCTCGGGAAAATTAAAGTAGAAATCGCTCTAGTATTGGCGTATACGATACTATTTGAAATTTTTCATCATTATTTTATTAATCTTCCCGTAGATATTCCAATTGCCATTCCAACCATGATTGGAACCATTATTTCCTTATTATTAGCCTTTAAATCGAATCAGGCTTATGACAGATGGTGGGAAGCACGAATTGTTTGGGGCGCTGTTGTAAACGATTCAAGGACATTGATTCGTCAGGTTTTGACATTTTATGAAGATCCAGATTTTTCTGTTGAAGCCAGTGAGTTCAAAGAAAATTTTGCAAAAAGACAAATTGCATGGTGTTATAGCCTTGGACAGTCGCTTAGAAATAGAGACGCAATAAAACCGCTTGAAGGTTTAATGAATGAAGAAGAAATTAAATACATCAAGAACCATCAAAACGTTCCAAACGCGATTTTAATGTTGCATGCAAGAGATTTACGAAATGCAAAAAACGAAAAAAGGCTTAACGTTTATCAGCAAGTTGAAATTGATAATACATTGTCAAGATTATGTGATGAAATGGGAAAATGTGAGCGTATTAAAAACACCATTTTTCCAACAACATACAGTATGTACATTCGATTAACATTGTGTCTGTTCATTTTTGTATTGCCTTTCGGATTAACAAGTGTCTTAAGCTGGTTTGCAATTCCGTTGATTACGGCAATTGGTGCTGCTTTCTTTTTGATTGAAAGAATGGCAATTCATTTGCAAGATCCGTTTGAAAACAGACCTACAGATACACCAGTCACAACAATTGCAAATACAATTGAAAAAAATATCAAGCAAATGCTGAACGAATATCAAAGTGAATTTGATATTCTGAATGAATTTGACTTAAAAGACGAACCTAAGAAAGTCGAAAAGGACGCTTATTTTGTCTTATAACTATTTAATTTTGGTCTTCTTTTAATTGTTGGTTGGACAGTGAGTAGTTGCGCTGTCCAACTTTTTTTGTCATTGCAAGGAACGAAGCAATCACACTAACAATAATGCGCAAAGTTTGATTTAGCAAATGGGATTGCTTCGTTCCTTGCAATGACAAAAAAAGCGATTACAACTGTTTCGCCAATCTCCCCAATGTCTGAATAGCAGTTCTTAATTCATTAGACCAAGGCAATCCAAAACTCAATCGCATACAGTTTGAAAATTGATTCTGAAACGAAAAAATCCTACCCGGAGCAATACTAATATTATGTTTGAGCGCTAAATGATAAAAAGCCGCTGTATCAATTTTTTTATCCAATTCTACCCAAAGGAAAAAGCCTCCTTGAGGCTGGCTCACTTTTGTTCCTGCAGGAAAAGATTCCAAAACGGTATTGATGTAATTAGTACAATTTCGATTCAAAATCTGACGAATTTTTCTAAGATGGTTTTCATAACGGCCATTTTTCAAGAAATCTCCAACCACTTCATGTGTAATAGTGGTATTGGAAATGGTATGATATAATTTCGTTCTCAAAACTTCCTTCTTAAATTTTCCTGGCGAAACCCAACCTACACGATAACCAGGCGCTAAAGTTTTAGAAACAGAACTACAGCATAAAACGATTCCACTTTCGTCATAGGTTTTGCAATTAGTTGGTCGGCTTGCGCCAAAGTACAAATCGCCGTGAATATCGTCTTCAATTAACGGAACATTATAGAAATCCATTAATCTCACAATCTCTTTTTTATGCTCGTTCGGCAGCATACTTCCAGACGGATTACTAAAATTGCTCATCAAAACGCAAGCTTTTACCTTATTTGTAGCAAGTGTTTTTTTGACCGCTTCCAATTCAATTCCCGTTGTCATATTGGTAGGAAGTTCCATTACATACAAACCTAATGATCTGGCCAATTGCAGAATTCCAAAGTAAACCGGACTTTCTGTAATAATAGTATCTCCTGGCTTTGTCAGCGTTAACAAACAATCTGAAATTGCCGAAATACAGCCTGGAGTCGTTATAATGTCATCTTCAGTAAGAGAACCGCCCCAAGTAAAAGACCAGCGTGCAATTTCTTTTCTTAAATTACTATTTCCTTCAATTTCCTCATAACTCGTTCCGCTGTTGGGTAATTGGCGCATTGCCTGAACCATTCCTTTATTCAGTTTTGCAATCGGAAG
>Ga0160502_100473_pt1 | contig 26077 bp, 20 predicted proteins | sample DIDnMG_14_FD_108237 | JGI IMG/M metagenome (GOLD analysis project Ga0160502, IMG submission 108237) | Enriched soil microbial communities from UW Madison campus, WI, USA - DID2933_E24_Xylan MG | ecosystem: Environmental > Terrestrial > Soil > Unclassified | place: USA: Madison, Wisconsin... | reverse complement strand
TTTTAGAACAGATAAGATGCAAAACTCAAGAACACCTTTGCGCATCTGTGCTTTTGTGTTTTCAATGTTCATAATTTCATTTTGTTTTTTTTTGATTGAACAATTCGTTTTTTGATTGATGATGATGATTGATGATGATGATGATGATTGATGATGATGATTGATTGCGAAACTTATATGATTTGATTGATGTTTCGACTATAACTTTTAATTTTTGTGTCACACTGAGCGATCCCGAGGCTTCGGGAGAAGTGTCACTTTATAAAAGGAATCGTAATCGGATATTTGTATAATTCTCCGTTTGAAGCTTTTATCGAAGCATAAATCACTAAAAAGAATTCAACAAATTTTAGAACTCCAAAAAGAACGACAGCGGTAATTCCGACACTTAAAATTCCAATGTTTGCTTGAATGTTAAAGTTTCTAATTACAAAATCGTCGTCATTAAAAACAGCTTCTAGCGGAAGATTCTGCAAGAAAACAGTAACGAAAATTGGTATCGCAATAAGCGCTAAAATCAAAGTATAAAGCAATAAGCTTAACTGAAAGTTCAAAGCCTGTTTTCCGTGATGATCTGCAAACTCAGATTTGTCTTTGTAGTTTGTCCAAATGATTAGCGGAAAAATATAGTTCCCAAACGGAATTATATATTGGCTTAAAGTACTCAAATGAGTAAATGCTGCTGTATTCTTTTCTGAAGTTTTTTCCATGATGAGTGGTGTTGTTGTTTCCATGATTAAAAGTATATAGTAATTTCTTATGCAAATATATGTCTAAAAGACAGTATCTTGTTTTGCATAGTACCAAATATTAACAAAAAATTAACAAATACAAAGTTGTGAAATGATGCTTAAATTGTTGAAAATCATCTATAGTTCCCGTATTTGTTGACTTCTTTTGATAAGTAAAGAATTTATTGTGCGTGCATAGTTTTTTTGTATTTTTACATAAAAAAATATATCCTATGGCACTTTCAGTATCAAAACTTAATAAATTCGTCCTATTCAAATTACCATCTGCATACTTTTGCGGAGTACGTGTAAAAGATATAAACGATAGCAGTTGTACCGTAACAGTAAAACACAAATGGATCAACCAGAACCCGTTTAATTCTATGTATTTTGCAGTTCAGGCAATGGCTGCTGAGTTGACAACTGGAGCTTTGGTGATTTCTCAAATTCAGCAAAGCGGTAAAAAGATATCTATGTTAGTAGCCAACAATAAAGGAAACTTCACAAAAAAAGCTACAGGAAGAATTACATTTGTTTGCAAAGACGGACATTTAATTGCCGATGCAATAAAGAAAACTATAGAAACTGGAGAAGGGCAGACGTTCTGGATGAAATCTATTGGAACAAACGAAGAAGGAGTTCAAGTTTCTGAAATGGATTTTGAATGGAGTATTCGAGTGAAATAAAGTAGCAATATCGATTAATAAATAGAAACAGCAGTAATTTTTTACTTGTTGTTGCATATAAAAAAACGTCAGTAAATTTTTTTTACTGACGTTTTTTTTGTTTTTAAAATCTGTTTTTTTTATTTTTATATTGTTAATGTATTGAATTTCAGTATATTTATGATATTAAACTCATACACGCAAGAAAAATGCTTTCTTTCTAAATCAAAATTTTAGCTGATAAATTGATCTTAAAATATTTATCAAGCAACTTCTACAAGCCTCTATAATTTAAGGAATTTTGAAATAATTAAGTTTAACTAAAATCGATTAACATTGGGTATTTGTAATTAGAAATGCTCTATTCTGTTATTTTTTAGGCTTTTAGAGGAAACTATAAAAGAGAGCCTATTATACTTTTGCCCACCGAAAAATACGGAAAACCTACACTGTATAATTTTTTTAGAAAAATAAATAAACAATTGTTATTTAAGAGTGATTTAATCTTTTTGGAAGAAAAGAGTATTGCTTTAAGTGGCTGTTGTTGAATTAACAAAAAACAAATATGAGGACAAAAATTACTTTAATTTTAACATTGCTCATCCTGCCTTTTATCAGTAACAATCTTTTTTCACAGACAGTTTCTGGTATACCAAGTACTAACGGCTGCCAGAGCGGAGGTATAGTTACCTCAAGCAGTACAGGATTAGGAGCAACACCGCAGTATCAGCTTTTAAGAGCTGGTGTAGTTGTTTCTCCAGTTTCAGGAGACAATACACAGTTTACGACAAATCCAGTTTTTACAGGATTAATTTCAGGAACGTATACAGTAAACGGAAGAGCCACAGCAGGCGGAACCGTTTATTCGAGCAGTAATATTACTGTAGCCGATGGTTATACAGCAATGACAGTTACAACGCCAACTATATTTGCGAATTGTATTGGCGGTACTGGAGTTTTAACAACTACAGTTACAAATGGAAAAGCGCCATTTACTTACACCATTGCTACGCAGACAGCACCGGGAACAATTTTACAGAACAGTGGTGCTATTGCTGCCAATACATTTACTTTTAATGGACTTCCAGCAAATAACTATATTGTGAGTGTTACAGATTCCTGTGGACTCACTGTTACAGGAGCAACTTCTATTTCTAATCCTGCTGTAACTTTAAACGATGTAAAAATTGCAACATATGCATTTCCTACAAGAAATGCTCTCTCTTGTAGTCAAAGAATAAGACTTAATATTGAAAAAGGATTCGTTTATGTTTCAAATAATAATGTATTAAGTCCGCAGGACGCGGAACTTTTTCGTTGGAAAATTAAATATAAAGGGCAATTATATGGAGAAGATACTGATGGTGATGGTTATGCAGATCTAAATGGAGCAGGATTTCAATTATCAAATATTAGTCCGGCTATGCCACTTATAGCTACAAGAGATCAAGTTGTTGCGGATATTCCAAATATGCAAGTTGTATTAATAGATAAGTGTGGATTAACTAAAGAATTTGGAGTTATTGATTATAATGCATCATTTTCATACATAACATTAAGTAACTGTGCAGGTACCGCTGTAATAAAGGCTCAGATTGCAGCAGGTTTAGACTGTTTGCCAGTAAATGTAACTTTTACGAATAATACAAATCCTAGTGATATCCACACTATTACGATTACTGGTGGGTCACAAATATTTACTAATTCACTTGTTCCTGGAGCAACGTATAATGTTACATATATTGATGGTGAAGGGTATACAAATAACTTATTTATGCCTGCATCAAGTGTATTAACTTTTAGTTCTACACCAACATTTTTTGTATCGCAAAATGTCTCCCAAGCAGGTACTAGTATAAGTCTAAATTATTTGAACTATGGTAGTTTATATTTAGGCATTATTCCTTTTCAACCTAGTGATATTTTAAGTTATACAGTAACTGCTTCAAATAATCCTTTAGTTCCGATAGGCTATAGTTATAGTGCAGAATTTAGTTCTTATACTAATGGATCAAATGGAGTACCAAGATTACCAAGTCCTAATCCCACAGACCCAGCTACTTTTTGGCCAAAAGGAAATTACACTTTACAAGTAACAAGTAATTGTGGTACAATGCCAGTAAATGTAGTCGTTCAAGGACGAACAGCTAGTCTTTCTGGTTATACGACAACCCCAGTCTGCGGCGGATTTAATTACGTTATGAATGGTAACTTTGATGACCCGACGGCTTATGAGGTACAAATTATTTCCGGTCCTTCAAGCGTGGGGGAGAAAAGAGATATGGTGTGGAAATATAACAACTGCAAACCAGAATGTAATTATTGATGATGCTATAGCGCCGTCAGCACCAGTTTTGGCAGATGTCAGAGGAGATTGCAGTGTTACATTAACCGCACCAACGACTATTGATAACTGTGCAGGACCAATTACTGGAACTACAACTACTATTTTCCCAATTGTAACTCCAGGAACAAGTATTGTAACTTGGACTTTTGATGATGGAAATGGAAATATCTCGACATCAAATCAGAATGTAATTATTAATGATGAAACACCTCCTGCAGTGCCTATTCTGGCAGATGCGACGGGAGAATGTTCTGTGACACCTCCAGTACCGACAACTATAGATGCCTGTGTGGGAACAATTACAGGAACAACTACATCAATTTTCCCGATCACAGCTCAAGGGATAACAGAGGTGACATGGAGTTTTGATGATGGAAATGGAAATATCTCAACAGCAATCCAAAATGTTATCATTGATGATGTAACACCGCCTGCAGTCCCTTTATTGTCAGATGTGACAGCGGAATGTTCAGTGACAGCACTAACAGCGCCGACAGCTACAGATAATTGTGCTGGCATTATCACGGGAACAACGGCTACTTTATTTCCTATTACAGCACAGGGAACAACAGTTGTGACATGGACATTTGATGACGGCAACGGAAATATTTCAACAGCCAATCAGAATGTGATTATAAAAGATATCACCGCTCCGACAGTTCCAATACTCGCAGATGTAACAGCGGAATGCTCCGCAGCTCCGACAGCTCCGACCGCAATAGATAATTGTGCTGGCATTATAACAGGAACTACAGCTACTGTTTTTCCAATTACAGCACAGGGAACAACAGTTGTGACATGGACATTTGATGACGGTAATGGTAATATTTCAACAGCGAATCAGAACGTGATAATTGATGACATTACCCCTCCAAATATCCCTGTTTTAGCTGATATTACCGGGCAGTGCAATGTTACGCCCGCGATACCAACAACAACAGATGCGTGCGCTGGAATAATTGCAGGAGTTACAACATCAACGTTTCCAATAACAAATCCGGGAACGACAATTATTACCTGGACATTTAATGATGGGAATGGCAATAGTGTAACGGCAAACCAGAATGTGATTATTAGCCAGATTGCTTTGGCAGGAGCAGAAACTGCGGCCTGTTCTTCTACACAGCCAGGATATAACATCACTTTATCAGTAACAGGTCAGGCGCCTTATACTGCTACTGGAACCGGAGCACCGGGAACGTGGTCGGGAAATGCTTGGACATCAGGACTTATCAGTTCGGGAACCAATTATAATGTGAACTTTCAGGATGCAAGTGCCTGCAATACAGTAAATGTAGCCGGAATTTCGCCAAACTGCTGCCGTTTTAGTGTGATCTGCCCGACTTTCCAGCCGACTTCAGTGCAATGCTATGAGGAGCTTCCTTCGGCAGTGAGTCTGACAGAAGCACAATTCGAAGCCTTAGGAAATGGAGACGGACGCATTGCAGACACCCGATGCGGAGTGGTTGAAATTACAGCATCAAATGGAGCAGATCCAGGCTGTAATGCCAATGTAACCAGAACTTATACCATAACAGAATATGCAGATGCCAACAGCAACGGAGTTCGCGATGCAGGAGAGGATACCGTTCTGGATACTGCAGCGTGTACACAGACGATATTAATTCATGATACTACAGCGCCAGTATTTGCAGAAACACCGCCTGAGGCAACAATATCTGCGGACTGTGATACCATTCCTCCAGCCCAGACTTTTACAGCTACAGATAACTGCGGCAGTGCAGCAGTTGCTTATGACGAGCAGAGAGTTGACGGGGACTGCGCCAGCAGATATTCGCTGATCAGAACCTGGACGGCATCAGATAATTGCGGAAATCAGAACTCTTTTGTACAGACAGTAAATGTTTCCTGCGTAGAAGAAGTCTACAATGCCGTGTCAGTAAATGGTGACGGACTAAACGACAGTTTCTTTATAAAAGGGATTGACTGCTATCCAAACAATGTTGTAAGAATCTATAACAGATATGGAGTGGTGGTTTACGAGAAAAACGGTTACGACAACGTTACCAGTCCATTTCAAGGATTCTCAGACGGACGTGCAACTGTTGCTAGAGGAAACAAGCTTCCGACTGGAACTTATTTCTACACATTAGAATATGACAGCAATGGAAGAAAAATCGAAAAAGCAGGATATCTGTATGTCAGTAGTCAGTAATAAATGATTTTATTATATACAAAAAAGACCTCAAGAAATTGAGGTCTTTTTTTTGAAATCGAGTTTCAATTATTTTTTAACGCAGCAAGATTTTTTATCTTTCTTGTCTGTTGTCTTTTTGCAGCAAGATTCTTTTTTAGTTTTTTCTTTTGCAACTGGTTTTGTTTCCTGAGCGGTTACACCAATTGAAAATAAAGCAACAGTAACGATTGTAATTACTTTTGTCATTTTGTTTTAATTGTTTTTTGTTAGAAGAATTTATAATTGAGTGAATCAAATATAAATGGATTTTTTATTGTAAGAATAGTTTTATTGTTAATGTTTTGGTAAAAGTGAATTAATTTTATCACTTGTTTTTCATAATTTGACTAACATAATTTTTATGATTACTATATCCATTTTTTTCTGGATTCTCCAAATCTAACATTTCTCCTAATGAAGTATCGAAAATCTGCCAATTATGAAGTTTTGCTAATTCAATAATTTTAAATAGTGCTTCTTCACTATAAAGAGAAATCATCTTATTACTGCTTGGCTCATCATCAAAAAAGAAATTAATATCATCATTAATAGAATCAGAAAAGAGATCTTTACTACTATTTTTATTTTTTTGATCTTCCGCATTTTTTGTTGAACAATTTTCTAGCAGTATTTTATCAAAATCGATTGGAAGAAGTTTTTCTTCATCTAAATCTTGAATAGAAATTATTTTTTCTGCGGAATTAAAAAGTACAATATCCCAACTCATAATTAATTATTTTTAAAGTAGTAAAATTACTACAATTAATAGAATTAAACAAGTTGTTGTAATATGGACTAAATAACTTAAATGTTTTAAAAAATCAATAATTCAAATTAACCCCAAAACCAATTCCCATATCGCTGTCATAATGTGTTGTAATTCCGAAGTTACGGGCAACGATATATTTTAATCCCGCCATATATTCTTTATCTGTATTCCACATTAAATTCATTCGAAGTCTTTGCGAAAGCGGAATATCTTTTCGTTCAAATTGTAAACGAACATTTCCGTCTGTATACACCTCAACTTGTGCTTTTATCAGCATTGGTAAAGTGTATTCAAGACCCGCACTAAAAACCGAACGATTGTCTTTTGTGTTTTTTTGACCAAAAAGATTCTGTTCCTGCTCGTCCATTCCCATTCTTCGGTATCTCCAGTCAAAACCAATAAAAGGCATCAACCATTGATTTTTTCCAATATAACGACCAATGTGTGTTTCCGTTTCATAACCATGTTCATTATTATAACCCAATCTCCATTCGGTTCCGATACTCCAACGCGTGTTGCTAAACATCGCTTCACCATCATTTCCATTGGTTGCAAAATCATTTTCTGCCATAAAATGAAACATTCGATCGTCCATTTTCAACATTTTGTAAGCCATTTCCGGATGATGAATCAACGGATTTGGTGCTGAATTTTCATAAGTAAAAATTCTTCCCATTCCCGCCATCATGTGATATAAAATATGGCAGTGAAAAAACCAGTCGCCATCAGCATTTGCTTGGAATTCGATCGTATCGGTTTCCATTGGCATAATATCAATGACATTTTTTAAGGGAGCATAATCGCCGTGTTCATTCAGAATTCTAAAATCATGCCCGTGTAAATGCATAGGGTGGCGCATCATCGAACCGTTGTACAAAACAATACGAACGTTTTCTCCTTTTTTAATTAAAATTTTATCGGTTTCCGAAACTACTTTATTGTCCAGACTCCAAACATAACGATTCATATTTCCAGAAAGCGTAAAACGCAATTCTTTTACAGGAGCATCTTTTGGAAGATTAGTTTTAAACGGAGATTTCAGCATTCCGTAATTCAAAGTCACAATTTCAGGAGTTTCAGTGCTGTCATTTTCCATTTTCATGTCTTCCATATTATGGTTGGAATGATCCATTTTAGGCTTAGAATTTTCATCTTCGCCCGAAATTTCCGGATACATTACGGCATTCATGTCCATTTTGTTCAAAGACATATTCATGCCCATATCGTTCATTTCGCCGTTCATTTTCATCATATCGTTCATCATTTTCATGCCTTCAAAATATTTTAATTTCGAAAGATGATGAACAGGCTGTTTTTCGCCATTTCCTAAAAACAAAGAAGCTGATCCTGTTCTATCTTCGGCTGTAGCCAAAAAAGCAAAAGATTTAGGATCTTCGGGAATTGTAACCACAACATCATAGGTTTCAGAAACTGCAATAATCAAACGGTCGACTTCTACAGGTTCGACATCATTTCCGTCACTAGCTACAACGGTTATTTTTCCTCCGCCATAAGTCAGCCAGAAATAACTGGAAGCGCCTCCGTTGGCAATTCGTAATCTTACTTTTGAACCTGGTTTAAGATCTGAAAACTGCTGTTCATTTTTCCCATTAATGAGAAATTTTTCATAATAGACATCGCTGACATCCATGGCATTCATTCTTTTCCATTCGTTGGTCACTTTGGTCGAAAAATGTCCTTGTTTTAGAGCTTCGGCATAACTTTGAGTCGTTCCTTTTTTTATCGCAAACCAATCGTTGGCATTGTGCAGCATTCGCTGAATATTCTCTGGTTTCAAATCCGACCATTCGCTTAAAATAACTGGAATTGTGGGTAAATCGTCAATTCCCTTTCTGATAGTCGAATCGTCTTTTTTCTTATTGATGATAAAAAGCCCGTACAAACCAATCTGTTCCTGTAAACCAGAATGGCTATGATACCAATACGTTCCGTTCTGAATAATCGGAAAGGTATATTTATGAGTAGTTCCAGGTTCTATGGGCATTTGAGTTAAATACGGAACACCATCTTCTTTATTGGGAAGAAACAATCCGTGCCAGTGCATCGAAGTTGTTTCTTTTTTTAATTCGTTATGCACGTAAATTTCTGCAATATCACCTTCGGTAAAAGTCAGAGTCGGCATCGGAATTTGTCCATTTACTGCAATCGCTCGTTTTTCTTTACCCGAAAAATTCACAAGCGTATCACGAACGTACAAATCGTAACGCACGACTTTTTGAGCCTTTAGCTGAAAAGCGATTAAAAAAAGCACAAGTATATATTTTATTTTTGTCATCGATTATAATTTTAAATCGTTGGATTAAGTTGAACACAATTTAATTTTAACACATAGAAACATAGGTTTTTGTGTCAAAAAAAGAGAAAAGAAGAAACAAGTTTCCACACATAGTAAACTATGTGCATTAAAGCAAGTGAAACGCCTTTAACCACAAAGCAGAACTATGTTTCTATGTGTTTAAAAGAATAATTACGTTCCAACTTACAATTTTAGATTTCTCAATCGTAAAGCGTTTACAATTACTGAGACTGAACTCAAACTCATAGCAACAGCGGCCAACATCGGCGAAAGCAAGATTCCTAAAAACGGATATAAAATCCCCGCTGCAATTGGCACGCCCAAAGTATTGTAGATAAAAGCAAAAAATAAATTCTGTTTGATATTTGACATTACAGCATGGCTGAGGTTTTTGGCTTTTACGATTCCGTTTAAATCACCTTTTACCAAAGTAATTTTAGCACTTTCTATCGCAACATCAGTTCCAGTTCCCATCGCAATACCAATATTCGATTGTGCTAAAGCAGGAGCATCATTTATTCCGTCTCCCGCCATGGCTACAATTTTTCCTTGCGCTTGAAGACGTTCGATTTCTTTTAATTTATCTTCTGGAAGACAATCTGCTTTAAAAGAGCTCAAATGCAAATGTTCGGCAACTGCTTTTGCGGTGTTATGATTATCTCCCGTCATCATGATAACCTCAACGCCTTGATTGATTAATTCTTTGATTGCTTTTGCGCTGTTTTCTTTGATAGTATCTGTAATGGCAACATAACCTAAAACTTCTTTTTCAATAGCAATATAAGAAATGGTTTTTCCTAAATTTTGTTTGACTGTAACTTTTTGTTCTAAATGATTAGAAACTGAAACTCCGATTTCAACCATTAATTTTTTATTTCCTAAAGCTACTTTTTTGCCTTCGATAGTTCCTGTAACGCCTTTTCCGGTAATGGTTTCAAAACTTTGAACTTCTTTTACTATAGTATTTTTAGCTTTCGCGAAATTGACTACGGCTTGCGCCAAAGGATGTTCGCTATGCTGATTTAGAGAAGCAATGTTTTGAAGCAGAAAATCTTCCTCATTATTAATCGAATATATTTTTTCTACGGATGGCTTTCCTTCGGTAATTGTACCCGTTTTATCAGTAATTAAAACATCAATTTTATTCATGTTTTCCAAAGCTTCGGCATTTTTGATCAGGATTCCGTTTTGAGCACCTTTTCCAACACCAACCATAACTGACATCGGAGTTGCGAGTCCAAGTGCGCAAGGGCAAGCAATAATTAAAACGGCAATAGCGTTGATTAATCCGTAAACGTAAGCAGGTTCTGGACCAAATTTTGCCCAAAGAAAGAATGTCAAAATCGAAATAATAACAACAGTTGGTACAAAATACTTAGAAACTCGATCGGCTAATTTTTGAATTGGAGCGCGAGATCGGCTAGCGTCATTTACCATTTGGATAATCTGTGAAAGCATCGTTTCTGAACCCACTTTTTCAGCAATCATCACAAATGATTTTGTACCGTTTATAGTTCCAGAAATCACTGCATCGCCAGTTTTTTTATCAACCGGAATTGGTTCTCCCGTAATCATAGATTCGTCGATATTGCTTTCGCCAGAAGTTATTTTTCCATCAACTGGAATTTTTTCTCCTGGTTTTACACGAAGTAAATTTCCCTTTTGAATGTTGTGAATTGAAATGACTTTATCAATTCCATTTTCAACCAAAGTAGCTTCTGTTGGTGCTAATTTCAATAATTCTTTTATAGCGCCATTCGTTTGTCCATGAGCTTTAGCTTCCAGCAATTGTCCTAATAAAACTAATGTGATAATTACAGTTGCAGCTTCAAAATACAAATGAATTGTTCCGTGATGTGATTTGAATTCCGATGGAAAAATATCTGGGAAAAACATTCCGACAATACTAAATAGGAAAGCAACGCTGGTTCCAATTCCAATTAAAGTAAACATATTTAAATTCCATGTCACAATGGATTTGTAAGCACGGACAAAAAACATCCAGCCTGTATAAAACAAAACAGGAATCGAAAATAAAAGCTGAACCCAATTCCATTTTTCAATAGACATTATGTTGTAAAGCGGATTATTCGGAATCATTTCTGACATTGAGATGAAGAAAATAGGAAGCGTAAACAAAATTGCGATTTTCATTTTCTTCAATAAATCAGAATAGGTTTTGTTTTCTTCGCTTTCCGAAGCTTGCATCGGAACTAAATCCATTCCGCAAATCGGGCAGTCACTAGGTTCGTTTGAAATGATTTCTGGATGCATCGGACACGTAAATTGTGTCGCAGTTATGGTAACTTGGGGTACTAAATCCATTCCGCAAACCGGACAGTCTCCCGGTTTATTGTATGTTTTGTCTCCTTCGCAATGCATTGGACAATAATAAATGCCATTTGCACTGTGCTGATGTGCTTTTTTAGTTTCTGTTTTATGATGATCGTGATGCTCTTTTTTATGACCTGAACAGCAAGATTTTACGGCAGTTTCACCATGGTTTTTAGGAGAATCCATTTCAATAGTATAATTTCCTGCTGCAGATAAGACTTCTTGAAATTTTTCTGTCGGAACATGTTTTTCCATTGTAATCGTAGCTGTTGGTGGATTCAAGGTTACTTCTGCCTGAACACCTTCAACTTCATTCAAAGTTTTTTCTACTTTGGTTCGACATCCGTTGCAAGACATTCCTGAAATTATATATTGATGAGTCATTGTATTGGTTTTTAAGTATTACAATGCAAATTTCTGAACTACCGACGAGTTTGATTTGTATAATTTTGAGAATGATTTGTAAGATTTACTAAATGCTGTTTTTTAACGCAAAGGGCGCAAAGAATTTACGCAAAGCACACGAAGTTTTTTTTAAAAGATTATAAAGTTCTCAAAGCTTTGCGCATAATAAGTTAGCCACAGATTAAGAGGATTAGCACAGATTTTTAAAATCCTTTTAATCCTTATAATCTGTGGCTAAAAAACTTTGCCCCGATAGCTATCGGGATTGCGAGAAATTAAATATTCTCGATCTGAATACGTTTTTTATCTTTCGATTGTTTGAACGATGTAGGAGTAAAGCCTGTAATTTTTTTAAATTGATTACTCAAATGAGCTACATTACTGTAGTTGAGAATATCAGCAATTTCGCTTAACGAAAGCTCATTATAAATCAATAATTCTTTTACTTTTTCAATTTTTTGACTTATGAAATACTTTTCAATCGTGGTGTTTTCAATTTCCGAAAATAAGTTACTCAGCGAATTATAGTCCTGATTTAAGTTTTCTGCCAAATAATCAGATAAGTTGATTTTAAGTTCGTTGTTTTTATGATGCACTAAATCGACAATCAGATTTTTTATTCTTTCGACGGTTTTTGTTTTTTTATCGTCAATTAAATCAAAACCTAAAACTTGAAGGTTTTCTAATAAAACTTCTTTTTGCTCGTCGCTAATTTCTTTTTCCAGTTCGACTTCACCCAATTCAACAGAGATAGTAGGAAGTCCGAGTTTTTCGAACTCAGACTTCACTACCATTTTGCATCGGCTGCACACCATATTTTTGATGTAAAGCTTCATATTTATTTGATCGTTTCTACCACATTTCCGCAAGTCAGCATCGAAGAACCGTAATACGGATTTTTAACTGCTTTTTCTTTGCTCAACCAGTCAGCATCTGCCATTGGGCAATATTGTTTGTAGATTGGTTGTTCTGGATTAGAAACTTTTATAAGATCGTAAGTGCTTTTAGATAAAGATTTAAAAGTCTCGCGTTGTTTCTTAAGATCTGTTGTTGCTGAAATACTTTTAGCATCGGCAGTTAATTTTTTAACCACTTTCATCCAAACTGTATGTTCGTTGCTTTTTAGTTTGTCCATTTTTACTGCAGTAATCGCTGTCAGTAAGTCTTTGGCTTTCGCCGAAGTCAATTTGCTGTCACTTTTAATAAGTGCATCTTTTACAGTAAAATAAGCATCATAAACAGATTGAAGCTGACTCGCATCAACGATTTCTGTTGTTCCTGATTCTAATTTTGCTGTATTTGCCTGAATGTTATTTGTACTAAATAATACTGTAAGTACTGTTGCTAAAGCTATGATTGATTTTTTCATTGTATATAATATTTTGGTAAAGGATTTTAATTTCCTTTAAAATTAATTAAAAATTTAGTTTTAAAAAAGACCCAATATGGGCTGTCATAAATAGGGAGAATTATATTTTCGGCTTTAGCCAAATAGAAGTAAATCCAGAAGAAATTGTAGAGTTACTGTAAAATGAAATAGTGTTTTTTAAAGAAAAATTAAAAACATCATTTTGTAAATCAAGATCATTTGAAGTTAAAATAACAAATTGCAATGCAGAAGTTGTACAGCCAGAATGACGACATTTTCCGTCACAATTGTGTTTTTCCTGTTTTGAAGTTTTCTTTTCGCAGCATTTTTTAGAACAGCTGTTGTCTTCTTTAGAAGCAACTTCTTTTTGATGCCCCATATTGCATGCGTAAGTATAACTCGGATTCAAAAAGAAACTTAGCGTTATAAAAAGCAGTATTATATGGATTTTCTTTTTCAAAGAAATTGTTTTTTAGAAGTACAAATTTAGTTAAAAATGTTTGGGAAAATTACTTTTTAAGATTTCAATAACTACAGTTTCTTAAAATCAGTTGGCTTCATGTTTTTACGTTTTTTGAAATAATTCGTCAAATGACTTTCGTCTGTAAAACCAAATTCGTACGCAATCTGTTTAATTGGCAATTGATTGTTATGAAATCTTTTTTCGATTAAAGTCGTTCTTAAATTATGAATGTACTCGCGATAACTGATGCTGAAAGTTCTTTTGAAATAAGCACTAAAATAGGTTTGAGCAATATTAAAATGATCTGCAATCACTTTTACCTGAACCAGTTTGGGCTGATAAATATTCTGATGAATGTAATTAGCAATTTGTTCGCTATCCAAATGAGTCGATTTCATCTGTAAATTCATGCCTCGAATTGTTTCTTTAATTAAGCCAAAAAGAGAAAGAATCTGATAGAAAACAATGGGAGAGGAGGTGACATCTATATAATGTCCGTATGTTACAATGTTTTCAACGGTATTTTTTAGAATTGTTTTGCAAGGTTCGTCAAACTTCAAAACAGTTTCTTTTAGAATTTTATCGCGCATGAAACTTTCGGGAGTATTTACTAAAAATTCATCGCAAGTAAGATTCTGTTTGGAGTTGAAATAATTATCAGTGAATTTGATAAAAATGAATCGGGTACTTTTCTTTATATCAAAATAATGTTCGTCGTCTGGCGAAATAACAAATAAATCTCCTGCTTTATACGGAAGCAGATTATTATTGAGGTGATGAATTCCACTTCCTTTTTTTATATAGATGATTTCGTAATACGTATGAGTATGCGGAGGAAGATGAAATTTCTCTTCTTCAAATTCATCAAGAACAAGCGTCTTAAACTGATTTAATTTCGGCATAACCTAAATGTACAATTTTATATCGCAAATTTACAACTTTTTTTAAGGTTAACGGTGTTAATTTTGCGTCGTAGAAATCTATTCCTTTCTACAATAATCAAAATGAAAAAAAGTCTTATTGCACTCTCTTTAGGAGGGTTAACTATTGGTATTACAGAATTTGTAATGATGGGATTACTCCCAGATATTGCTTCAGATATGAAAGTTTCAATTCCAGTTGCAGGATATTTAATTTCATCTTATGCACTTGGAGTTGTTATTGGAGCACCTTTGTTAGTAATCGCAGGAAGAAATTATGCGCCTAAAAAAATGCTTTTAATTTTAGCTTTAATGTTGGCAGTTTTTAACTCATTGTCAATTATAGCTCCCGATTATAATGTGTTATTTGCTTCTCGATTTTTGTCTGGTTTACCACACGGAGCATTCTTTGGAGTGGGAGCGGTAGTCGCAAGCCGTTTGGCAGATAAAGGAAAAGAAGCGCAAGCAATCTCGATCATGTTTGCAGGTTTAACGATTGCCAACTTAATAGGTGTGCCAATTGGAACTTATATAGGTCACCACTTTATTTGGCGATATACTTTCGTATTAATTGCTATTGTTGGATTATTGACTTTTTTGGCCATTTATTTATGGATGCCAAATCTTGAAAAAGGAGAAAGTGTAAATATGAAGACACAACTTCAGTTCTTTAAGAAAACAGAAGCTTGGCTAATTATCGGAATAACTGCTATTGGTTTTGGAGGCCTTTTTGCTTGGATCAGTTATATTGCTCCTTTATTAATCAATGTATCAAAGTTTTCTCCAGAAGATGTTTCTTCAATCTTAATTCTAGCAGGATTAGGAATGGTGGTTGGTAATTTCGTAGGAGGTAAATTGGCAGATAAATTCTCGCCAGCGCCAACTACATTAGCTTTATTATTAGTAATGTCTTTAGATTTAATTCTAGTTTACTTTTTCTCATTTAATCAATATGTATCGCTGTTTCTTACTTTCTTAACTGGAGCTATTTCATTTTCGGTTATTGCGCCAATTCAAATGCTAATGATTCGTACGGCAAAAGGAGCAGAAATGATTGCCTCGGCATCCCTTCAGGGAAGTTTTAATATTGGTAATGCTTTAGGTGCGTTTTTAGGCGGATTGCCTTTGGCGGCAGGACTTAGCTATTCTTCTCCAAACCTTATTGGAGTTATGATGTCAATTATAGGAATGATTATTACATTCATACTGATGAGGTTACATCAAAAACAAGTGCAGTTGCAGCACATTTAAATACAATTTAGTTACTTTTTTTAAGCCCTTAACGTTTGTTTAAGGGCTTTTTTTATGTCTATAATGAAAATTTTATAGAACACATTTCTTCCAGAGGCCAGTTTTATCAGAAAATACATTTTAAAAATGCGCTCTTTTTTCTATTTAATTTGTTTTTTTTTAAAATTTCTTCAATTTTTTAAGTGTAAAATTCACACCTAATAATTTCGTAATTAATATTCCTGTAATCGATTGTTTTTTTTGCAAAAATCAAATCAAATGAACGATTAATAATAATATATTTAATATTTTATGTTGGTATAAATTATATATCTAATATAAAAAAGCGATAAAATTTCTGATTCATAATTTTTTTTATGAAATTTTTGGCAAAATTTATTTTTCGCTTAAAAAAAATATCTATGTTTGTGTAATCGATTACAACTTTTTTTTCGATGTTCGAAATCGATTAAGTATTTAGATTAGAAAAGGAATATAAATGAAGAAGAAATAAGACGTCGAAAAATTTTAATATTAAAACAAAACCACAAGTAATAATTATAAGAATGAATTGAAAAGTAACCACAAAAAACCACTTAAACCAAACGAAAAAACATTAATTAACTTAAACAATCAACCATGAACTTTAAAGAATTATTAAACAAAGGAGCAGATTTTTGCTCTAAACTTGTTTTCTTACTGTGCTTATTGATAGGTAGTCAAATACACGCACAGGGCACAACGATAGAGGGAACCGTGAAGGATGCTGCGGGACTTTCTCTTCCTGGGGTAAACGTCTTAGAAAAAGGAACTAAGAACGGAACTTCTACCGATTTTGACGGGCATTATAAATTGAAACTAACCAATTCAAAAGCCGTATTGAGTTTTTCTTTTATAGGATTTAAAACGATTGATATCTCTGCTGACGGTAAAACGAAAGTAAATGCAACTTTATCTGAAGATTCAAATAACTTAAATGAAGTTGTTGTAATTGGATATGGAACTTCTAAAAAATCTGATTTAACAGGAGCGGTTGCAACGTTTTCTGGAAGTGAGGTGCGTAAGATTCCAGTTCCAAACGTAGCAGAAGCATTGACAGGACGTATTGCCGGAGTATCTGTATCCTCTTCAGAAGGTTCGCCAGACTCAAATGTTCAAGTGAGAATTCGTGGAAACGGATCTTTAAGCCAAGATGCTTCTCCTTTGTATATCGTAGATGGTTTTCCTGTAAACAATATCAACGATATTTCTTCGTCAGATATTGAAACGATGACCGTATTAAAAGATGCATCATCTACAGCAATTTATGGTTCTAGAGGAGCTTATGGGGTTATTATTGTTACAACTAAAAAAGGTAAAGATGGTAAAATAGCTGTGAACTACAATATGTTCTACGGAATGAAAAAACTGGCTAATACTATTGACGTAACTTCTCCAGAGGACTATGTAAAATGGCAATATGAATATGCTTTACTTGATCAGAATGATAAAACCATTTTGAGCAACCCAAGTTCTTATACCAAATATTTTGGTAATTGGCAGGATTATGATATGTACAAAGGTATGAAAGGAAATAACTGGCAGAAGCAAGTTTTTGGACGTACAGGAGAAGTGCAAAGCCGTGACTTATCTATTCGTGGTGGAAGTGATAAAATGAATTACAACTTCAACTATGCACATTATGATGAAAAAGCAATTATGCTGGGATCAGATTTTAAGAGAAACAACTTATCTCTTGCGTTAAATAGTAAAGCTTCAGATAAAATAGATTTAAGTTTTACAGTTCGTTATTCTGATACTGAAATTAATGGTGCCGGAATGAACGAACAAAATGAAGTTTCATCTGCAGATTCTCGTTTGAAAAATGTTGTAGGATATGCGCCAATTCCAATTCCTGGCTTAACAACTGATGATACAGATGAAGCTGTAGCTAACAATTTAGTGCATCCTTTTGTTTCTATTGTAGATAACAACCGTGAGCAGTTGAGAAAAAACTTTAACACATTAGGAAGTTTTTCTTGGAAACTTACTTCAGATTTAATTTTTAAAACAGAATTAGGTTTAGATAACTACAACTATCAAGATTACCGTTTCTACGGACGTACGACTTATTACGTAAAAAATAACCCTGCGGCAGAAAGACAAGGTATGCCTGCAATGATAATGTCAGATAGAAAAGATACTCGTTTTAGAAATGCAAATACGCTTAATTACGATTTGAAAAAAATAGTTGGCGAGAATCATAGTTTGAAATTGCTTTTAGGAGAAGAATCTATAGATTATAAAAGAAATGATTTAACGAATACAATTCAAGGATATCCATTGTCTTTCGAGTTAGATGAGGCAAAGAAATTAACTACACAAGGAACTCCAGTATCAGTTGATAATTTCTATTATCCAGACGATAAATTGCTTTCTTTCTTTGGACGTGCAAATTATGATTATAAAGATAAATATCTTTTTACAGCGACTTACCGTGCAGATGGTTCAAGTAAATTTTTAGGAGATAATAAATGGGGCTTTTTCCCAGCAGCAGCAGCAGCTTGGAAAATATCTGGAGAAGAATTTATGAAAAATGCTTCATGGGTTAACCTGCTTAAATTAAGAGTAAGTTATGGTGAAGCAGGTAATAACAATATTCCAACTGGACAAATGGTTCAAAGTTTTATTTCTTCTACCTCAACATGGATCAATGGTGTTGATAACTATTGGGCAGCCTCTAAAACAATGGCTAATCCAGATTTAAAATGGGAAACGACAATTACACAAAATATCGGTTTAGATTTTGACTTATTCAAAAATAAAGTTACTGGATCTGTCGAAATGTATAAAAATAAGACGAAAGATTTATTAATGCTTTTCCCAATTTCTGGAGGTTATGATAACCAATATAGAAACATGGGTGAAATTGAAAACAGTGGTGTTGAAGCGACTTTGAACTTAAATCTTATTGAAAGACCTAAATACGGAGTGAGTTTATCTTTCAATGCTGCATTTAATACCAATAAAATCAACTCGCTTGGAGTAATGGATAATTTTACTGCATCTTCTGGATGGGCTTCTTCATCAATTACTGGAGATTATTTAGTAAACGTAGGACAGCCATTAGGTATCATGTATGGTTATAAGAGCGATGGACGTTACGAAGTTTCAGACTTTGATTATAGTGCAGGAACTTATACTTTAAAAACTGGAGTGCCAGATGCTACTACAGTAGTAGGAAAGATGCAGCCAGGTGCTATGAAATTAAAAGATATCGATGGCGATGGCAAGGTAGATGCTAATGATCTTACGGTTATTGGAAACGCTAATCCAAAAAGTACTGGAGGTATGGTGTTAAATGCTAATGCTTATGGATTTGATCTTTCTGCAGCTTTTAACTGGAGTATTGGAAATGATGTTTACAATGCAAATAAAGTGGAGTTTTCTACATCAATTCCAAATGGGCAATATAGAAATTTAAATTCTGAAATGGCTGATGGAACAAGATGGACAAACTTGAATACAACTACTGGACAGTTAGTTACAGATCCAACGGAATTAGCTGCTTTAAACGCAAATACCACAATGTGGTCTCCTTATATGCCTCGTTATGTTTTTAGTGACTGGGCTGTTGAAGATGGTTCTTTCTTGAGACTTAATAATTTAAGTTTAGGTTATACTACACCAGGCGATTTAACTTCTGCTTTAGGAGTTTCTAAGCTAAGATTTTATTTTACAGCTAGTAATGTTTTTGTTTGGACGAAATATTCAGGTCCGGATCCAGAAGCTTCAACTAGAAGAAACACGCCTTATACACCGGGTGTTGATTATTCAGCATATCCGCGAAGCAGACAGTTTATTTTTGGTTTAAACCTTAATTTTTAATTCAGTAAAACTTTCACAAGATGAAACATAAAATATTAATCGCAGGAATATTTGTAGCAAGCTTTTTTACTTCTTGCTCAGATGATTACTTAGATGCTCCAGCAAAATCAACACTAGACGAATCGGTTATTTTTTCTAGCCCAGGATTAGCTGAATCGGCAATTGACGGAATTAAAATTCCATTTGCTGAGACCAACTCATACAGAGGACGTTTTCTTCCTTTTTATGGATTAAATACAGATACAGAATGGTACAATTCTTCTCAGACAGTTAGTGATGCTTCTGATTTATGTACTTATGATGCAAAGCCAAATAACTCTCAGATGAATACAACTAATAATGCTTGGGCAATGATGTATTCAGGTATTGAGCGTGCTAATATCTGTATTCGTGGTTTACGTACTTATGGTAATCCAACACCAGGATCAGAGTTAGGATATCTGTTAGGTGAAGCATTGACATTAAGAGCAATTTATTATGCCGATTTGGTAAAAGCTTGGGGAGATGTGCCTGCAAGATTTGAGCCATTAAACAATGCAACTATTTATATTGAAAAATCAAGTCGAGATGTAATTTACAAACAACTTATAGCTGATTTAGCTGAAGCTGCAACATTGGTTCCTTGGCCAGGTGAGTCTACTGCGACAAGTACAGTAGAAAGAATTAATAAAGCTTTTGTAAAAGGGTTTCGTGCTCGTTTAGCATTAGCGGCAAGCGGTTATCAGCAATATCCTGACGGAATTAGAAGAAGTACAGATCCTGAATTATCTGTTGCAAATATGTATGCATTAGCTTTATCAGAATCTCGTTCTGTTATTGCTAGCGGTTCAGCACATTTGGAGTCTTCATTTGAGACATTTTGGAAAAAATACAACCAAGAAAATATTACAGCAGGAGGAGAATCTCTTTGGGAGCTTCCTTTCTCAGATGGTAGAGGTCGTATGTTATTTACTTTTGCAGTTCGTCATACTACAAATGACCAGTTTCATGCTAACGGTGCAAATCGTGGAGGTGTAGCAGGTCCGCTTCCAACAGTATTCTATGATTACGATCAAGCAGATACAAGAAGAGATGTAACTTGTGTTCCTTATAAATATGGTACAGCAGTAAACAATATTGCTAAACAAGAATTGGGAGCTTTAAACACTTGGTATTTTGGGAAATACCGTTACGAATGGATGACTCGTTTTGTTACTTCAACAAATGACGATGGAGTAAACAAAATTTATATGAGATATGCAGAAGTTCTTTTAATTGCAGCTGAAGCAGCTAACGAATTAGAAGGCCCAGCGGCCGCAGCTCCATATTTAAAAGAAATTAGAAGAAGAGCATTCCCAACAGCAGTTCAGACAGAAAAAGTTGATAATTATGTAAATGCATTGACTAGCAAAACAGCTATGTTTAACGCTCTTGTTGAAGAAAATAAATATGAGTTTACAGGTGAAATGGAGCGTAAACAAGCTCTTATTCGTTGGAATTTATTAAAATCAAAATTAGATGAAGCTAAAGTAAAAATGAAAAATTTAGCGGATCGTACAGGTGCTTACGCAGATGTTCCAGCAACATTATATTATAAGTACCAATCTGATAATGTGAGCTTAGATATTTATGGTCTTAACCGTGGCGAAACTACAAATCCAGGTGCAGATTATACACAATTCGCTTGGACTTGGACAGGTGCCGCATCAGAAACTAAGATCAATACTTTGTACAAACCAGGTGTTAATCCAGATAATAGACAATTCTGGCCAATCTGGCAGGTGTTCCTTGACGGAAGTAATGGAAAACTGACTAATGATTATGGGTATTAATAACATTCTGATAATTAACAAAGTAGAATTATGAAAACAAAATATATAACTAGAGGAATAATCGCTGTATTATTAGTTTTGCTGACTTTTTCAAGCTGTGAAACTTTTAATGAAGCTGTTATCGACGATTTAAATGTAACTAGAGCTTTTTCGCCAATAGGGCTTACAGCTACCGTTAGAAATCAGACTACTGTCGAATTAAATTGGACAGTAAAAGAAGATGCAGATCATTATGTGGTAGAGTTTAGTGCAGATGATCCAGAGTTTAAAACCATTTATAAAACCATCAATGTCGCTCCAACAGAACTTCCTGTAAAAGTTGCGCTAGAAGGAGAAACGGTTTATTCAATCAGAGTGAAATCAGTAAGCGCTTCAGGTTTAGATGATTCTAAATGGTCTGTTGTAACTGCTACAACTTCGTCAGAGGAACTTTTTCTTCCAATTCAAGATGGTGATGTAGAAGCAAAACAAGTGACTTTAAGATGGACTCCTAACATTACTGTTACGCAGATTGTTGTAAATCCAGGTGCAATAACACATACAATTACAGCAGCAGAAAAAACAGCAGGAGTCGCAATTGTTACCGGATTAACTGCTGAAACAGCTTATACAGCAGAGTTAATGAATGGTACTAAGAAAAGAGGTACAACAACATTTACAACTGGAATTGATATTGGAACTGGAATTTTGATTAAACCAGAAGACGATTTGAATGCTAAAATTACTGAAGCTGCTTCAGGATCGGTTCTTGTATTAATGCCTGGAGATTATACTGTATTTACAGGCGAGATCGCATTGAACAAATCGATTACACTGAGAGGACTTCGTACTTATGATAAACCGAAGTTGCATGTGAAATTTACAGTTAATGCAGGAACAGCAAATCTGTCTTTGATCGATTTAGATTTGGATGGAACAGGAATGGATAATGCTGCCGTAATTACTATCTCTGGAGCAAACTCAACTTATGGTGATTTCTTAATTAGCAGCAGTAAAGTACATGATTATACTCGCGCATTAATTGCTGCAAACGCGGCTGGATCTAAATTGTCTTCTTTCACAGTAGATAATAGTATTGTAAAAAATGTAAACACTAATATTGGTGCAGATTTTATCGATTTTAGAAATACGTATGTTGCAAGTATTGTTCTTAAAAACAGTACATTTGATACTTGTTCTATAGGACGTGACTTTGTAAGAGCTGATGCAGTGGTTTCTCCAAATGGTTTCTCAGGAACGGGATTAACTACAAATGTATTAATTGACAGCTGTACATTATACAATGTATCAAATACAGTTGCTCCTAAGAGAATATTGTACTTACGTTTTGCAAGTAATAACTCAACAGTTAAAAACACGTTGATTACTTCAACAACTGCAATTTTTACCAATCAGCCAGCGACCAATCAGCCGACATTTAATAAAAACTATTACAATGATGCGGTAAGTTTTATAGACGCAACAATTACTAATAATAAAATTGATGCATCAGCAACTACTGCAAATCCGCAGTTTGTTGATCCAGCAAATGGAGATTTCACAGTTAAAAATCAAACGTTGATTGATAACAATATTGGAGATCCAAGATGGTTAAAATAAAATTTCATGGTTAGTTAATAGAAAAGCGGAATACATTTTTGTATTCCGCTTTTTTTATGAATCTATATTTTCGCAAAATGATTTCTAACTTATTCAATTATAAAATCGAATTTTTTAAGTAATCCTGCGAGCGCTGTATGTGAAACTTTTGTGCCTTTTATTTTGTTTTCTGACGGATCAAAAGAATAATTTTTAGAAGTTCTGAAATCAGTTTTCTCCAGAATACTTTCCACGAAAGTGGCACCAGAAAGATCACAATTTTTAAAAATAGCCAGAGATAAATCGGTATTAGATAAATCCGTTTCTTTCAAAGAACAATCGACGAAATTGGTCTTCTTGAGCTTTTTATAAATGAAAGTCGAATAATCTAAAATGCAATCTTCAAAATTCATCGAAAATAAAAAACTATTGCAGGCGCTGAAATCAAGTCCCATTAATTTGCATCCAATAAATTTGATGTTTTTCAACCCAGTGTTTTTTAAAACAGCAAGTGAAAGATTGCAGTTTTTAAAAGTAGAATCTAGAAAGTCATTATGACTCAAATCACTTTTAGAAAAGTTACAGTTAATGAATTCGCAATTAACAAATTCGGTATTGGCTAAACTTTGATCCGAATAATCGATCGATTCAAAAGTTCGGTTTTGATATAATTTTGATTCCATATAAATTTTAAAAAAGCGTATAAAGTTTTATTCTAATTCGATACAATCGAAAATAGTATTGTTTTGAAGTATTTCTGCAACATTCAATTCGCTGTCAACTCTTAGAATATTGTCGCAGTCTTCAAGGTCAAAATTCCACTCAGAATTAGGTAATAATTCATTTAGAAATACAGAAGCCGATTCAAATTTGGCCTTATTATCAACGGAAGTTTTAAAAACATAAATCATAATTTGCATTTTTGAGGAAGCAAATTTCTGAAAAACACCCACATATTTGTTAGGATTCTATAATCAATAATTAGGACTTATCAATCATTTTTCGGTATCGAATAGGAGAGATTCCTTCTGCTTTTTTAAAAAATCGGCTAAAGTAAGATTGATCTTCAAAGCCTACTTGCGTTGCGATTTCACCTACAGAAAGAGTAGTTTGAAACAGTAAATATTTAGCTTCTAATAATATGTTTTCGTCAATCCATTTAACCGCCGATTTTCCAGTTACAGTTTTGACACATTTGTTTAAATGGTTTGGAGTGACATTTAATAGCGAGGAATAATAATTAACTTGGTGTTGGACTTTTATATGATCATGAATCAGCTCTTTAAATTTTCCCGTAATTACTTCTGCTGCCGAAATGCTTTTAGAAGTTTTTACCGCATTTTTATTCATTTCATAAAACAACGTAATAAGATACGATTGCACAATATTCAAATCTGTAATTGTGGTTTCTGAATATTCCTTTTTCAATCGTTCCAAGATATTAGTAATTGGCACAATATCTTCAGGAGCGAGTTTAATTTTTGGATTTCCTGAAATCTTTAGAAAATCAAAATCATTCAGAAGTTCGCGGCTGCCATATTTTCGAATTAAAATATCAGGATGAAACTGGCAGATATAGCCTTTATGAATGTTATTAATATTATCAAGCGAAAAAATCTGCCCAGCCGGAACCATTATCATTTCGTTATCAGTTGTGATATGTTCCTGATAACCCAATTTCATAACATGCTGACCTGAAGAAATAAAAATTAAAGTATGGCAAGAATGTTTAGAAGGCGGAACAGGATGCTGCATCTGCATCATTTCTTCGATTTCAAGACAGAAAAAATGATCAGAATTCGACTTGAAAAGCAAATGAATAGGATTGTCCTCTCCTAAAAACTTTTCTCGAAATCCTTTTGGCCCATAGGTTTTTATTTTCTCTGCCTGCTTCTTTTTCATTTTTAATAATATAATCTAAAATCAAGCAGTTTGCATAGATTGTAATGTTTGGCATAAAGATCTTCGACAACTTCAAATAAATTATCGTTTTCCTGATACAAACTAAAAAAAGCTTTATCAATCGTGCTGCAGCTTGCAATTTTATTATAAGTCGATCCGTAGCCAGAAATTGCTCTCGCTCCAGTTATGTCTAAGAAATATTGTGCTTCTTCTTCATTTAAATCTAAAACTTTCAGATTCGCAAAATGAATAATTTTGCCTTTCATTTTCCCTTCAAACAATTCAGCAATTTCTTCGATGCTGTAATAATAATCGTGAAGACAAATATTGTTTTCCTGACCTGGCATGGCAAGATAAATAATTTCATAATCCTTGAAATTATGATCTTCGTAAAGTAAAATATTCAAACTTTCTTCCAAACCTTCGATTGTATCACAAGTTTTATGAATGCTCGAAATTCCTTGGTCAATGGCCAATTCTTCCAAACATTTTACCACATTAGTTGGGGTATGATCGTCTATATCTTTGACGCCTTCAAGGCAGAAAATAAATTTTTCATTATCCATGCAGTTCTTTTTTCTGGTATTTAGGGATTGAAATTCTTCTTTTTTTGTTTCTAACAAAAGTATTTTTTCTGAAATGAAATCTAGCATAGAAAATAGAATTTAACGTGCTTTTTAGATTTTAAACTTTGGTTAAAGCTGAGTAAGTTTTTAAGCGTATTTTTGTAAACCGAAAATAAATTACACATGATACAAATTAATCAGACGGCATCTTTTGCCCTCGAAGATATATTATTCTCTTTTGCTCTTGAATCTGAAGCAGCAGAAGTTTTTAAAGGACAGAATGTTTTATTTACCGGAATTGGAAAAGTAAACGCAGCTTATGAATTGACAAAGGCGATTCAAAAGAAAAGACCTTCTGTGATAATAAATTTAGGATCGGCAGGAAGCAGCTGTTTTCAAAAAGGCGATGTAATTTGCTGTACGAAATTTATACAAAGAGATATGGATGTTCGAGGCTTGGGATTTGCATTATATGAAACACCTCTTTCGGGTTTGCCTCCAGTTTTAGAATATGGTTTATTAATGGACAATCTAAAGGAAGGAATTTGCGGAACAGGCGATAACTTCGAAATGGAACATTGTTCAGATGCCTACAATGTGGTTGAT
>Ga0160502_100472_pt1 | contig 26239 bp, 10 predicted proteins | sample DIDnMG_14_FD_108237 | JGI IMG/M metagenome (GOLD analysis project Ga0160502, IMG submission 108237) | Enriched soil microbial communities from UW Madison campus, WI, USA - DID2933_E24_Xylan MG | ecosystem: Environmental > Terrestrial > Soil > Unclassified | place: USA: Madison, Wisconsin... | reverse complement strand
ATGAATTATAATTTTCAGCATCTGGATTGTAAAAACGCTCAGGAATTGCTGCCTTTCCGATTAGCTCTGCTAATGCGTCAAGCATTGCTGTAAATGGATTGAAAGGAGTATATTTTCCATCAAATTTTGGTAATACCTCAGCTAGTATTTCAAGATATCTATCCATACGAGGTGTACCTCTTCCTTCTATACCATCACCCAAGTATGTTTTTACTGTAGGTTTATCAGCTTTTGTAAAATCAACTAATAAACCAATTTCTTTTCCCTTTAGGGAATTAAGATAATTATTAATTTCAGCTTTCTTATCAGAAGGCGTTTTTGCATCAACTAAATAAATTTTAGTTAAAATTCCAGTAGATTCTTTAATGCCCCCAAGCTGATTTAGAATTTTTTGTTTTTCGTTATCTGAAATTACAGTTGCTAAATCAAAGAGATGTACGTCCGAAGTATTGACTGCTGTTTTATCTTCGGTATATTTCTTATTTGCATCTTTTGCAAGATTAACAACGTAGTTTTCATAATTTTCACTTCCTGTACCATTTCCAGAAGTGTCATTGCCGACACAACCTAAAGTATTAGAGTAAATTTCTAATTTATCTGCTTTTGCAATTGCATCGATCTTAGCAATATATTTTGTTAAGTCTCTTTTAGCAAGATCAGTTTTTATTTGATCATAGTATGTCCTAATATATTTTCTCTTACTGCAGTCTTCACTGTTTTTGTATATTAGCCAAATAACGGTTGTCTTTTCATTTTTTTCTTCAATTTTATCTTTATAGTTTGTTTCAGGGTAATCGGCACCTGTACCATTAACTTTATATTTATTACTTGCAGTATTCCAAATATAGTTGACGATTTTACCATTTTCATTACTTTCAAAACCTCCTAACATTCCTTCAGGAACTACTGGAACTATGCTTCCAGAAAGTATTGTGCTTTCATTAGTTTGTACAAATCTCCAATCAGGTGTAAGTCCAAAACCACCAGCCAAAGCCCCAGAAGAACTTTTCTGGAAACCATAGAATTTCCATCCACCGCTATGAATAATATCCCAATCGTTATGTGATAGTACAGTACCATTCCCATAATCCATTAAGAGATCCGTTTTTCCTGATTCAGTGTCAGTAGAGAAAGGATGTTTAAGACCAAAGACACCATGTCCAAGCTCGTGAGCAGCAGTTTTTAAATTATTGTCAAATACAAAAGCATATTGACCTCCAAGTGGCATAAAACCTTTATATCCATCTTGGCCTGGTCTGCCAGTGTAAATGATGTAATAGGTTTCGTCATCATATTTAAGATTACTCGCTTCAATCTGATTTATTATATTAATTTGTCCATCAGTGTACACATTCATAATTCCGCTGTCTCCACAAGGAACTATGTTAGGTAGAGTAGTTATATTGACATTTTGTGAAGTTACATTGAACTTAATTCCTGCTTTATTATAAACGTCATTAAGGAATTTTTCTGCATCTGCAATACTTGGCACATTTGCTCCGTTGACACTTAAAATAGTTACATTAATTGAAGGTTTTTGAGTTAGATCCCAAAGGTTTATTTTACCAGCAATATCAGATTTACCAGCAATAGTTTTACTAGGATCATTTGGATCTTTTTCTTGTGCTCCTTTTACTGTAGCAATGATACTATGTTTAGCAAAATTAAATTTCTTACTAATCTTTATTTCTACTTTCGTATCACTGATTTTTTGTGTAGCGACTTCTTCACCAGCATTAGTTTTAAAAACAACATCATCTAATGTTTTACCATTTTTAAATTCAGCCTCTGCAATAATGAAATCAAAATCATCACTTAAGTCAGATATTGCTTTATAATTTACCTTATAAGTGCCTCCCGTTTTAGTAGGGATGGTTTCATAGGATTCTAGAAGCTTTTTAGGCCCATCTTTTGGCTGTGGATCAAAAGCGTATTTGGCATTCGTTCCATTTGAAAAAGTAATTTTAACATCTGAAGAAGATATCTGAACAACTTCACCACTGCTAGATATACCATTGGTATTTGCAGCAGTTGCTTTTCCGCCTTCAGCTGGATTTGAAACAGTAGGTTCGCCTTTAGCTTCAGCTGGTATCGTAACAGTTTTTCCGTTTTTATCAGTATAAACTTGATCATAAGAAGATTTTGGAAGAACAGTGACAGCGCCATTAGTTCCTTTTATTGTAGTGCTTCCGTCAGGATTTAATGTTACCGATTCTATTACATAATCAAGCTTACCCTCAACTGGTTTTCCATCGCTTCCAAATACATCTTTAAACACCCCATCAAGATCAGCCATACTGCTCCAATTCGGATCATAGGCTGCGATAATTTCTCCAGAAATCAGTTTAAAATCAGTATTTAAACCAATACTGTTGAATGTAATCCTGATACGAGTGTTTTCACTTATATTTACTTTAGAACTTTTTTCGTTTTCTTCTTTATCTTCTGCGCTTTGTGCAATAAGTGTGTCAGCTGCATCAATAAGCTGTCTAAATTTTTCGATAAAAGGAAGCGTTACATAACCATCACCAGAAAAAGTTCCGTTGCTTCCAGTTGCATGTAAAACTACAATAGGAAAATCTCCCGCTGCGATAACATCATTAGGCAAAAGTTCTTTCAGCGGAGTAGTGTTTGCTAAATCTGCTGGATCTGGTTTTAAGCCACAGCCTTGAAAAGCAATTTCATCTCTTACTAGAGTATTAAATTCTTTAACTGTACTATGAGTGTATTTGCCAACTTCACAAGATGCACCTACAGTATATTCGTAAGTAGTATTAGGTTTAAGATTGGTAATAGTAAGGTTTTCTCTTGGAGTTACCACTTTATACCATTCTGAATCTGCATTTTTTTCACGGTAGTTTACCTGATAATCGAAGTTATCGATACTTCCTGACCAAGAAACTTTAGCCTGGTTTTCGCTTATACCGTCAACGCTTATGGCAAGTGGTGCTGTGCAATAAGTTTCGTAATCGAATGAGAAGATTTCGCTATATCCATTATTCTTAAAAACACCAATTTCTTCGGCTCCTTGAAGGGCTTTTGCTTTTATTCTCCAAGCATATTTTTTACCAGGTAGTAATTGTGGTTCTGAAACGCCATATTGTAACGTAGTCGAACGTGTTGTCGTGGTAAAAAGAGGAGGTGAGTATAAAAATGCATTTTGAACTGGAGTATATTTATCCCAGATTTCTACCAAAGAAAATTCATATTCAACGTTGCTCACATTGATTTGTCGTGGCGTCCAACTGAAAATAATGTTCTGAATATTCTGCTGCATTATAGAAGCATTATTCAGAGGAAGATTTAGAAACGGCGGATCATTTTGGAAAATAATTGTCGTTACACTAGTTTTCTTAGAAAGCTTTTTGTTGGTCGCAAAATCATAAACCTCAACAGAAAAATTATAAATACCTTCTGGAAGTGCCTGAGCATATTGGTTTGGATTGATTCCAAGGAGATATTGATATTCAAAGTATGGTGCTAAATCTACATTGGTTAACTGAAGGGGCACACCGCCTTCTAGATAAAGATCACGTGCTCCAACCACAAAATCATTTGTTGTTAATGAAATAGATTGCCCTTGGAAATAACATTTTAATCGAATCTGGCGATTAGAAATCGTTAAATCGTTTAAAGAAATCTGCACTTTGATTGGACTATTTATGGTAGTCGCATCGGCATAATTGCTTAAATAGATTGGCGATGGTTGCGAAATTTGCGTGCTTATTGTTACTGGATAAGTTTGCGCTATACCAGAAACCATTGCAGAAAGCCAAAACCCAAGGGTTAGAAATAGTTGATATTGTAGTTTTTTTAGCATTTGGGTGTTTTTATAACTATTATACTTTAAAATCTTTTTCTCTTAATGTTTTAATTCGATAGTATCATTTACTGCTTTTTCTATCGCCAATTGATGGTAAAATGGGATCATTTTCTCTTCTAATTGTGCACTGATTTCTTCAGCAGGTTTTTTATCTTGATTTAAATCAAAAAATGTATTGACTTCTTGTTTGCTGAAAGCCGCCATTGATTCATTATTCTGAAGTTCATTTTTTGGCAGTTTGGCAAGCATTGCAAACTCTCTCATCATCCATCTATGGTTAATTAGCTGTTTTTCGCTTTGTTTGCTTCTTTCAACCAATTTCAAATACTTGTTGTAAGCGGCTTTGTCTTTTGCTTCTTCGCTTGTAACTCCGTGCATTTTGTCTGTATTAACACGGCCAATTGCGGCTACATAAACTTTTTCGATATTTTCGTCTTTGGCAGATATTTCACGGTTTAGTTTCTGTGCGATATCAAAAAGGACAGAGTTGTATTTCGAAATAATTTCTTTATCCGAATTATATTGATCAAGATAATCGAGTGTTTTTTCTTTGAATTTTTTGTCATCCAATTCCATTCTTGCACCATTTAAAAGTTTATTTAACTTTTCAGTTTCTTCTTCTGGCACTGGTTTTAGGTTGTTTTGAAGCTGTTCAAGATTGGCAATGATTTCAGCTTTTGTTCCTTCTAATGTCACATCTTTCGAAGAGATTTTCAGAGTGCTTTCTGGTGCTTCTTTTGCTGTAACTTCTGTTTTTTCTTCTACTCGTTTTGGGCGAAGTTTGATTTTGTCAAATGAATAAGCGTAAGATAAAGTTGCTGTCAAATCATTATTGCGAACGGTTTGCGAACTGCTGAAAAGTGTAATACAGTTTAAACTGAAATTATGCTTTTGCAAATAAATGTACGAACCGTTTAAACGGATATTAATAATGTCGTTGACTTTATCACCATTATTGAAACTGGTGTTATAACTGGTAGAAAAGGAAGTATTTAGTTTTTTGTCATAAAATAATTTAGTAGCTCCAACTGTTGGCCCTAAAATTAAATTATCACTAGTATCTAGTTTTCCTATTGTACTGTTGAATGAAGCTGTCAGGTTTAGATCTTTCTGCGGATATCCAATAATGTATGAAAGTCCTGTGTTATAATAAGTGCTCGCACCGCCAGCAATTGTTTTTCCTTCTTGCTGATTTACGGCATCTTGCATACTAAAAGTTGCATTGAAAGCTTGTTTCTGTCTTTTATCATTTTTCAAAAGATAATTAACAGTAAGCGCTGCATTTTGATTGACTTGTCTGTAATTTAAAGTGTCTAAATTTTCATATTGAGAGGTCTGATTGATGTAATCAAACTGATTTCTGCTATTGGTAAATGATTGAAAATTAGAATAATTTACGTTGAAATTTAATTTCTGATTTGCTCTGAAATCGGCACTAATAGATGAAACTAATCTTTTCATCTGGCTTTGTTTCTGTTTGTCCAGATTGTCTTTTTGCAAACCTAAATTCAAGTTTAAGCTCAATTTGTCTTTGTATAAAGTTTGAGAAGCATTAACAGTAACATTTTCTAAGTCATTATTGAAATAATAACCTCCCAATGTTCTGTAATTCGGATCGATACGTTCGTAACCTAAACCTAATGTTCCTTTTCCGGCTGGATAAACCAATTGACCTTTCATTGCTTTATAGCTTGTCGTAGTCGAATTTGAGTTTACAAATAATGAAGCAACATTTTTTGCCTTTGTATTTCCTTCATCTCTTGTATCTTCTGTTATTGCACTGTTTGCAAATTCAGTTAAAACCTGTAATTTTTTGAATAGTTTAAAAGAGGTTTCAAAACTGATTGCAGCATTTTCTTTTGGAACAACTCCTAATTCGTAAGGAACTGGAATAGACAGCGAGTTAATCTCATCTTTTGCTCTAAAAAAGGTAAGTCCAAGATTTACTTTTTCTAAGGCATACTGCGTTTTAAAACCATAACCAAATCTTTTATACGTTGGAACCAATTCGCTATTGATCGCATCATATTCGCTACTTTTAACCAAACGTCCGTACATGGCGCTGATTTTAAATTTGCCTTGCGGAGTTAAATCAACACCCAAACCAGTAAATTGATGTCCGCTTAAGGTGTATGGAGAAAAAGTCATACTGACATCTCCAATATGTCCAGTTATCCATTTATAAGATGGATGGATGCTTAAACGATTCATTAGAACTGGTCTATTGTAACCAAAACTTTGATTGGTGTACGAAAATGAAAAAGGTATATTATATAATCCTGCGACATTCACATTGATATTTCCGTTTAAGAAATAGGTAAAAGGCTCTCTGGCAGCATTGCCAGAATAGAATACTCCGCTGGCAGAAGCGCCACCAGAGACATTTATTAATTTGGCTTTTCCTAATTCTTCAACATTGAAATTTTGTGCAAATCCCAAGGATGTAAACAATAGTATGCTAAAAAATGATATTCTTTTTAAATTCATTATAATATATTCAGGGCATGAAATAGGGAAGGACTGGCCTTATATTTCGAACTATTTTTATTAAAATTGACTTTTCGATCAAATGATCATGGCTTATTGTATAATTAGTTTTCTCAGTTTTGTTCCCTGCTGAGATTCAAACAATACAAAATAGATCCCCGATGGAAGTCCGTTTAAACTAAAATTGAACGAATACGTATCTTGTCCATTTCCGCTTTTAGAATCAATAACCACATTGTTATTTAGGTTATAAACTTTTACACTTGCCGGCATTACTTTGTCTAATGTTGCATCTACAGTAAATATTCCATTAGAAGGATTCGGATAAACTTTTATATCAAATTTTTTCTGTAAATCTGTTTCATCCGGATCAACATATTCGCCCTCGGTTACCAAAATGGTTTTGGTTTGATAAGATGTACATCTTCCTTTTTCAGTATTTAATGTAATATCATATTCCCCAGCTTTTGTAAAACTCATTTCAGCATAATCTCCATTATTTGTTGTTACAATTGCTTCTGGAGGTAGTTTCCATTCGATTCTATCTGCTTTTGGATTACTGATATCTACAATGATAAATTTCTCATTAACGAATACTTGAGAAGACATGGCAAACTCAGAACTGATAGCCGAATCTTGACTAGAAATATTAATTGTATCTGTTGCCTGACATCCTAATTTGTTGGTTACAACAACTGTGTAATTTGCAGCTTGAGAAACGGTGATCATTGCATTTGTGCTTTTGAATCCTTTATCAGAAGTCCATAAATAAGTTGCTTTATCATCATCAATTGTTGCGTTGATTGTCAAGCTTTGATCGTAACATAGCGTAACGTCTTCGCCAAGATAAATCACGTCTTTTGGAGGGTTTTCGATTGTAAAATCATAATTCATCACACAGCCTTTATTGTCTGTAATTTTTAGCGTATAATCTCCAGCTGACGCATTGCTTAAAACACTAGATTTTTCGCCTGTATTCCATAAATATTGATAAGGTGCTTGTCCGCCAAAAGTTGTCATGGTAATTGTAGCATCAGATCCGCCATAACAAGTTGGAATTTTGATTACTCCAGTAGCATCCAAATGCAATGGTGCTTTTACAGTAATAGATTTTGAGATCATACATCCATTAAAATCTGTTACCGTTACAGTATATGTACCAGGAGAAACATTCTTTAAAATTTCAGTCTTAGCTCCGGTATTCCATAAATAATTGTATGGTTTTGTTCCTCCTGTAACAGCTGGTGTAATTGTCCAGTCTTTTCCATCACCACAAAGAGTGTAATCTGAAGAAAGTGTATTGTCTAGTTGTTGAGGTTGGTCAATTGTAAACAAATCACTTTTTGAAATGTTGTTTTTGCTGTCAGTTACCTCAACATAATAAGTTCCGATTCCTAGATTTCCTAAAGTTACGTTAGTTCCTAAAACTCCAGTTTCTGGAACAGAATACCATTTGTATGTATAACCTGAGATACCTCCTGTCACATTTGCTCTAAGGCTTGCATTTTTATCTCCGTTACATAAAACAGAATTTATTTTGGTAATAGTTGCCACTAATAAATCTGGTTGTTTTACTTCGTAAAGCTCAGAAGTTACAGAACAGCCTTTCGCATCTGTCACAATTGCATAATATTTACCTGCTGGAAGATTTGCAGCTGTTGCTGTTGTTCCGTTTACGGCAGCATTTGCACTTGTAAACCATTGGTAGTTGTATGTAGGTGTTCCGCCTTGAACAGTAATATTGATGCTTCCATTAGAAAGTCCAAAACCTGTTGTTGGAGTAATTGTTTTTTGAGTTATTACAAGTTGTTTTGGTTCTGAGATTTGAACATTTACTATTGAAGTATAATTACATCCTTTACTGTCTTGCACTTGTATGTCGTAAACATTTGCTTTTAGATTTGAAATGGTAGCAGATAAATTATTAAATGCAATCCAATTGCCGTATCCTGAATCTTGCGATTTGTAACGGCATTGGAAATTATTGCTTCCGCCTGCAGCTGTAAGATAAATTGCTCCATCATTATAACCTAAACAGCTTGCATCTTTTTGTGTATTGGTAACAACAATTGGATCAGGTTGGGTAATTACGATTGAGTTGCTAGTGACTTCTACTTTATTAAAATCTTTTACAATGGCATAGTAAGTTCCTATTTCTAGATTGCTTAACAACGCATTTGATTCGTTTGGAATTTTTATATTGTTCTTATACCAAGTAATAGTTCTAATACCAAAACCACCTTTTACAACAGCAGTTATAGAAGCATTTTTACCATTGTTACAAGTAATTTCTGCCGATTGAGCAATGTTAATTTCTAATACATTATTATTGAAATCAAATTCTGTAGATTTTGTACATCCAGTTGCATCTGTTGCAGAAATTGTAAAAATGCTTGAAGCTAGATTTGTAAAATCGACCTGTTTTAAGTTTGAATTTGTTACGTCTTTAATTATGTTTCCGTTGCTGTCTTGACATACATATCTGTAAGGTGCGACTCCGCCAACAATTTCGATATGTAATGAACCGTCACTATTGCCTGCGGTTGGAATAGTTGGTACAATTTTGTCCAAATCAAATCCAAAATCCTGAGGCTGATCTATTACAATGTTGCTTAAAGTTCCAACACATAGATTTCCGTCATAAGCACTAACCGAGTAAGTTCCTTTTCTTAAAGAATATTGGTTTTTATCTGTGCTTCCGTTACTCCATAAATAAGTGTAAACTGGTGCTCCAGCGACAATATCAGGAGTTCCTCCAACAACATCAATTTCAACAACTCCATCATTTCCGTCATAACATGTTACATCTTGTTTGTTTGTTGTTGTAACAATAATTTGAGTTGGCTGTGTAATTTCGAATAGGTCAGAAGTTGTTTGATTGTTGTTTGAATCAATTACAGTTACATAATATTTACCTTTTGTAATATTTCCTGTAGTTCCTTCAGCATTTAAAATTGTATTGATTAAAGTACCGCTTTCGTTGTACCATTTATAAGTATAAAATCCTTGTGCATCTGGTACACCAGTTCCTGTAGCTGCTGCAGCTTTCAAAATACCTGTTCCGTCAAAACAATCAATTACTTTTGCGATAGAAACATTTACTTTAAGTTCTAAAGGTTCTGTAATTGTAAAAGTTTGTTCTAAAGAACAATTTTTGCTATCGGTTACAACAAGTTTGTAAGATCCCGCTGGCTGATTTTCTAAAACTTCGGTAGTTTGATCAGCAATTTCGGTATTATCCTTAAACCATTTGTAAGTGTATGTTGGAGTTCCTCCAGAAATTTGAACTGTAATTTTTCCGTTGCTTAAACCATATCCTGAAGCTGGTAGAATATTTTCGCTAATAGCTAATTCATTTGCTGGTTCCGTAATATTAATTGTTTCTGTTATCGAACAATTTACAGCATTATCATCAGATACTGTTACGGTGTATGTTCCGTATGGTAAATCTGTAATATTGGTTTTTCCATTATTATTTGCTGAATCGTAATTCCAAACAATATTATAGTCTGAAGAACCTCCAGTAATAGTCAAGTTTATTGTTCCATCATTTCCATTTTTACAAGAAACTTCTGTTTTAGTAAAAGTAATTGCTAATGGATCTGGCTGTGTAATCGTATATTCGTTTATTCCATATAAGGTATTATTGTTTTGGTCTGTTACCTCAACAATATATTTTCCAGCTCCTAAATTAGAAACTTGATTTGTATTAGATAATATTATACTTGAATCTAAAACATTATACCATTTATAGATATATGCAGGTACACCTCCGGTAATTGTTGCAGTCAATTCTGCAGTAGTGTCGCCATAACATTTTATTTCTGTATTTGGCGTCATGTCGATACTTGTAATATCAAGTCTAGGCGGTTGTGTTAATGTATATTCTTTCTCAATGGTACAATTGTTTTGATCTGTAACGGTAAGAACATAAGTTCCAATTGTAAGCTGGTTAATTTTATTAGTGCTTCCGATAATAGGGGATGTTCCTTTTACTCTCCATTCATAAGTGTAAGCTTGAGTTCCGCCAGTAACATTTACTTCTAGAATACCATTTTTGGTTTCAAAACCAGTTAAATTTTTAACTTGAAGATCATTAATTGCCAATGGAGCTGTTGGCTGGCTTACTATAATATCTTTTAGCTCAATAGTACAATTATTATCGTCTGTAATTAAAACACTATAAGTTCCTGCGAAAATTCCTGATAGATCTTTTGAAGTTTTATAAAAAGTTGCATCTTCACTATTTATCCATTGATATGTATATGGCGTGATTCCTCCAGAAACATTAATTGATATTGCTCCGGTTTGATTTCCATAGCATAAAACATTTACAACATTGGAAGCTAACGAAACTGTAAGTTGATCTGGCTGTCCAAGATCAATTTCTGCACTTTCTATTGCACCGACATTATCTGTTATAGTCAATTTATATTTTCCAAAACCTTGATTCGAAATTTTGTCTGGTGCGCTCGAAATCGGATCGTAAGTACTGCCATTTAATTTAGACCATTCGTATGTATAGATTGAAGATCCTCCAGTTACTGTAGCTGTTATTTCTCCAGTTGTATTGCCAAAACATTTAATGCTTGACGTTTCTGCCAAGGAAACAACTAATTTCGGATTCTCTTCAACTGTAAAAGTTGCACTTACACTGCAAGAATTTCCATCTTTTACTGTTAAAGTATAATCTCCAGCTTTAAGTCCGCTAATGTTTTTGCTATTTGAGCTGAATGCAGGAGTAACATTAGTAGAAACCCAGCTATACTCAAGTGTGCCAGTACCTTCAGTTGCATCAGCAAGAGAAATTTCTCCAGTGCTTTGTCCATTAATTAGCACTTTTTTAATGGTTGGAGTAGGGATAATTATAAGATTTGGCTGATCAATTAAAATATTGTTTATTGTTACTGAACAGTTGTTGGCATCTGTTACAGTTACCCAATATGTTCCTTTAACTAAAGAATTCTGATTTTTAGCCGTACTTCCGTTACTCCACAAGTAAGTATAACCAGTTCCCACTGTTCCGCCAGAGACAGTAAGTGTTGCAGTTCCATTTGCTTCTCCATAGCAGATTGTTTTAGTAGTACTTACACTTGCTTGTAAAGGTTGGTTTGGTTGTATAAGCGTATACTCCGCAGAAACTGAAGGAGTTTGACCTTCATTTACTACGACCCTGTAGGTACCAAACGGGATGCTGTTGATTTGTGCTTGTTCAGGTAATTGAGGGATTAAGTTTTGACCTTCAATTTTATACCATTTGTATGTATATCCAGAACCTAAACCTCCTACAGCTTTAGCTGTTATACTACCTGTTGATTCACCAAAACACTTAACATCAGTATGGTCTTCAATTGCGACATCTAATGCCTTAAGCTCCAAATCTTGTTTAGTTGCTGTACAGCCATTAGCATCTGTTACAATAACAGAGTAAGTTCCATTGTCAAGACCAGTTGCTTCGCCATTTTGGTCTGAATCTGGATTTATTAATGTTGTGCCTTTATACCAAGTGTAGGTATAACCAGGAGTTCCTCCAGTTGCAGATATTTTAATCTTTCCGTCAAGTGCTGACGAACTTGAAGGTTGGGTTTGTTGTATATTTGATCCAATTGATACTGGTGATGTAGGTCCTTCTATCTCAAAAGGAATTGGATTTGGAGAAAATTTACAGCCTAATTTATCAGTAACCGTAAAGTAATATAGCCCTTTTTTTAATTGTGTTGGGTCTGCTACTACATTGCTTTGGCTATAGTCAGTACTAACAACAACTGTATAACCGCCAGTCGTTAATTCTGTTCCGCCAGTAATGTTAAATGTTATTTTTCCAGAAGCTTCGTTAAAACATTTAGCACCTACAGTAGTTGGTGTAACTTTAATTTCAGGATTATGTTTTACAGTTATAGTTTCGTAAGCATAATTTGGTGGTGTAGCATTATCAAATACTGTTAATGCATAGACACCAGCCTTACCAGTTACACTGCTGGTAGATTTAGTTTCTGTTGAATTATCTTCATAAGTTATCGTCCAAGAATAAGTATATGATCCGTTAGTTGTTAAAGTTCCTCCATCAGCAGTTGCCTTAAGGGTACTGGTTCCTCCAAAACAGTTGTTGATTACAGTTTCATTATAAGATACTGTTAGCTCTTTTAGAGGCTCGCCAACTTTAAATGTTGCTTTTTGGGTACATTTTTCATTTTCAGTTACAGTTACTTCGTAATCTCCAGCTTTTAATCCAGTGATATCTTTTGCTGTAGATGAAAAAGTACCATCTCCAATTTTTGTCCAAGAATAAGTGTAAGGTCCTGCGCCATTAGTTATTCCGCCAGTTATTGGAAATAAAGTTATAGAACCATTTGCCAGACCTTTTCCTGAGGCAGCTTTTTCGGTTGCATCAATAACAATTACAGCAGGATTAGCGATTGTTATTCTTTTAACACCAGTTGGAGTTTGAGAGTGAGCAATGAAATTAGTAAGTAATAGAAAAAATAGTATAATTTTCTTCATATTTATAGTCTTTTGCATCTGTATCATGCAGTTATTTGTATTTCTAACTTTAATAAGTAATCTCGAATCGATTACCACCAAATCTATCTTTGATTTATTCAATTTTTGAATTTGAGCTTAAGGCAATGTCTTATCTGAAGCTTTATATTTGCACATCATTGGCGGTCACACTTAGGCAATTTTTTTTATCTCTCACTTTTATATAATGATTTCCTTCTGTAAGGGTAAATACATTTGATATAGCATTAAACTCTACTTCATTACCATTATCAACCGTATAATAATAAGGGCTTTCCCCTCCTGAAGCTTTTAATTGTATTTTGCCTGGTTCATTATGACATGCAGGCTGAGTTTCAATAATTTCAAATGTAAACTCACTTGGAGGACCAATTGTAAAGGCTGGATATGGCTCTTTATTTACACTGGTCTGTTGTGAACCTATAAAAGATTGATACTTTATATAATATTGTCCTAAAGCTAAACCAGAAAAAGTATATACTTTATTTGTACTATCTACAGAAAGAGCAGGAGTTGGTATAAGCGCATTATCTGCGGTATAAAAATTAAACTCAAATCGTTCATTTGTAATTAATGCTCTATCAAATGTTAAAACCACTTTTCCATCATTATTGTACACGCAACTAGTCGTTTCTGGCTCAGGATTTTTATTTAAAAATGGAGCACAAGGAATTACGTTATACGAAATGATATTAGAATAAACCTCATCTCCAGTTGCTTCTAGGTTCGAATCGATAACAACTCTGAAATCAATGGCTCCAATGTATGTAGGTGATAAATAGGCTGATTTGTTGAACTGAAATGTTTCATTAAAAGCAGTACTTACATTGGTTGACTGGAAATTACCTCCTTCGATTCTATATTCCCAACGAAATTTTTCTAAACCTGTACATCCAGTTGTTTTTAAGTTTACTTGGTCACAAAATTCATTACCTGCACCAGGTGAAACTAAAACTTGATTGCTTTTAAAAGTTATTCCGTCATACGGATTAGTGTAACAATCACCATTTATATTGCTGTCGCCATAGTGGATATTAATATCATCATGACAATATCCTCCACATAATTCTGAATCAGGTTTGAATATAACAATGTCATAATAAGTTGGTTTTTTATCATAAACTAAAACCCCTTGAGACACACTAATAGGATATATTGGTACTCCATTAGATTCTACTCTAAAAGAAAAATAGGTACAATAACATTCTTCGTATGATAGCGGACCACCATAGCCCATCATGTATAATTTTGATTGTGCTTGTGTGGTATTGATTCCATAGAAGAGAAACCCTATTAGAAATAAGATTTTGTAAGTAGAATATTTTAATAAACTTTGAAGCATTCTTTATTTTTAAAATTTCTGTTTATTGATTAGCATTTAAATCGATACAAGAATTTGTATCTCTTACTTTAATAGAATGTTCGCCTGGAGAGACACTTATATCGTTTGTAGAGGAAAGAAATTTAACTTCCGAACCTAAATCTATTGTGTAATAATAAGGAGATGTTCCTCCTTTAGCTTCAATTCTTATAAAACCATTACTATTGTTACACAGGGGATCTGTTTGATATACCTCAAAACTAAAAGGGGCTTTCCCTTCTATCAAAATGCCTTTCTTTTCTACCAAACTTGATGGAGTAGGATTGTTTGTTTTAAAAGTTTGATAACTCAAATTATAAGTTCCTGCATTCAGATTGCTCCAAACTATTGTACGATTGATGAATTCACTTTTTGTTACAACTTTATTGTTTGGTGGCAATTCATAACCATTAGCATCTAGAGGAGTCAAAGCCATTGAAAAATATTCGTCATCTGCTATATCATCACTAAATTGCATGGTAATTTTTCCAGTTTTTTCATTATAACAATAAGGTGATTCAGGGATTGGGTCACTTGCTAAAGAAGGAGAACATGGTATAATATCATAAATAATCTCATTAGTAAAACTTGTGCCATAACCTGTTCTGATTTGGAGTTTGTTTTTTCCATCAGAGCCTCCTAAAGTTGCCATATTAAAAGAGATTGATCTTTTAGCTTGATAAGTGCTCGGAAAATCAGTCCAAGCTCCACTATCATAACGATATTGCCAGTTCCATCCTCTGGTTAATGTTATCATGTCATTTTTGCAATAATTGGTGTTTACAGGTTGTGGCAGATAGATTCCCATCATGTCAGCATCTCCAATACATCCTCCGAAATAATCAGAATCAAAAGTATTTGGATCGTATGCAATAGTTTTACTTAAAGTACAATCGCTACCATCCTTGTTTCCCGCTGTACGACTGCTACATACAATTTTTGTTGGATTATCAGTTATGTAAAAGAAAGTATACGCAACAACGACATCATCTGTGGTATTACTGCCTTCAGTTACAGATTTAGAACCTATTGTTATACTTAAATTCCCTGCGTGACTTCCATTCCAGCCTTGAAAAGGGTCTAATGTTGTTCTTACGAGCATACCATATTTGGTTGCCTGTGCATTTGAAAATTGTATTAATCCAAAAAAGAGAAATAATACAGAAAGTAATTTTGTTCTCATTTTCTTAATCATTAGCGTTTTTATCTATGCAGCCACTGAGATCAGTAACTATTATATCGTAATTGCCTTCACTTAGATTTCGAATGTAATATTTGCCATTACTAACCTCAGGAGTAACCTCGGTACTGTTTTTGTAAAAATGAAAGGGAGAAGTTCCGCTTGTAATCGTAACTTCTATAAATCCATCATTTCCGTCTACACATGATGGTTTTTGCTGATCTGTTATTTGAAAACTTAAGATTTGAGGTTCTTTATAGGTAAATGTTTGACTAGATGAGGTTAATGTACCTCTTGGTACAGTGCTCATTCTTGCTTGATAATTAATTTTATATTCCGCATTATTTTCAAGATTTCCGAGATCTACAAAAGAATATTTATAAAAACCTGTGGCATCATCATATGTGAGTTTTTCAACAACTGGCTGTGCTTGAAGTGGAGTAGGTGTAGACAAAGTTGCTTTTTGAACATAAAGCGGTGCAATATCTTCGTTTAGATATAAGTCACGATCAAAATAAACAATTAGAGACTGAATATTATCACCAGCACACTTTGGCCCTTGGTAGGCAACTTTTTTTAATACTGGTGCACCTGCAGTGTATATAATACGATAAGAATCTGTAAATGCTCGAACACCATAGCCAAGTCGGAAATCAATTGGACCAAAATGATTTACATGATCAGCTCCTAAAATATCTTCTATAGTAAATGATGGGGTTGGAGTATTAATAGTGACTTTTCCAGCTACGACAGGGACATCAATCCATGTTGCTTTATTGTCTATGGAATATTGCCAATGATATACCTCAGAAGGAAATGGTATAGGACCACTTCCAGCTGTTGCAATTAAATCTATCATTTCCCCTGAAATATATTCAGGAGGTGTAAATGTTCCATTGGGATATAAATTGTAACCAGGTTTGCTTATGACGATTCCGTTTGGTCTGAAATTTTTTAACATAACAGTTCCTATACAGACCTGGGTACTTGGGTTTATAGAAAAACCACCGGCATTTCCGCCACCAGTCAATGATTGTATAACTCCCAATGATGCATTAGTCGTTCCGTTGTATGTATAACCAGTATTTGTAATTACTTGATTTGCAATTTCACTGCAGACATAGTAAGGTATGGATGGCACACCTCCGCTACAGCTGCAAAATACCTGTGCAGAGAAATTATAAGTTGTAGAAACGGGAATGCTATAAGTTTTAATTGTAGATGCAGTACTAGTAATATTTTCGCTTATCAGAGTTGTTGTTCCATTTTTTAAAGCCCACATAGTAGTATTAGCGTCACAAGTTTTTCTTGTTTGCGCAGGGACGTTGGTATTGTTACAGCCAAAAGATCCTCTATAGTATTCCACATCAACAGAATAACTAAGACCCGTCTGAGAGAATATTGGACTCGTAACTATAATAAGAAAAATAAAGTAAAGTTTCTTCATATACTATCGTTCGCACCTAAATCAATGCAATTATTTTTGATTATAACCTTTATATATTGTGTTGCAGAAGTGAGTTCAACTTCACTTCTTGAATCTATTTTATGGTAATAAGACGCTGTTCTTTCTGAAGCTTCAATTCTTACAGAACCATTTTGATCACAACATTGTGAATCAGTTCTAATAAGTTGAAAAATCAAAGGTGATATTTCAGTTATTAGCCCCAAAAAGAGAAATAATACAACGAGTAATTTTGTTTTCATCTATTTAGTCATAAGCGTTTTTATCTATACAATTACCAGTGTCAGTAACAACTATATTGTAATTTCCTTGGCTTAAATTTCTTATGTAATATTTTCCACCGCTCAATTCTGGAGTAACTTCTTCTTGATTCTTATAAAAATGAAAAGGCGAAGTACCGCTAGTAATTGTGATTTCAATAAAACCATCATTCCCTCCTGCACAAGAAGGAAGTTCACCTTTGGTGCTAAAACTTAATTTTTCGGGATCTATATATTTGAATGGAGTATTGGTGCTTTCTAAAGCTCCAGTATTCTGTTCATTTAATCTTGTTTGGTATTTGATATTGTAGGTTTGGCCATTTTCTAATGTTCCTAAATTTGAAAAAGAGTATTTATATTTTTGAGCTACCGAATCAAATATAAGAGATTTTATTACAGCTGTATTTTGAAGAGATATAGCTGATGTAACGCTATTTATGACATACATAACACTGATATCTTCATTTTGTGTAAGATTGCGATCAAAAAAGACATCAATTGCCTGAATATTATCTCCATTGCACTTAGGGCCTTGATAAAAAATTCTTTCTGCTACTGGAGCACAAGGTGAATAAGTAATAGTAAATGTTTCAGAAAAAGGTCTTCCGATGTAACCAAGCCTGAAATAAAGAGGTTTTTTAAAATAATTAATATGCGAATTGCCTAAAATTTCTTGGATAGAAAATTCAGTAATTGCTCTATTATTTTTAGGAATTGGCAAGTCAATCCAAGTTGTATTATCGACAGAATACTGCCAATGAAATGCTACGTCAGGATAAAGTCCAGCACCATTTACAGATAAATTTAGCATTTCACCAGCACATACATTATTTGGATTTTCAATATTTAAATTGGTAATAACAAAATTACTTGGCTTGAACTTCGAAATGCGCGCTGTAATTCCGCAAGGAGAATCACTAAATCCAGCAAAGCCATTTACTATTAAATTATCAAGTGTACTACTCACAGAAGTGTTTGTATTGCACGATCCGCTATTACCGCTTTCATAATGGACACTTCCTGTAGAATTGATTGAGATTAAAAATGTACTTCCTATTGAAAAGACTTTGTTAGTATAGCTTGTTGTATTTTTGGCATTTGGAACATAACCATTTTTACTGCCTGAAGCTACCGTAATTGTGCTATTTTGTTTCACAGACCAAGAAAACTGTGTTGCTTCAAAAGTATTATAAGTAGGTCCCTGTGCACCTTCCCAGCAAGTATTACATAATACACCATCAACTACATCAAAATCATAAGTTTGACAATAGCAAAATGCATTAGTAAACAGAAAAAATAGTAAGTAGATTTTCCTCATGCTGGTATTAAACTTGGGGTTTAAAAAACTAGATTTATAAATTAAAATTTGACAGTATAGAAATCCATTTTAGACGTTCTTCCATCTTTAAATAATGCTCGTATTCCGTATTTATAAGTTGTGTTAATTGTTAGTGTTGGATCTGATAATTTTCTCGTTTCTGATTTTACAACTTGAATAAGCTGTAATGGCTCTGCATTGGTTGCTTTGTAGATTTCAAAACTTTCTACATTGCTTTCATCATAATTCCAAGACAAATCAATGCTTTTAGTATTGACATTGGCTTGCGCGAAAAATCCTTTTACAGCTTGTTTTACAGTATAATTTGGCACAAACAATGCAACTTCTGGTGAAGCATTAGAAACTAATCCGCTTTCATCTTTCGCAAAAATTGCATATCTATAGGTATTGCCTTCTTTTGTCTTTTTATCCTGATAAGTTTCAATTTTATCTGTGCCATTCCAGATTAATTCCCATTGCGCTTGGTCATTTTCTTTTCGATAAAGCTGATGTGATTTTGCATCTTGGCTTTGGCTATTTATCCATTCTAAATTGACTACTCCATCTACAATTTCATACTTAGTAAAAATTGGAGAAGTAGGAGGAATCACGTCTGGTTTTTTAACAATTAAAGTTTCTGAAAATGGAGACATATTATAGCGATAATCGACAGCTATAATTTTGTAATATACCTTATCATTCAAACTTTTAATAACCACTTTGTCCTCATAAGTATTTTTTTCGTGTGGACTAACAGTCAACTGACTAAATTCTTCTCCCGCAATATTTCCTCTATATATACGATATCCTAAAAGATCTTTTTCTTTATTTGGTGTCCAAGATAATTTAACAACTCCTAAACTATCAATAGTAGCTTTTAAACCAAGAGGCTTTGCTGGCGGAATAGAATCTACAGGCTGAACAAGCATAGGGAAAGAGGTTCTGCTGCTTCCGTTTTTTCCAATTGCTGTTATGGTAAAATAATTTGTGCCAGCAAGTTTATTATAAGTTACCGAACGATCTTTAGGTGGAATATTTTTAAGGACTTTAACGTATTTGTCGTCATCATAATCAGAACGATTTAGTTCGAAACTAGAAATTTCTGGATTCCCTTCTTCAGGAAATTCCCAAGTTAAAGTAACAGTAGAATCATCTTTGAACTCCTTTACGGTCAAATGAGGTACATATTTTAATAAAGATTTCCCTTTACCAGAAACCACATCAGAATAAGGTCCTAACTCACCAAAAGGAGAAATACCCTGAATACGATAACTATAAGAAGTATTATTAGAAATAGAATCTACATAAAAAATTCTATTGTTGTTTGAATTTTCCTGACTTAAACTAGTATATGGTTTTTCTGTAATTCTTTTGTAGTTAACCTTATCTGTTGATCTTTCTACATAATAACTTCCATAAACATGTGCAAGAATTTTAAAATTCCAGCTTAACATAGTATTGTTGTCTGTAAAATGAGCCGTAAGATCCATAGGTTTTGGTAAAGGCTCATATTCTTTTAAACTTACGAAAACACCTCCATAAACAATACCTAATTCCTTTTCAGGAACATTTGAGGAAATGCGATAAGCATACTTTTCATTTTGTTTGACATTTTTATCTTCAAAACCTAAACCTGCTTTTTTTGCAATTTCAAAATCTTTGTCGGCTGTATATAATGCAAATGTAAAACGCTGTTCTGCTTCCTCAGAAAGGTTTACAATAGATTCTAAATTATCACCTCCAGCTACGCTAAAACTTTCTCCAAAAATTGCTTGTGCCATAATGGCTGCGTTGTCATTTGCATCAATTAATTTTTCCCAAGTTTCTACAGGTTCTGGTTTAAACGCTTCTGCTAAAACAACACGTTCTGGTTTTGTCAGTGTTTTATTGTCTCTCGTAACGGTGAATCTTTCGATTAAATAACCATAAGTATTTAATTTTTTCCAAGCAATTGGAGTGTTTACCGCCCAACGCAGTAAAATACGATCTTTTTGAACCCTTGCAATTACTTGGATTTCGTTCTTTTTTTCTATGTCATTATTTTCTTTAGAATTGTTTTGCGCAATTCCAGAAAAAGTGAAAATTAAAGAAAGTATAAAGAAAAATTTGAACTTCATTATTAAATTGATTTATTGAATGTGAATACAGAACTGCTTCCTAATTGTCCTCCTGGAAGAGTGTAATTCAGTTTTATGTTATAGTTTCCTTGTTTGATATATGGGAATTTCCCATTAATGATATAATCATACTTCGTAATCATTTGCTGATTAAGAGAGTTTATGTACTTATTTACCACTTTATATCTTAGATTAACAAAATCTGTTTTATAGTAGTATGGCATATTATATCTGTATGGCAAATATTCTTTAAGCATAAAACTTGTTGGATTATTAATTAAATAATCTTGATACCAAGCCAATGTTTCTACACCTTTTGTTGGCGGAACCCCAAGAGTTGATGCATTTCTGTCAAATTGAAGATCTGCTTCTAAAGGATATCCTTGATAGATCAATGGGAAAATCTCGTTCTTATAATAGCTATCATCCAGAATCGCTTCTACATTTACCAATGGAACAAACATTGTTTTTGCATTACCAATAATTTCGATTTCATCAAATGGTTCAGTTGAACTGTTTAATGACTGTAAAGCATGAACATCAGAGTAGATAATTTCTACCAAAGTTTGTTTCGGTTTCTTTGCTGCCATTTTTTCTGAGAAGCTGTTATATTGGCTTGTATTGAAATTATATTGTAATAATTCAACGCCGTCACCACCAGTTACAACTTCTGCCAGTTTACTGTCTTTTATTTCAACATTTGCATTTTCACCCAAATCTTGGTTCGTATAACTTTCTTTCAAATTGCTATTAGCATCACTTTTTGTTTCAAGTGTCATTAAAGAAATATTATAAGTTTTAGATGTTTGTAATGCTGGTAAATCTATACTTACTTTTTTCAGAGTACTATTATAAGTTATTGCCCCAGTACTTGAAGCTGTTCCAGTTTTGTAGAATGCTTTTTGAGACTGTCCTTGTTTTAATTCAAACAAATAAGGCTGTCCTTGTTTTAGCACTACATATGCTTGTTTAGATTCATTTTGGTAAACATATTTCTGATCAATTACAGGATAACAATACGCAATATTGGTTACAGGAATATTGTTTGGAGCAAGTCCTGTAGTGAAATTTCTAACCTCAGTTTCAGTAGCAACCTGACCTTTGTCTAAAACCGTTTTCCATGCTCCGTTAGTAAATTCCTGAAAACTTACTTTTACCGTACTGATAAGATTTGAGTTAGGAGGAAATACATCAAAAGGAGTAAAGCTTAATAAATCTTTAGTTTGATTCCATGTTATTTCTCCTGGAATCACAACACCATCTTTTTTAATCGTGTATTCTTCCAATTTAAGTCTATATGTTTTAACGCCTGAATCTTCTTCTAATGTAAAACTTTTATCTACTGGTACATTAAAACCTACTTGAGGCACTGCAAAAACGCTTACATCTTTTGCGCCTTCACCTGGCGTAATGTCAGCAATTGTTTTTAAACCGCCCAATGGTGCGTCATTGACAAACTCACATTGTTTTCCAAATTCCAATTTAAACCTAAAACTTCCTTTAATGGCACCGCCGAGTAAGTTAAAATAACCTCCGAGATAACCTCGAATCCAGACGGGATTAGGCAGTTTGGCCTGTAAAAGAACAGCTCCACCACCTTTTATGATAGATATTTTCTTTCTAATCATGAATAATTTGATGTTGATTCCGAGTTCTCCCTGCAGATAAGCATAGGATTGCCCATTAGCATACCATCCATTAAGACCAATTTGTCCAGAACCTTTACATTGTGCTTCACCATAATCTTTAACCATAATATCAAATCCAAATCCACATTGGAAATTGGCATAAAAGATCAAGAAGGTTAAATCACCAGTTTTTAAACTAAAATCAGATCCAAAAGCAAAACCTTTACCATTTCCAATACTGTTTTCATCTCTCATATAATCTAGAGATTCAACACTAACACCTAATATTTGAGCAACAATATCTGGTGGAGGAGGACTGGCAGGAATATCGTCTCCAATCATAAAGTAACCTCCAGCTTCTACTTCAAAAGAACCAATTGCTAGTTTTATTCCTAAACGATCTGTTGGTGTACCCATTCTAATGTACCACTTATCTGGTGCAAAATGCAGTACTGCCCAACCGGCTCTATTGCCAGAAGCACGACCTTTGATGAAACCTCCAGGAGTGTCGATATATAAATCAAAAGTTCCGTGTAAAGTTTTAGATCTAAAGTCATATTCGATTGCTGCGAAAGCATTAATTCCCATTCTCGCTTTAACATCTGTAGGATATAGCTGCTCGGCTGCTTTAGAAAGATTTGAAGTTTTTAAAGCTTCTAATGCAACAGATGACATTAAAGATTCATTTTCAGTTACGGTTTTTAAAGCTTCTGTTAATTCAGATGCTCCAGGTATTTCGAATGTTTGCATTACGTGTCCTTCACCATAAAGACTGATTCTATTAATACCACCATGCGTATTAAATGCAATTTCAAATCCTGCTCCACCCCAAAAGGCATCTGCAGTTGCTGTTCCAGCAAATTTGATCATCGCTTTAACACCAAGACCAGAATCTATATCTGGAACATAATTTGAACCCGACGCGACAAAGCTGCTGCTAAATCCGTCCTTTCTCATTTTGTAGTAAGCACCACCGCCAAAACCTTTAAAAGTGATGGCGCCTGCAGGAATATTTAGATTGTCAACCATGGCATCAACGTACCAATATCTAAATCCTTTACAGCCAAATATTGCATTAGCTTCAACAGAAATACCACCTGTAAAATCGGCACCAAGCATTCCTTTAAAGCCATTTCCATAAATAGGATCATCATCCAGAATGGTAATACTTCCTTTAAATTTTACACCTCCAAGATCGGCGGCTATTTTTATTTCTTCAAATTTAACGCTGTCGAATTTCCATTTCTGAATTCCCTCATTTTCTTTAAATTTCCCAATAAGATCAAATTTGGTACGGCCATTAAATTGATCTTTCATCATATTAACAGAAAGATCAAGTCGTAATCTTGCCGAATTATCATCAGCAATAAGCGCTATTTCATGAATCGTAATTGGAAAGTTTGCAACTTTTGAAGATCCTAGCTCATCATCGTAATTATCTTTATAACCAAAATAATCAGTTTTAAGAATAGGTGTTACAGTTTGAAGCTGAAGGTTCTGGAATATGATTCCTTCAAAAAGAATAATTTTTTTAGATTCAGGAACTTCACCGTCTACTAACTTAGGAGTTCCATCAGGTGTGGTAACTGCTTTTCCTGTAGTTGGATCTAGCTCTATTTGGTTACCATCCTTATCTATTGCTCCTTTTTCAATTTCACCCTTTGCATTAGTGGTTTCTGTGCGATACTTAATACCACTTTTTATGTCTTCAGGATCAAAGGTTTCATTTAGGACTTTTTTAGTTTCAGTTCCGTCTTTTGCTTCACTTTTTTCTAAAATAGCAGTTTTAATGGTCAGGTTACCGTTTAATAAAGCTTTTGGCAAAAACTTACCTTCCTTTACTTTTAATTCAATGTAAGAACCTTTTTCAATATTTGCAGTTGCCTTAAAAGCTGAAAAACACAAGTTTTTGGCTATCTCTGCTTTTAAAAGATAGGAATTATCAATTGGGTTTATAATTGCATTATACGCAAGTTCAACGACAGCACCATCTTTACATTTTGCTCCAGTATTTGTTATCGGAAGGACAAAAGATCCTCCAAATCCACCTGCAACTAAAGTATTAGCTTTAAATCCTAAATTGATGCTTTTTACAGAAAATGACCATCCGCCAGCACTTCCAGCATTAATATCTAAAATGTTATTAGCCGCAAATGTTCCAGAAACACCCATTCCGTCAATAAGTAAATCAGTGGCAGAAAAAGCAACCCTTTTCTGTCCTGATTTTATTTTGAATTCTTCGGGTAATGTGATCTCTACAGTTTTAGCATAAAAACCTCTCCATAAAGATTCGTTTCCTGGAACTAGATAGTCTTTTTGATAATTGGTTGGCCAGACTATTTTATCGGAATTTCTAAGGTCACTTAAATCTATCTTAGCATCTTTTACCTGAAAGCAAAGACCAGAAAAATTTGTAATTTGAAATTTTGGAAGTGACATTTCAATCAAAATATCATTCCAATTCGTTGCTTTTGTATTAAAAGTCCCTATTACGGGTTTGTCTTTAATGATTTTATTATCAGCATCTACAGGAACAATTATTTTTTGTGAAAACTGAACATCTGCTGTAACACCAAGCTCTTTAAAACCATTACAATCAATAGTTACATAGGTTTTGTTGTCAATTTTTCCAGTGGTCATATTCATACCACCTTTCAAAATCAAAATAGCTTTACTCCCTAAAATAGGAATAGGAACATCACCAAGTAAAACTAAATTAGTATCACCTGTTAATCCTCCTTTATGAGATAATTTAATATTGTTTGCTCCAAAGAACAATTCTTTTCTTCTACCGGTAGAATCAGCCTGAGGAATGATAATTCTAACAAAAGCCGTTAATTCAGTATATTTTGGTGTAAACTTAGCACTGCTGATCCCAAGCATATATTGAACTCCGCCAATTGTCTTTTTGATTCCAAGCGGAAGCATAGATAATTTTTGAGGCTCAAGAAAATCAGTAACATTGCTGCTTTTTTCTATTTCTTCAAAAGTAGCTTTTGCCAGTTTTAAATCCTCATTGGTTTCCTGTGCTATAGGGAAATTCTTTTTTAAATAACCATTTGTAAATTCACTTTCAGAATTTTGATGATAGTTAAAAGAGTTTGAAGAAGAATTGGCAACATTATTTAAAATAATGTTTTTTGAAGGTACAAGTTTTTTAGGATTACTTAATGTATCTATATAAGTATTAGAAAAACTATTAAAACTTACAAGAAATAAAACGACACTTAATACAAAAGAAGGAAACTTTGAAGTAATTTTTTTCAATTTATAGTAGGTTTGGTTATGTATTTTGAGATTGGGGCTATTAAAGAAGAATTGCTAAAAAAGTTAAAATTTTGGGAATTCTAATCTTTAGAGTAGCAATATTTAAGAATGTAAAGTTATTTCCATAGAATCTGATTTGGTTTAAAACGTAATAGACTATTAAAATTTTCCCAAAAATAGATATTTAGTTAAATAAATCCTTACGGTTTTCCACATTCTGGAAAAAAAATAAACTAATAGTATAAAAAAAGCCTTCTGAAACTCAGAAGGCTTATAAATTATTTATTTCTTTTTTTGCTGTCCTGGAGCATAAGCTTTAGCGCTTTTGTCTCCATTTATTTTTTTAGCTTGTCCTGGCGGTATTTTTTTACCTGAAGTTGTGTGAGTGTGTGTATGCGTGTGTGTACTACAACTGATTACACTTAATACTAGGAACACAAGTACTAGCACAATTACTGCGATTTTGGTAAATTTTGATGTCTGCATTTTTTTTTATTTTTATTTGAGGTGTTGCAAATATAATCGAAATGTTATCTTTAGCTATATTTCACCTTAGTTTAAAATGATTTCAAATAAATTAGTATCAATAAAAAAAGCCCTAGAAAAAATCCAGAGCTTTTTTAAAATATGTTTTTATAGAAAGACTATTCTTCTTTCATCGTATGATAAACGTTCATAACGTCATCATCTTCTTCGATTTTCTCGATTAATTTTTCAACGTCAGCGATTTGAGCTTCGGTTAATTCTTTTGTGATTTGCGGGATGCGCTCAAAACCAGAAGATAAAATTTCAAGACCTCTGTTTTCTAATTCTTT